>Ga0179591_1268795_pt1 | contig 16282 bp, 26 predicted proteins | sample CZOMad2_1_08_16f_FD_182891 | JGI IMG/M metagenome (GOLD analysis project Ga0179591, IMG submission 182891) | Vadose zone soil fungal communities from Angelo Coast Range Reserve, California, USA - CZOMad2_1_08_16fungal (PacBio error correction) | ecosystem: Environmental > Terrestrial > Soil >...
AAAAAAAAAAGAATGCAAGAAGAAAACAAAGCAGAAGAGGAGAGCAAGGAGGGGTGAGGAGAGGGGAGGGAAGGGTCCGAAGATAGAGTCGCGGGGGTGAGAACATAGGGAAGGTAGGGAGGGCGTGAGTGGGTAAGGGAGGATGGCAGGGAGGCAGTAGGGGGTTAGGAGAACTTGGAAGTACGGGATGGAGAGGAGGTGCCGTGTAGAGGGAGAGAGGTGGGAGCAAGGAGTATTATGGGTCGGGGCTAGAGAAGGGGGGGCTCGGAGGCGTGTGGGCAGCCGCGTTGAGAGGCATGGGGGAGTCGAAGTGGACGGTGGGGAGGGAGCGGAGGGGAGGTAGAAATGGGGGAGGGGTGGAAGGAGGGGGGGAAATAGATAGGGGGGGGGTGGTGGAAGGGGAGAAAGGGAGAAAGGAGAGAGAAGAGGGAGGGTTAGAGTGGTAGAAGGGAGACAGGGGGCGGGAGTTAGTGGGGGGGGAGCGGGGTTAAGAAGCTTATAGGATGAGAGTGAGGGTGGGGGGGAGGAGGGGGGGGAAGAGAAAGTGGTGGGGGATAGAGAAAGGGTGAACTGGGGGAGAGCTAAGGAATGGGGGGATGGAAGGAGGGGGAGTAGATGGGGGAGTGGAGATGAAGGAGGTTGGGAGAGGTGGGGCGGGGGGGGGGGGGTAGAAGGGGCGTAGACAGATGGGGAGCGGGCGGGGGGGGGGGTTAGTTAGGAAAGAGGGTAGGCAGAGGGGGCGAGGAGCCTACAGGGGTGGGAAAAGAGAGCACCCACAATGCGGTGGATGACGTTGTGTTAGGCGGCCAGAAGAAGAAAGTTCTGGAAAGAGAGGGGACATAGATAGAAAATTAACGTCAAACTCAAAAAAGGGTTCAAAAAAAGAATTTAGGAGAATCTTAACCAGAAACTGGGCATGGGTTCTTATACAGGGAAGGTTGGTTGAAAAGCTCCGGAATCCAGACAGGGGGGGAATAAAAGACAATGTGATTGCAGATGAATGGAAGGGTGATGTAAACAGAGGGTGAAAACATCTACAGGAAGTGGGTTGATGGAAAATACCGGTTTCTAAATAACCAAAAGAGTGTTCCTAGTGGTTGATGCAGGGGACAGGAAAAGGGTAGGGATTCCATTCGTAAGAAAGCGGGAGTGACCGAGCCCCAAGGGGCGGACTTGACGGTCCATCGTTCTTTGAAATCTTGAAGGGGGGGGGACCACTAACGGTTAAGTTTATACTGGACAAAAAGGAAGCCGGACAACTCCAATAGAATGGGGAATCACATTTTGGGATGGGGAGGAACCGGCCATTGAGGAAAAATCATGCCTCAAAGAGGTGCCAGCACTTCGAGATAAGTGCAAAAGGGGCGTTCTATTTGAACTAGTACCAAGAAGGGGGAAAGGGGAACCTTTCCAGTGAAAGTATCTTTAGGGGAGGAAAAAAAAAGGAGCACGCTCGCGCTATAAACAACGGGGGGAAAAGGAGATTAGGGGGTTCAGCTTTCAGCGTTCGCGGGGAAAAATAATTACCGCTTTAAAGAAAGGAAAGGGGGGTCGGGAAAGGAAGAGGAAGAATGGGTGTATTTCTAAGACGGGTCAAAGGGGATGGGGTAAGTCGATCGGTTTGTTTCGGGATGCTTCAGGAAGTGTGGGTACCGCCTTATTTACAAGGGGAAGAGTACCGGAAAGAAATTTTTAGCAGATGTGAGAACGAGAGTAGGTTCCGATTAATGGGCCGGGGGGCTACGAAAGAAAAAAACTTAAAGTATCCGTGGATCAAAAGAACCGGGGGGAAGAAAAAAAAGGGGTCATTTCGGAAAAAACCTCCCAGAAAAAAAGTCCAAGGGAAAAAGAACAAAACAAATAGGAGAGTCAGAGAAGAAGACGCGAGCCGTAGTCGACTTTGTCCACGCCCACGGCGGAAAGCAGGCTAAAAAAAAAGGGTCAGTACGTTTCTTCCAGAAGGGCGGGTGGCGAAGTATTGTTGGGAAGGATGGGCTGGGAAAGAAGAAAACCAAGGTTGGGTAACATTTCAACGGCCTAGTACCATAGCAGATGGGGGAGAATGGGATCTGGAAAACAAAAGGAGAGTACAAAAAAAAAGATTTTTTGGGGGGGTTGGTATCCCGGCAAAAAAAAATTGGAAGTCCGGGGATTGTCAAGAGCGTTCAGAAGTAAATTATTAGAGAAGGGCGAGAAGAAAGGAAAATCCATTGAAAAAGAAACCAGCAAAAAAAGACCGATCCCGAAAAAGGTTATGGATGTTAGAGCAACCGGGGAAAAGGGTTACCGCGAAGAAGACGGGGGGGCAAGTCAGATTGAGGGCAGACTTGGAAAAGGATCGTAGAGGTAGTGGGGAAGGTAATCCGTCCCGACATAAAGGGTGAAAAAAAAAAAGTTGATGACGGATGCAAATTGTAAAAGAAGAAAGCCGCGCAAGCAGAACGACCAAAAAAACAAAACAGAAAAAGGGGGAAAGGGTCGGCGCAAGACATCTGCAAAAAAAAAGGAAAAACAAGTTCCGAAAGGAGTTCGAGGGGGGAAAAACTACAAGGAAAAAGGTCGTGAGGCCAAACTGCGTCCGAGACCTGGGGGACCTAAAAATCTTAGCACCTAGAGAGGGTCACCCCTTATAAAAGAACCATTGTAAAAGAGGACTTCCAAGGAAAAATGCGAAGAAACTTCGAGCTTGAAGTTGCTATTGAGGGAAGCCCCTCCTTAAAGGGCATCTGCAGGAACGCTGGGGGGGATTGAAAAGGAAGAATACGTTAAAGGCAGACCATAGGTTAATAAAGGTGATTAACAAGAACGTAGGACCTTCGGGGCAAAAAAGGGTGGCTTGGTCAGAGAAAAAAAAAACGAACGAGAGTCCCTGAATTCAAATCTTGAAAAAGAAAAACGGAGAAAGGGGAAGCGAGAACCGTATGCTTCCTTGGTCTGGAAACAAAACTGTCCTGGGGAAGTGAAATAACATAAAAGGTCAAGGGGGTAGGGAACCAAAGCTCCAAGGCCCAGAGGGGGGAACAGATGAAGACATACTAGTTACCAAAACCTGGCGAAAAACTATTGCAGGTCAAAATGTACGAGGAGGAGAAGAAAACTGCAGTCTCTCCCTTTGAGAACTGACTGGGAAAAAATGAAAGGGTTGTTGAATGAACGGGACCTGGGACGAATCGCCGAAAAAACATATCCGAAGAATGTAAAAAAGGAGGGTCAAAAAGGGTTTTGAAGGAAGTTCATAGTTCGATACCAGGTCATTAGTAGGAGGGATCAGTATGAAAACAGCTGGGGGGGAAGGAGTTGAGGGAAAAATTGCCGAAATTCTAAACATCCTGCTAGAGAAAAAAACAAGGGGGAGAGAAGGGAATTTCCGGACATCTTTTGGGGGAGGACGAAAGAAAGCTGTTTGGAGGGAGAACTAAAGATCCTAAATGGGGGGAGACATCTTGAAAAAAAAAAGGGGGTGAACGATGGCAAGGGGAATGATATTAATGCGGGAGAGATTGAGGGCCTTTCCTGAAAACAATATTTAGTTAAAAAAATCCCTTGTGCCTCAATTGAAGAAAGGGGGTCCAAGGGATGGGAAAAACTAAAAAAAAAACTATTCGCCTAACTAAAAGTTGGGGGGACAGGAATTGGTTCATAGAGGTAGAGGGTTGCGGGAGCAGAAAAAGTATGGGGGGGGGGTCGAGGTTGGTGAAAGCAAATGGGGGGACATTCTAAGGTGGGGAGTTTTGGCAAAATAGAAAGAAAGGGGAAATCATGAGAGCGAAGGACTTGGATTAGAAGTGCAAGGGCTTCAGGAATGTGCCTGAGGGTCAAAGCGGAGGGTTTGGGTGGGTGTAGGGACTAAGTTAAAAAAGGAGTGAAGACGTCACGCTAAAGGAAAGAAAGGTTATTACCAGCGAGAAGAAAAAAGTGAACAGAGAGGAGTCTTAAAATCCCAAATTGGAAAAACGGGCAAAGTTCCTTGCTGCTCGAGGGGAGGCAGGAAAACAAGATTAAGAAAAAAATATGAACTCGGGTTGGGCTGATTGAGCGCGGTATCATAAGTATAAGGAATCTAAGTGTAGGGGGGCTGAAGGGTGCTGCGGGATTAGAGGGTGAGCAAGTTTGCCTCACCAAGGGGTTGTTAAAGTTGGGGGGGGGAAAAAAAGTGATAACGTAGTGGTTAATGGTTTGGCCGTTGGTGAAATAGAGAAGTGGAATGGTCTTGGGGGGGGGGTAATGGGGTCTGGTAGAAGGGGGGGTTCAGGAAGGGAAAAGGTGAAAGGGTCCGTATTTGGGTTTGAGGAGGGAGGCAATAACCATAAAAAGCCGAGGGATCAAAGAAGAGGGCGAGCTCCGATCACTGAGGGCTGGGGAAGGATGGGGGGAAGAAAAAATAATTTTGAAAACGGGGAAAAATTTAAGAAAAAAGGGTACTCGGGCTGGGAGGGGATGAGAACACATGAGAAATTCGGTGGTAATAAAAATTTAGACAATTGCAGACTGAAGAGAGGGGAACCGCGCTGATTGAGTTTAAGATCCGTTTGGTCAGGGGATAAAAACCAAGACTGAGGGTTAATGCGAAAAAAGAATGTGGGGGGACAACTTTCTCCAATAATTGGAATCTTGTGGGGGAAAGGAATTTCGTTAATGGAAATTGAGGGGGGACCTTAGAAAGAATCAAAAAAAAAAAATACTTCGTACTGAAGGAGTGTGAAAAAACGAAGGGAAGTGAGGAGGAAGTGCACTAAGAATCGCGGTGGGGAGACGTCGACGGGACGGCAGCAGACGTTCGGCTTCGGCGAAAGTGAAGGTGCAAAAATGGGTTGGCGTCTGGGTACAGTTGCATCTCAGTCTGCGGCGTGGAGTGGAGTCAAAGGGGGGACACGTTTAACCTCACTGAGATGAAAAAGAAATGGGCGAATTATCGTGGAAGAACCCCGAGGAAAAGGGATGGACAAAAGTCATGTAATCCCTAGAAAGGGATGACAGAAGAATAGGCACACCGGAAAGCTAAAGAGCATCAAAGAGAATACCAAAGTTGCGGGGAGGAAAGAGAACAAAGGAGGGAGCACAGTCAGAAATTCAGAGACAAGGAAAAGCAGCCAAGGAGGGAAAAAAGTTTGGGGGGAGTCGAAAATTGGAAAAAAGGATTTCAGACGTTGCAATCAGGAAAGAAAAAGGGGACCAGGGAGTCTCGTGTGGTTTGGGAATGAGGGGTGCCCGGGCACAGGGTAAAAAAGTTTTAGGAGAAATTAAAGGCATGGTGACAAAACGCACAGGGAAGGGGGGAGAAAAGGGAAGGGGGGAAACGAAGGAAGATCCTGAGAAAAGTCCCTGCACTCACGACACCAATAGTAGAGGGGGTGCCGAAGGGATTCAAGAAACATGTAAATAAAAAGAATAAACGGAGGGGGAAATTGGCAAGTCAAGAGGTAAAACGCACTTTCCAGTCTAGAAAAAAGATTTTTTGGTAGGAGAGATCACGTCCTTTCCTGTTAACAATTGAAACGGGAACTCTGGAAAAGGGGGTGGGAATAATTAACGTCAGGGAACCCACAAAAGGGGGAAAAACTCCGAGAATCAGACACCGAAAGCCTTTCCGGTGGGCAACAAGGTTTTTCTCACACTCCAAAGGAAAAAAACGCGGCCAACATTTTTAGGGAAAGGGACAGGGGTGTGGTTGGGGGGGGGGGGGGTGTGTTTGGGGTGGGGGGGGGGTGGGTTGGGGACAACAACTTTTAGGGGAGTAAGTCTCGTAAGGAAGAAAGAAGGGGGTCTCAAAAGAAATTGGCATGCCATTGACGGTTACTTGGGGGGGCTGAAGAAGGGACCGAAGGGGGGCTTCTTCAGGCAGGGGACGGAACTTGACTCTCACAGTTAGAAAAGTTGATTTTTCGGGGAGGGAATTTTCAAACACCCAGGAATCGGGAGGGAGATCTCAAAAAAGAGGAGGAAAGAGATCAAAAAGGGAGGAATAAAAAGAAGTATGCGGAACGGATACGTGAAGAGGGGGTCACTGGAATCAGAGCAGCGTACTAAGGAAGGGGAGAGTGAGGGGAGCTGATTAAGGGGGGGAGGGGTAGGGGGGAGGAGAAAAGGCGGAATTTCTCAGAGCCGGGGGAGAGAGGGGAAAGGGAAGAAACGAGACGGAGTGGTGAGTGGGGAGATGCGCACAGGCTGATGGAGAGGTGTTCTGAGAGCCGGAAAAATTCATCTTTTCCGCCGTGGTGGGAAAGAATTGAGAGGGTCCAAAGAAAAAGGGCTCATAAACTCTTCAGTAGCTTAATAACCTGAAGAAACAATGGGATCACGGAAAGGGAGTAAGACGAATTGGTCTGCAAAAAAAAGAAAAAAAGACTTAAAATAAAGGGGGGTGTATTGGGGGGGTGGAAGGACATGAAATTGGGAGGACCATTAAAGGAACAAGGGGAAAGGAACGCGGGGTAATAGGGGTGGGGAGTAAAGAGATGTGGGGAACATGAAAAGGGAAGTTTGGGGGAGAGGCAAGACTTTAATACAAAGGGTGGAAAACTTTGTTAAAAGAAAAGTGACATAGGGGAAAAAATTGGAGAAAAGAGAGAAGGAGTGAGATTGACCACCCAAACGATGGGAGAAAGATTAAAAGGCCAGGAAAGGGACAAACTGTTAGTTCTTGGAAAAAAGGGGAAAGAAAAAAGGGAGAGGGAGGAGGGAATCAAATTTGCTATCTCAAAGAAAGAGGACGCCGCGGGGTTTTGGGGGGGGGGAGTGATGCCTTTTCCGTAAATTAGCAAGAAAAAAAAAGGAAACTGGGGGAAGACCTTCTAGAGGGGGGTGATTTGCCAAGAGGGTCGTCCCACAAAACTTAGAAGTGGTAAGAAAAGGAAGAAAAACTGAAAACAGAAATGGTCGGACAAAAACGACTAAAGAAAAAAAAAACAGTGGGAAAAAAGTCAAGACATATTTCAAAAACAAGATAAACTGATTGGAGAGGGGCATTTCGGGGACGCGCCCAAATAATGACTCCGGGGAGGGGGGTGGAGGAACATGGGCTTAATGTGAGGGGTAAAAATAGGACGAGGGCTTCGATGAAGACTTGGGCGCCGAAAGAAGAAGGCGCAAGAAGGGGAGTGGAAATAAGGAATCTAGGATCTTGGGGACGGTTGTCTCAATGGGTATCAAGGATTAAAGAATCTAGAGGGTCAAACTTGTCATACGGGAAGGAGGAGGACTGGTTGATAAAAAGGGAGGGAGAAAAAAAAAAAGACGCTGCCATGGAAGAAACTGCCCTAAAGTGCAGGAGTGAAAAGGGAGGAACTAAGAACTCATTCTCCTAAAATACTTGCATCGGTCCACGCAGAAAAGGGCGAAAGTCAGCATTCGGTGAGGGGGGAATACTTGGAGTAAGGGGGGTCAATGATGAAGGAAAAAGAATAAGGGGGGTCGGTTAACATTTCCTTCCGTAACTTGGGGGGATGAAATTCCCAAGGGAAAGGGAGAATTGGGTGACTCGTATGCAAACCTATTTGAAGGGAAAAATCGACGAGTGTTGGTTTTGTATCAAAGCAAACAAAGAAAGAGAAGAAAAAAAACCCGGAGGGAAATATCGTGCCTTTCGGCAATAATGAAATGTCAAGAAAAAAGAATAGGAGACATGTCGGAAGGAAGAAAGATCGCAGAGAAACGGGAAGTTGATGGAAGCTTGGGGCATCAAAAAAAGGGGGGGGGGGGGTAGGGGGCAATAGGGGTGAATTCAACGGTCAACAAAGGACTGGCAGCGTTGATGTAGTTGAAGAAGGGGTCTTGGGGGAGGGAAAAGTTCAAACCTAAAAAAAAGGTGGGAAAAAAAAAAAAAGTTTGTAGCACTGGAAATCGCAGAACAGAACCAAGGCAAGAAACGAAAAAAAACCAGGAAAGGGGATAGATCGGCACAATCGGCAAAAGAAGACGAGGTCCGAAAAAAAGGGCTAAGGGGGGGGGTTCCACACGGGGGACAGGTGAGGCAAAAGCTTGTCGAGAATGGAAAAACTCGACTATCTTCGCCCGGTTCAAGGGTCGGGAAAAACAAAAAAAAAATCTAAAAAAATCCCCGTATGTCCTTACAAACAAAAAAAAGGAGGCAGGCATCGCGATTCCCCACCCCCTGAGTCTGGGGAAGAGCGCGAGCGCAGAAAGACCGAGAGAAAGGGGGGGCGGCCGGGGAGGGGGGAGTTTTGTTTAGTTTGAAATCGCCGAAGGGCTGAACTCTGGAAACAGTCTACTTGAAGGGGTTGGAACGTAAAAAAAAAAAAGAGAGATTATAATCCAGTACTGGGAAGAGGAATCAAAGGCGGGCCAACTCTTGACTGAAAAGAAGAAAACCAATTCAAATCACCAAGAAGAAGAAATTCTGAAGAGCTATGGAGGAAAAACTCCACATCAGATTAGGGTGCGGGGAAAGGTTGAAAGAGGAAAAAGAAAATTTTCGTAAAGATCTTTTCAAAAACCATCCACTGCCAGGGCAGGTCAAATTACGCGAGTGAGAGGTCCCATGAAAGAATCGAGAAAGGGACTTTCGGAAGAGGAAAGAGAAACCTAAGGGGGATAGAAACGCCTTTTCTAAGAAGGAAAAAGGCAAATCTCCTTGACAGGAGGGGAAAAGCTTTGGCACGAACATTTTTTTGCAGGAAAAGGGACCGCGCCAGGGGAGACGAAGGAGAAAACTGACAAAACGCGGGGATTTCGAAGGAAAGATTGAAGGGAGACAGAAGAGAAGCAAACAACAACAACGGGAAAAAAAGTAGAAGGATATTCTGTTTGAATCAAATCATCTGGGCCGAGTAAAGAGCAAAAAAAAGGGGTAAGGTAGGAAAAGACTAATCTCCTCGTCGGGGGAGAGAAGGGAAGAAAAAACACATGTTTCGTTGACCTTTCAAACTTACGGGAAAGGGGGGAAATTAGGGAAGGGGAGAAAAGGAGTTGAATAGAAACCCTATTTCAGATAGAAACAAAAAAGAAACGGTGGGGAAAAATAAGGGGTGAACTTTGGCACTATCACTCGGAGGAAGGGGAGAGAAAACTGATATGTTAGAGAGACGGGAGGGGGGGTGAGGATTCCGAGTTTGACTAAAAGGCTGGCGCGTTGTAATGGTAAAAGAGATGTTTTTTTTTTCGACAAGGTGCAAGAAAAGTCAGGAACGGTGACGGGAAGGAAAACTGAAGGATGGAGGGAAAGAAGTGGAAGGAGGGGACTATCGCGGCGGTTGGGGGGGGGGGGGTATGTCGAGTGAAAGCCAAACAAGAGGAAAGAAACGGAAGTTCAACGAGAAAGAGGGGACTCGAGAATGGGATTTAGTAACTGTCACCATCACTGGAACGAAGAACCAAACAGAGGCAGAACCCCCATTTCAGGATGCTCTCATGGCTCGCAAAGAAAAAGACTGGGAAAGAAGAGAGGAATGCCTCAGGGGGTTAAGAAAAAGGACAAGGGCGCTAAGCATAAGTTTAGAGACCTCGGGGTTACCTGAGTTAGATGCAGACGCAGGTGGGGAGAAAGCATGGGGGAGTGTAAGGGGGGCACAAACTAGAAAGGAGGGAGGGTTAAAGGGGGGGTGGGGGAAAAAAATTGTTGCGATAATACAAAGAGGGGTCTGGGGGGGGTAAGGGGTAGAATTTGTGCGCCCTGTTAAACACGATAGGAGGAAGATCAAAGGGGGGGCTACGGGGCTGGAGGAAGACAGTAATAAAAAAAGGAACAAACATTCCAGCACGAGGTCGTGAAAGAATGAAGGGGGGAACTCAAAGGGAGGGCCTTTACTTCAAACATGACCGAGAAAAGGGGAAATTTTTCTATGATGAGATAGTAGAAAGCTGTAGGTCGCCGGCGAAGTCATCTAGGAGGATGATCAGGCGGGGGAACAGGAGCATGGACATGTGGGAGAAGGGTGGGGGGGATATACAAAACCAAATCTTTCCTGCGAATTGGCAAGAGGAAAGTGGTTTTCCAGACGCAACCCCTTCTCCGTTAAAGAAAAAGGGGCAGAAAAAATAAGAATTGAAGGTCTCAAGAAAGGGGAGTCCCTCGAAAAAAAAAAAGATGAAAAAAAAGAGAGTTATTTTGACGAAACGAGGACTGTGGTGTCGCGACGACACTTCTCCGGGAAGGCAAAAAAAAGAACGTGAGAAAGCAGGGGGGGGGGGCAATTGAGTTTCCGGGCAGGTGAACGTCTGTTGGAGGTTGTCGAACAATTGATGGGTCAATTGAAGGAAAAAAAAACTCCTGGAAAATGAAATATCGAGCTAACATCAAGGAATCGGCTCAAACAAAAGGGCGTTTCACAATAACAGTTATTACAAAAAAGAGAAAAAGAACGAGTGAGAATCCGAAAAAAAGGAGGTCCGTAAGACAATCCCGGGGGGATCGGGAATGAATCAAGGGAAGCAGGCTGACATGCTTGGAAGGATTGGGGGGGGCGAGGGGAAAAAAAGCAAAAAAGGACATTTTAAAGAAGTGGACAATCGACATAATGGGGTTTATATCGACGGGACGAAAGTTGGGGGGGGAGAAAAGAGTAAAGAACGGTCACAGTTGGACTTAGAAATTCGAGGGGGGTACGAAAAAGGAAAAGCACTAGAGGGGAAGGGGGGGAGTTCAACTGGAAAAGAAAAAAAGGGGCTAAAGAGACTCATCAAAGGAAAACATCAAAAAAAAATCTCTAGGGGGGTCCTCTGTGCGAGGCATCACATTGACGGCAGTAGCTCGTTGGGGGCTTTGCACAAAAATCAAAGGGGAACGGAAAACGCGGCAAGGAACTTTTACTCATCAACCTCGGGGGTTGGAGGGGGCGGGGACAGGGACTGGCTTTACGATGCTTTAAAAAAAAATGGATGACACCCACCTGTTCAGACCACGAGGGGGGATGTGAGAAAGAGTGAAAACCAACGGGGGAACTTTGTTGGAAGGAAAAAAAGGTTTTCTCTCGAAAAACATCTCGCAAAAAAAAGCCTGAAGGTCACTTTGAAAGGGAATTCCGACCACAAGGAGAGACTTCAAACAATGAAAATAAACCGCCTCAGCAAAGGGAAATGGGGAAGCAAGTCTGGGAGGAAATCGGTTCATTCCGATTGACAGCTCAATGGCGAAAAAAGCTTAAAAAGAAGAAAAGGTTTCGGCGACTAAAAAGCGAAATAGGAGGGTTGTCTAAGGAGGAAGAGAGAGGAGAACAAAAAAAAGGGAAACGAAAAGGACATAAAAGAGGGAAAAGGTTGGGGGGGAACGAAAGAGAGTCTTCAAACTCATACTGCGAAGGAATACTGAAAGCAAGGAGACGCATAAAAGAAAGGTCTGAATAAATCATTGGAGTCACTATCGGGACAAAGAAAAGGGGGGGGGCCGGAAAGAGAAACAGTTGACTTTGTCACATGTGGAAAAATGGGGAAAGTCGGAGAAAGCCATTAAGAAGTTTAGGGGAAGAATTGATAGGTTTGTGGTTAGAGAAACAGTTTGAAAGAAAATTTCCGTTTGTCGGGTAAGGAGTCAGATTCCCGAGAAGGGGTTCCCCATTTGGAGGAAAAAAAAGGAAATGGGGGGGAAAAAATCAAAGGAGAAATCCGAAGTGAGATGGACCGAGCCGCAAAATGGAGGTCTTGAGAAACCGGAAGCAAATCTTTTAAGGTGTTCCAAGAGGGGAAGTGTGTACTAAGATGTGATGCCTCATCATAAGTAAAGATCCAAGGGGGGTTTGGCCTTTTCGATGAGCTCGGAAACAGGAAGGTGAGCAAGGAAAATAGGGGAAAGACCCCCTTTCGTAGTTTGACAAAGAAGGAAAATTGAAACCGGGTTAAGTAAAAAGAAGATAAAAAGACTGAGGAGGGTCTATAAAAAGAGAAGAATTTGGGGGGGAGAACCTAAAGGGTATGAAAAACGAGTGGGTCATTCGCAGCGCAACCAAATAATTCCAGGGACAACAATAGAGGGGAGTAGGGGGAGGTGATAGCAGAAGACGGGATTGGAGGGAAGGACTGTGAGGGTCGAGGAGTGAGCGTTGATGAAAGGTCTAAAAGAACACGAAGAAAATGAGAAATATGGAGAAGGTTAATTTAGGGGAATCCCGCTTCATATAAGAGAGGCTGAGCCTCTACATGGGAAAGGAAGAGGAGGGGTTATCAGGAGTGTGAGGGCAGCACGGGGGTCATGATAAGAGGAGAAGGCGGTTACACTAACAATGGGGAAAAAAAGGTTCAGAGGTGATTACATTTCCGAGCGGGGAGAGAGGCTAGGTAGGAGGGGAAGAAATAAGGCCCACCTTATTTTCATTGAATCGAGAGGGTGGAAGACGAAAAAGGAAACATGGAGTCGTGGTGGAGAGATTGGGGGGGGTTGAGGGGAACCTCTTACCATCAAGTGTAGGGGAGAAGCCGCAGTGAGGTGATGACAGGCGACACTTTAGAGAAGGTTGGGGTGCAGTCCAAAGGAAAGGAAGTAAATCTCCGAGTATTGGGGGGGGGGGGGTATCAAAAAGGAAGAAGAGACCCTTTCCATCATACGTCCTTGTCCCTGGGGGTCAAGGAAAGATATGAGGTGAATCCGCAACGAGAAGTCGGAGAATAGGGGGGAAGGGGGAGTGGGCAGCAGATACCTCATCATCGCCCCAGAAAGGGAGTTAAGGAGTAAATAGACAACTGACAAGAAAAAGGTATGGGAAGGGAGGTTGTTCTACCGGGGAAGAGAAAAGAATTAGGTAGGTGGGGCATTTGGAAAATCGCTGTAGGGGGGGTTGAAAACCCCTACATCCTTAAGGGACAAGGGGGGGTCAGGGCTGGGAAAGGTGTAAAAGGAACAAAGAAAAGAACGAAAAAAAAAAGAAAGCATAAACAGATTAGAGAATAAAGCAAAACTCGTACAAATGAAACAGAAAAAGGAGTAAAAAAGTTTTTGGGGTTTCAACCTTACAATGGAAAAGGTTGGGCTAAAAAACAGGGTCCTACTAAGGAAGAAAAGGCCCAGAAAAAAAACTTGTAATCAAAGTTCTCCCAGGGGAATCCCCAAAAAGAAAAAGTTAGAAGGGAAAAACCGAGGGGGGGAGATCGAGATTCTTCAAAGAGCACGTCGTTCGCCAAGGAGAGAAGAAGGAATCTGCGCCCGGGAATGTTGGGGAAAACGAAAATGGAGTTCACTCAAAAAAGGAAAAGGGGGGAGGAGGGATTATCGGAGAGTCGACGGGGAAAAGTCTTTGGAAGGAGAAGAAGAAGGGGGCTTGGTCCTAGAAAGACCACCCAAAAAAGCGAGCCTTCCTAGACTAAACACTCTGAAAAAAGAAGGTTGAAGACACTTCCCCTTTCGTCCTTAAAAAAAAGAAAGTTCCTTTAGAGCATATTGAGGAAAACTAAAAAGGGGACACAAGGGGAGTATTCAAAGATAAAAAAAGAGTAGGGGGGATGCGGTCCATTCAAGGACGACTGCAAACCAGCCAGAGAAAAAGAAAGGGGGGAGTCTATCCACGTACGAGGGTTAGAAGAAAAAAGTCCAAAGGGGAATCCTCTCCATGGGATAACTAGTCAAGGTGGGTAATATCATGCAACCCTTGGAAGGCCGCCAGCTCAGAATATAGTGGAGACATTGGGGAAGATGGCAACTAAGGTGTGAAGAAGAGGGTCCAGGAAGAGCACAAGGGGATTACTATTCGTGGGGGGGGAAATGAAGGGGTACAACCTAGGGGGATAGGGAAAAGAAGTTACATTAGAAAAAAGGATCTCGTAAAAAAAGGGTATGGAAGATAAGCTTTTGGGGATGGACCAGACAATAAGATACAATAGAGGGGGGGGGGGGGTCAAAGGAAATTCGCGAACTAAAGAGAAGATACTTTCTCTGAAAAAAAATAAACACTGTTGGGGATCAGAGAAGGGAGATCTTTCTAGTTCTTAGAAAAAGTGGGGGACAGGACTCATCAAAAAATTTCATGCAGGCCTATCTAATCACTTTTAAGAGGGTCCAAGGGGACATATCAGCGATGGGAAGGGCTCTAAGAAGAGTGGAGGGCGAGCGAGGAAGGGTTGTAGATAGTAGGGGGGGGGAGGGACCAGAGGTTACTGGGTTTCTAGGTGAAGAAAAAAACCAATTAATTAGGGTGGGCGAAGAAGGGCAAGCTTTCACAGAAAGAGACATTACTGCGTACGGAAGAAAAAACGTGCGGGAAGTTCTTCATCAAGAGGGGCATATAAAAGATTCGGGGGGGGTATGTCGCGTCCAAAAAGCGGGAGAAACATAAAAAGAAGAGGAAGTAAGGGAAACTTTAGTAGAGAGGAGGTGACCAAGGGCAGTGACAGCAGGGAGACAACCTCTCAAAAAGGGGGCTCGTCCGAATGATTGAAATTTGAAGGAAAGTCGGGAAAAAGAAATACTCTCTTTCAAGCTCTAAGGCTAAAAGTTAGAGGAGAGGAGTCATAATTTTTAACTTTAGCATCGAAGAAGGTAAGAAAAAGTCTGTCTACTGGAGAAAGACCTCTGGGGGGGGGGTGGGGGGGGGGTTTTTTTGGGGGTTTGGGGGGGATACCTAAGAATGGGTTTCATCAAACTCGCACAATGAGTAAACAGGAGGGGGGGGTTTGGACCGATGGGTTGTAATAGAAGAAGCTATACTGTGCTTTTGGAAGGGAGGTGGGAGCGATTTTCTTCCGCGGCAAGGGAGGAAGGAAAAACGGGGGGGGGTTGTCACAACGACTTGGAGGGATGAGAGACCACACTACAGCGTGAAAGGGGACGAAAGACACGCGGTGGTGCACGTTCCAATTCAAGCGGTAACCAAGGGGGAGAGATTTACGATGAAAAAAGAGGAAGGAAACAAACAAAGGGGTACTCGGGGGAATGCTGTTATAAAGGGAACATGGGGCCGGCGGGAGGTTACTCCGTCTAATAAATAATGGCGAGTGGAAAGATTTGAATCATCTGAAAGTAAAAGAATTGGTCCCTTTGCGGGGCAAAAAAAACAAGAAAAAAGTTAAAGGTACTCCTGCAATCAGTGGGAAAATCCGGAGGGACAACTTTACAGAATAAGGAAAGGTAGAACATCAGGGGGGAAAAAGTAAAATTTGGAATTAGGGGAAGGGGAAAAAGTCACCTCAATACGCAAAGAAGGAGAACAATACGAAAGTGGTTGGAGGAAAGGGAACCGGTTAAAATTTCAATTCAGCGGATTACAACAAAAAACATCAGAGGAGGGGCGGATATCATCACGAAAGGGAAGGGGATGTGCAGTGGGGTTGGTAAAAGTGAAAAGCTTTAAAAGATCTTCGGGGGAAGAAAGACAGGGGATAAATTGCATTTAACACTCATATAGTCGCGAGAAGATTGGGGGAAAAAAAATTATCGCGGCGGGCATCGGGCAGAAAGAGATCGGTAGAGAGAAATAGGGTTGAAAAAACTTCCAAGTGAACAAAAGATCTACATTGTTAACTAGAAAAAAGGCAGAAACCGGCGACAGAGAAATCAAGAAAGGCGGAGTACTAAATAGAAGGGTATGACAAAACATGATATCGTAAAAGCAAAGGGAAATTAAGAGCGGGTAAGGGGGGGGAGAGCCCGAAGAAAAGAGACCAAGTCTCATCCGTTGAGGCCGGCATCTAATCGTGAGAGGGTGGAAAAATTAGACAGGGGACTAAAAAAATTTGGTTGGGGAAGAGAAGGGGGACCAAAGGGACACTGTCGGGTGGGGAGGGACTCAGAAAGAGAGGGCCTGTATGCCTAACTAGAAAATGTGAATGAGAAGGGAATGGGGCAAGATTCGACGGTGCGAAAAGTAATCTAAAAAAACACGAAGAAAAAATGAAGGTGGCGGTCAATATTGAGGTTTAAGAGGCACCATAAGGGGCATTTAATTCATTAATACCGTAACGTGAAGCCTTGTAAAGGAAGGAAAAGGACTACAAAGTCCACGGTAAAGAACCTACGGGGGAAATCTCAAGAGGGATAGGGGAGAATTTACGGACAGCAGAAAGTAATTTTCGTTAAAGGAAGACACCTGTGGAAACCTCCGGAGGGGTGTTCCCAGGACCACAAAACCCCTGGCCGGAGATTTGAAAAAAAAAATGGGGAAGGATATCAATTTTTCACCAGGGGGGAGGGCCAAGAAAGAGGACTTGCGACCCGACCACATGGGGAGGAATTCTCAGAGGAAACTGAGAAAACAAGAGTGGCAGGCCATTGGGGGTTCATTTAAGTCTTTGGGAAAAACGAGAAAGGGGGGAGAGACCCGACCTGCGCTTGGAAAAGGCAGTAGGAGCAGAAGAAATGGGGAGGGAAAAGATTTTCACACCCAAGGAGAATCTCTGGGAAGGGGGA
>Ga0179591_1240607_pt1 | contig 16281 bp, 16 predicted proteins | sample CZOMad2_1_08_16f_FD_182891 | JGI IMG/M metagenome (GOLD analysis project Ga0179591, IMG submission 182891) | Vadose zone soil fungal communities from Angelo Coast Range Reserve, California, USA - CZOMad2_1_08_16fungal (PacBio error correction) | ecosystem: Environmental > Terrestrial > Soil >...
CGGCCTCAGGGTTCAAACATAGAAAAGGAAGGCCCTTGCCATACCCAGGGGAACTTCCTCTTAGACGGTGGGGGGACTAGACGTCCCGGCGGACTGGACAGCTTTGTGCTTGTACGCGCCAAAGGACTGAAGGAGGGAAAGCTCATCTACGGGAGACAACCCAAATCTACAAAAGAAAAGATCCCATGTTCCAAAATTCCATCCCTCGGGAAAGAAGAGAGAGCCAAATCCGGAGCTACTGTTCACGGAACGAACAAAAAGAAAACTAGGGGGAGCTTGAAAAACCTAAAGTGGGATTCCAAAATTCAGCGGACTGATGAGAAACAGGGTAGAAGATATGAGGGGGAAAAGGATTGAAAGGGTCTGTAGCACTGGAATAGCGGTCCGTCTCTGCGAAAAAAAAAAAACAGGATTTCTCCGCAAGTCAAGTCGGCGTCCCGGAAAAAAGCCGCCGGGGATTTCGCCGGGGGAAGGAAGCAGGGGGTGGTGAGGTCCTTCAATAACCCGGGGAACAAAAGAAGCGCTCGGGTTAAGATTAACGACAGGAGAGAACGCCAATCATAACTTATGAACAAGCTTTTCCGGAGGATTCAGCTCTCGTAGGCATGACTAAACAACATAGGATGTCCCGGGTTTGAACAGACACAGCTTGCCAGATCCTCTCTAGTAATAGAAAGGGGAAGCATGAAACGCGAGGGGGCCGGAGCTCAGGTCAAACATCCTCTTTCCAGCAGAACCGTGGGTAGGAAGGAAAGAAAAACCGGAGGCTTCGTCTGCCCGGAACCGTCGTGCACCAGCACCTGAGCCCCGCGGGCAAGAAAGAGCGGGGGATAAACCGATCCTCGTCCGAGCTGACAGCCGAAAAAAGGCAGGGAAACTGGCCAAAGGCTCAAAGCGTGTGCTCCCCAAGGCGGACGAAAAGCGCACAGCCCTTTTGCTGGGAGTGAAAAAAGCACGGTAGAACGGGGAGCAAAGAAAGGGCCGAAGGCACGTAGCCGGCCGGTTGTTATCCGTCAGTGACAAGGCCGACGATCACGAGGCTGGAAAAAGGGGGCTGGTGAACGGACAGAGGGGGAAAGGGGGCTCATAGTGGAAAACGAACCCAGGCCGGGAAAGGGGGGATCATCCAGGGTGAGACATAACACCATAACAACGTAGGAAAGATAGAGATACCCTGGAGCAAAACACAAATGGGAACCTGCCTGTTGTGAGGGGGAAAAGGAAGATGAAATCTGCAATGATCCCCTACCATCGGAACCAGAAGGAGAAAGGCGACCGACCTGCCCTAAAAAAACAGAGGGAAGAGGAGACTGGCTGCGCAAATCTGAGGAGCCTGCGCGCGAAAAAGGTGCTTGGGGGAAACACAACCAAAGAGCGGGAAATTGCTTCCGAAAAAAAGGAGAAAACGCTGGAAGCAAGTTATCAAGAAAAGAGTAGACCGGGAAAGGCGAATGGGGCGGAAGGGAGGGACGATTAAGCAATCTCGCCTGAAAAGGGAGAGGAAAGGGGGGATTGCACGATCGGTTCCTCAGCAGGAAGACGTCCGGCTGACCTGGATACTTCCACCAAAACAACGGCCGCAACCCATCTGGTGACCGAGCTGAAGGAACGCGCGCCTGCAAAGCAGAGAGGGAGGAACACGCGATCTGGACATAAGTGGGGAAAACCGCGGAGCGATATGATTATTCGCCACGCTCGGAAAAAGGAAACCAAAATGACACAGGGGGCAGCCGGATCCTCCGGAATAGACAGATCAGGACGGTGAAACTACGCTTCGGCGCGGGGAGTCACCGGGCCACAAAATCAGAACGGGACAGACACCCTTTTCGGGGAAGGGACAGACACGATGACTCAGGTAAGCGGAGACCTTCCTGGTTTCGGGTGCCTCCAGAAGCCGCTATGACCTCTCATCCCAGTCCAAAAGGCAGTACAAAAATAGCGACCGAGTTCGTCACAGCGCCGAAGGGCATCATGCCGGTTCTTCATCTCCATAGACCGCGTAAGACGGGGGAAGAAGCGGAGCGCGGAACATCCGGATCGCATTAGGCTTTAACGAGGATGCCGGTCATTCCAAGGGGCGGAAAAGTGAAGAGTAGGGCTGGAGACCCGAGGAATACATTTAGAACCGCCAAGTAATGCGACGAAAGAAAACCAGGGCAGGCCGGACGGGCGTCCAGTTTAAGTGCAGGGCAGTGATTGGCCGGGCGGGAACTGTTGAATTCGGAGTTGGGGATAACAAAGCGTTGGCCACTGTCATGGGCCTGCAATACACAGTGAACCACCAAATAGGGCGGGGAAACGAACAGGGTGGGCGCAACAATCATCGTGGTCCGCCAACACCAGTCCCCCTGCCCAAAAAAATTTCCCCACCAGGAACCGACCAGGAAAACTTTTCAACTTGGACGAACGCGCTGGGGGAGCTTCTGGGGGAACGTGATCAGAAGTGGGGATACGGTCAGCCCCGAAATATGACGGACCTGACGTATCGGTTCGAAGAGCAGTGTAACTAAAGTTCTTGAAGAGCCTAGTTTAGGGAACTCGAGGACCTTGAAACTGAAAGGACGGGGAAAGCACGGATCAAGTAAAAATGCGGGGGGCGGGCGCTTACTCCTCGGGGGTGGCAGAGCGCTTAAAAATAAAACGGCTGGCGCCGGACAACAGCCGACGGCACTAAAGGTCGGAAGGATCCCTCCGGGCAAGGGCCGGTAGTGAACCAAAGAAACCAGTGGAAAGAATCGGCGACCGACCTCCGGACTAGCAGGGCTCGGCGCCGGAGGATCTATGTACGGGGGGTCAGCTACAAGGACATCCTCCAACAGCACCCTGATCACGTCGAGAGCATTCAAACGAGGCACGAACAGGACGGGTGCAAAAAAGAGGAACGCGCCTTCCGACGCCCATTAGAGGGGACCGGTCACCCGGCCGGAGGGTCAATGCAGCCCGCAGTCCGCATGAAGGGCCGTGATGCGAGGGGAGAAAGAAACGTCTTGGAGGACGCCGGGGCCTTCACAGGAAAACAAGGACGAAACAGAGGAGGCCTAACTACAAAGGACGAAGACAGCCGTTAGAATGCCCCGGGCCAAAGGTGTGCGCGGCCGGAGTGGAACTCTTAACTAGTGGTAAAAGGTTTTGAAGACCAGTCCCTTGGGTGGTTCTTCCGATAAATGCGGAAGGAAGGCCTGCCAACGAAAGAGAGGAAAGGGGAAGAAAGGCGTGTGTCAAGGACAGCTACTCATGCTGACCTAAGCCGACCCTTCGGATAGTCAAGGACAGGGGAAGCAAGGTCAAGAAATTTATAGGCAAGAAGAGGAAAACCTCTGGCAGGGTAGCCGTTCGGGGAAAAAAGAATGCCGAATAGTCGAAACTAGGTCAGGATAAAGGCGTGTCAAAGATGAACGGGTGAAAAGCATCGAGAATTGAAATAGGGAGGATTCAAGCCATGGCATTGGGGATTAAGAGCCTCTTGGAACAAGTAGTCAAGGGGAAGGGGGGATTCCGTCCAAGTGACATGTCTTGGAATATCGAACAAAAAGAGCTTGGAAAGGAAAGGATAACGGGGATGTTTCGGGGGCAAGGGAACGACGCCAAATCCGCTGACGAAGACAGCCGTGTTTCCGGCTCGGGGTGCTGGGATGAGGGAAAAGGAGTGCAGATTGGTGGCCGAAGGGGGGAGGGCAGCACTCAAGACAGGGAAGAGCATAAAAAAAAAAACAAGGATGAAAAGAGAGAGGGAAAGGGAAAAGTAGGTGCCTGATTCCGCCGCTAACCACACTCGGAGCGGCCATACAGGCCAGAGACCGTAAAACAACTGGGGGCGGAAGGCCGTAAAGCGACGGGGTGCGCTGGTCCAGACAAGCAACAATCCCCCGTGGGACAGAGAATTCACTGGAGATGGGAACTAGGGACGAAGGAGTGGCTGGAACCACAGAAACAAAAATCTGCCCGCATCGGCGAGCCCAAAGGAATGGGATTCCAAAAAGACAAAAATCGGTGAGGTAAAACCGAAGACTTGGCCGGGATCCGTAAAAGCGGTTCGACTAGGCCTGACAGTGAGGGGGGGGGGTACGCAGTTCTCCCATGCCAAAGTGGAAGTGCAGAGCGCCTAGAAGGGGCAATGACATGGGCAGTAAAAAATGGAGACTGTGGCGAGAGACGGGGGGGAATTCTTCGGACGGGGCCGAGGAAGGAGGAATTTCAGGCATGTGTAGTTCCTTACTGTGGGAAGGGGAGAGAAGGGGGCTGCCGGAGGAGTCAAGGGGAAGAGGGTCCGCACCAACGTTCCGGATCGCGGGGAAAAATGAAAAAAGATCGAAGAGCTTGTAAAGCCAGGGCGGCGCACACCCAGTTGAGAAGGGGTAAGACGACCGGCGGAAGACGTCCTAGGGGATGCTGCGACAGCAGGTGGCGGAAACAAGGACGGAATTCGAATCGCCAAACGAAAAGGGGGGGGCGGAGACTACGCATTCAAGCAAAGAATTGGACTGGTCCAGGCATGGAAAAGAAAAAAAAGCGGAATTTGAGCCAGTCCCTATGGAAAGGGGGGGGATTGGGCCGACTGCGGGGGCGGGCCGACGAGCATGCAACACAGGACGTGCACTTTACAACGACGGAGGATGAGAGTGATCGCTTCCGTATGAATTTCGATCCGTCGGAAAAAAGAGCCGCGAATATGAAAGAACGTCTGCATATTTAGGAGATGATCCGGGGAAAACTTTCGTATAGGGGGTGCTCGACCGGCTTGAACAGGAGGAGGCCCTCCGACTACCACGTAGGCACTGTATCGGTTGGAACGGGCTCAGAGAGCTTCTTATGAATCGCTCGGCAACCAAAACTCTAGGAGGCAAGAGGAACGCCGCTAATTGGTAGAGGAAGGAGTTCCTCCGGCATATCCGAAAAAGTCCCTCGCGACGGAACAAATAAGAGCGACGGCACGAAAGGCGGGGAAGAATGCCTCGGGCAGAAACCATCAGGAGGAGTACGATATCGAGTGTTCGCAAAAGATCCTACCTTCGGATATGTACAACTCAGTCTCTTTCAAGTAATAAAAGGGGAAAAACCAGTTCTTGGTTCAAACGTTACGTGGGCACGGTTGTCCCTTTTGGGTGGGGATTACCACGACTTAGGGTACCTTCGGGGACGAACCCAAATAGGCGAGCCCACCGCCCTAGCGTTGAGTGGGGAACCGTCGCAGGGCCGGCACCCTATGTGTTTCGGTCTGGTGTCAAGACTTAAAATCCCATCCCCTGGAACCTGAAGGAATTCAACATGAACCTCCCCTGATCCCCTGCCAAAGACCAGCCCGGCGGCCGGAAAGAGCGGGGGCAGTGAAGAAAACCAACTCTTTATGGGAAGCGAAGCCAGTGTCTAAAAAACTCGAGAGTCCTCCGCCTGTTCCGACAGGGGAATAAAAACGAACAACGCATAGCGAGCCGTATGGGCCGGCGCTCCGATTCTTAACGGATACCAGAGTGCTAGGGAGCGAGGGGAACCGGAAGGAGTCCCGTCGGCGCCGAATTGAAAAAGCTTTGGAGGCGATTGCCGTGAGCAAGGGCCGGGCCAATTGGAACTAGCCTTGAATAGCTTAAGCGCTGGAAAGGTCCAAAATTAAGGGTCTCGAAACACCAGGTTCATCGGGGAGGAGGAACCGGACCGTAAGAAAGGGGTGATTGGCCGTGATAAGTGGCGGGTGCCGGTAAAGCCCGCGCAAATCATACGAGGGGACTGCGGCAGCAAAGAACTAGCGATCAGCCCGGCGTCATCAAAGCTGAGACAAGGGTACAACGGATGATGTCACGGTCGCGCTGCGCGGGGAAATCTCGCTCGGCCCCCGCTGTGAACCTAATAAAACCCAACCGTGATTGGAACATCTGGGGAACCTCAGATTCGCCAGGTTCAGAGGAAGAACGCGCGGACAGGAGCTACGTGAACCAAAAGAGGTGGAGGGCATGGCCGGGGGTCTGGTGGATGACTCCAACTCAGATTAGTCTGGCTGTCCAGATACCGAAATGGGGACGAAGCAGCACCGAACCCGACCAAGAGGGGGGAGAGGAACCTCCTCTTCCTCGTCAAAAACGCATTACAATAACGGACCGGCACGAGGCGTCTTTCCTGCAAGAACGTGAAGAAACCTACGCTTAACAAGTCTCCCATGCGTCCAAGGTTCTTTACCGGCGACAAGCAAAAGGGGATAGAGGCCGCAGCAGCCGACCGAATAATAAAACCTTGGTGCGGGAACACCAGCCGTCTGCCGAGAAAAGTCAACTATTCTGTCGACGCAATGGGGACTGGTGGAAGCCAGCGACCGATCAAGCTTAATAAAACCGGCCGGGCAGCGTGCTCAGCAGGGTAGAGAGACAAAACAACAGCAACGGAAAGCCCGGTCAAGAAGATACCCTGGATGAAGCAATCGGAACAGCCTTGGCATCCCGATTATTTCGAAGCTCCTTATTCACCGCCAATTTGGCGCGAAGCATCGTGATCTCTTCTAAAGACGGAGGTAAGAACTCTAAAAAAAAGGCCGCGGCTAGGCTGCATCGTCGGGTCTGCGGCCAACCGCGATCCTGTAACTGTGGCGCCCGGACAGGGACACAAGACCTGTCACTACAGGGCGTCCGCGAGGGTGTGGATCACCGAAAAACAGTTCGGCCGACCAAAGTGAATTCGCAGGGTCCTGTCGGTACTAGAACGGAAAGTTCTCCGCGCGGATGCCCAAATCTTTCGGGAGGAAAGTGCTTGACATTCGGTGTCAAAAGCCGACAGCCGGATGAAAGGAAGGGGACTCCAAAGAACCACTGCCTGGAAGCCCGAGAGGGCACGGCAAAAAGACGAAACGGGCTCCTGACCGAACCGGGCGCCAGTACCAAAAAAAAAACACGGGCAAAATAACGGTGGAGGGCAAAAAATCTGGAAAGAAATGAGTCAGTACAAAAATCCAACGAAAACAGGGACAAATAAAAATCAAAAGGTACTCACGGGGCTGTACGCCTATCTTTCAAGATACATCGATCCTTCGGGGCTCGAGTCGCAGCCACAAGGGATAAACAAAAATACCTCCCCCGCGGCTTGGCCGGGACCTAAATGACCTGTAGAGGAGAATTCCTGTTTCCGTTTAAAGGCCCAGAGACACGTGACCTCGAAAAAAAGAAAGTGGACCGGCCCATTAGAAGCCGAACGGGTTCGTCAGCCTGCGCAGACGGGAAGAATGAAGGGAAGGACCGCGCCATCGCCCGCGTCAAGAGTCATAAGAAAAACTCAGCAGGCCTCTATGGCTTTTACAGAAGGAAGGTCAACGGCCCAGGAGGCGCAGAGCTGGGGGAGGCTACCCGGAAAACTGCAGACCTCCCTAATGGCAAGGGGGGCAACCTTGGGAAAAAGGGACGGTACATTCCTCCGGGAGGGCCACAGTGGGAAATGCAGGTGGAACTGGCAGAATGGGAACTGCGCTGTTAGGGGGGGGGAGAAGCTGACAACATCGTTTCCCCTGAATGGACAAAAACTGCGCCGGGAACAGCCAGTAGGGGACAAAGAGGTTGGCGTCACCATCATTTCGTGGTCCTAACCACCAGTCCCCATTCCCAGGGTTCCACCATTCAAAACCAGGCAACGGCGTTACATTTAGGCGAACGCGATGATCTTCGGAGCCTCAAAGTTGGAACGTGGGGGCGACCTCGATCGGAATTCACGCCTGATCGGGCTTAAGAGCAGTCCGAAATTGGACCGTGCGCAGCGGTGGCGGAAAATGTGACAAGGTTTCGTAATGCCGAGGAACTCATCGGGCGCGAGGAGGGGCGGGGATTACCTCGAGTGGCAACACGATTCACAGCACGCGTCGCCGGCCAACGCGGGGAGCACTAAACAGGGTCGGTCGAGGGGCAAGGAAAGGTGGCCCGGCCGGGAAAACAAAAACGAACAGTTGGTACAGGGCAGCGGACCGACCCAAGGCAAAAAGCTTGGAAAAGCAGTTAGTCTGAAGGTACGGCGCGCCCGGCATCAAAATTCGTCACTAAGCATGCAGGGACCTGTAGAAAGCACAGTAAGGGTGACCAACAGAGAAGACTACGCCGGAACGGAAGGCAATCATCGGAAACTGGGAAACAGAGCCGGGTCGGAGGAAGCCAGAAACCATTGGCAGCAGTCGCTTTCCATGATCGGAGGTAGAAGTCCAAAAAGTAGTGGCGGTGAGAAGCCATCAAACAGAACCGCCAACCGTAGAAAGACCGACAGAAGTAAACCGCCGGTCGATGGACCACCAGTGGAAAATTGCCCGCAAGCGGGGAAGCTATTCGGTGTCAAAGTGGTCAGATACCAAACGGGCAACCGAGCGCGACGAAGCCGCAAGGGACCCTGAAAAGAGAGCAAGGAAGTAATCACCGGGAAAGGCAAGTCGGCTAAGCCAACAAACGAAAAAAAAAAAAAAAAAACGAAAGGACGGCTAACCAAAAAAAGTGCAGCTCAGGTCCTTTGGAAACGAGCGGAAAACCTCGGAACGGCCATCCGGAAGACGCGGCCGAACTGCACGGGGGTGATCTTCAAACCGCATGCCGGGATAACGGAGAAAAAACGGGTTTACCGCAGAGAGACGGGGCTGTCTTTCAATGCAAGGAATGGATTGGGAAGGACCGCAGATGATACGTTCGGAAGGGCCAGGGGAAAAAATATGTCGTGAAGAGAGAAAACTAAACATGGGGAATTCTCCTTCCAAAGGGGGAGGGGCTGGTCTGGACACGACGCGCTAAATGACCCCGCCCGCCGTGTTTTGCCGGGAGAACGGGAAGCGGGCCGAGGAAAGGTTTTGGCAGCGAAAAAAAAAAGACCACAGGGGGAGGTGAAGAGATCAACAAAACAACTTAGGAGGACAAAGAGAGATTGAAAAAAAACTGCCTTGATGCCCGCCGAGCGCCCACAACGCGGAAACCTCTTGCAAAAGAAATCCTATCCCGGCAACACAGGCGGAGGAGTAGAGAGCCGTAATGTCCAGGGAAACCGAAACGACAATCAAAAGGCGCCTAAGGAAGGCGCTAGCCAAATGACTGTTAAAGTAAACCAAGGCAAATGGACGACCGGCGACAAGCAAATACTTAAGAACACAAGGGAAAGGGCGGCAAAAAAGAGCCCGGATAAGGGGTTCGTGGCAAAGACCTCCAAAAAAAAAAGAAAAAAATCACCGTATTCCGGAAGGATTGCTAGGGGGGCCCTGATTAGACGAGGCGACCGGGGGTCCCCCGGGCCGTTCCGCGTCTTAAGATCAACGGGTCAAGAAATTTTAATGAAAGGTCGAGGGACGTCAGGTAGGGATGCATAAGGGCCTATGCGCTCGTTGGTCCTTAAGGATGTCCTTACTTGCCGACAGTACGGGAGGAAGGAGAGCGCGCGGCTAAACAAAGGTCAAGGAGCTCGCACACGGTGACCACAAGTAAGAAGAGCTGCCCGCCGTAGAACCGTTGGATCCAGGGGGGATTCAAAGAGGGGCTCGTCCGGAAAGTATTCGTGGGGCACGGTTGGCGGAAACGTGCACATGGCCGGGATGAAAAAACAGCCACAAGAATTGGGGAGGAGAATCCGCTCCCGGCATCGGAGGTGCCATGGTCGGGAGGAGAAGAAAAAGATTAAACGAAAAGGCACCCAGGGACCGGGAGAAGGTCAGAGCTTGTAATCCGGAGCACAGACGACGTTGAATGGCCGCGGCCAGCTCGAATGAACGAATCTCCGTGAAAAACCGGCTAGGCCGTAATAAAGACGAATGGAAACTTCAAGAGACGTCAGGGGGTAGGCGCATACGGGCAAGGCAGGAAATACTTGGGGAAAAAAGGAAGGAGGGAAAAAGCCACGAAAAAAAAGTGCCAGGGCTGCGTTGTTAAAGAACCGCGCTGCTGCTTAAGCAGATATGCAACAATCGATAGTAAGCGAACCCGCTATGTAGAGAGAGCCAGAACGGCGGTCATCACGGGTATGCGGACGACACCGAGTCGAAGTACCATACCTTCTGGACTTTAGCCAGGCCACGATCTCGAGACAGAAGCGATGTAAAACGGTCCGCCGTCAAGGGCGGATTTCCAGCAGCTCTGGGATTAAAGGAAATCAACGGAATGTTCGTACTGGCACTGGAAGTTCAGTATGTGAGACCACACCTTCAGAAAGAACATAGGCGACCCAGCCCAAGAGTTGCTGGGGAAAAGGAGCAAGTCCGGACATGAAGGCCGTTTTGAGAGCTTCATCACCCTAACAGAAAGCATTTTCAACATGACAGGCCAAGAACCATAAACGAAGGAGGCAAACGGAACAGGAGGGAAGGACCGTCGGGGGGACATGGCGGTCGAACCATGGAAGGGCGTGTGCAACTCAATGCCTGGATGACAGAAAATAAGAGAAAAAAAGCCTCCGGGGGCATTGATAGGAATGACGGTGCAGTGCAAGAGGAAAATCCTAACGACAAAAGAACACGAGGGGCTGGCCTCAGAGCAGATAAACGGGAAACGGACCCGAAAATATGGAGATGAAGGGCGAAAGTAGGCACCTTCATGCGAAATTTCATGTACGGCGAAATGGCCGTACGCCATGACTGGCAATGGGAGGAGCACATGAGGAAGAAGGGATAACGCCAAAATTAAGGGCCATATAAACATGACATATGGTAGGCGTCAAGGCCAACAACCTGCCGGTTGGGGTCCGTTTATATCAGTGGCGGGAATTCTAAATACCTCTACTATCTACGGTGGACGCGTTAAAACGAGGAGATCGGAAAAGAGGTACCGGCTGACCACTCGTTGGAAGTTTATTACAGGCGGTAATGAGGAGAGTGATCAATAAAATAGGCGGACTGACCCAACTTGGGGGCATCCAAATTGGATTTGTCCAAAACGGCTATCAGAGAGGCAAATGCGGTCAATTCCCGTGCTCGTGGGAAAGGGAACCGGTCAACAAGCTGTCTTGCAAAACGTGGGGGAGTGGGGGGGCGAAGGGAAGCCTGCGGACTGGGGGAGGGGAGGGAAAACTAACCAATCTGTGCCAGCAAAACCGCGAAAAAACCCGCGGAACATAGAGCGGAAAAAAGACGAGACGGCCTCTCAGAAAGACCGAACGCCCGGGGGATCAGGATTGGACTTTCCGACTGCCCAAGTTTGATCCCCAGGCGAGGAAGAAATAGGAACTTCTGGTGGAGGGAAACGGAGCCGACAGCAACTTTGCTAGCGATTAGAAAGGGGGGAAGCCGAAACGCCAAGGAGACGAGGCCGGGGGAAAAGCTTCAAGGGTTGAGTCAGATCAAACGAGGAGGTGTTCTGGGAAAAGAGTGTAGGCCAGGCGCATCTGAACTCAGAATCTGGGACTCCACAGACTGGAAGAGGGTATCAGGTACTCTGAGCAAAAGAACCAAGAAATATAGAGATACAAGTAAGTTTAACGCAGGAAAAACAAGGGAGGGGGGGCGTCCCTATGGCGGTGAGCTGAAAGCCTGCTCCCAAAGAACCAGTTGGGGAACACACAGCCTCGGGATAGGGTTATTTATCGTCCTTCCAACGAGAACAGAAAACCGTCTAGGGAGCTATTAGGATGGTCAACCCTCGCGACCAGTGAGGGTGTCGAACGGAAAGCAAAATAAGGGCCATTCAGAAGGGCGCTGTGGACACAAAGCTGGATTCAGTGGAAGGCAAGAGAAAAAAAAGGGCAAGCGGCGGGGGTAAGGAGGGGAAAAAGGAACCGTCGGTTAGTAAAAATCGGGGGGCGGGGACTGTTTTGGAACGGTCCAGGGAATTGTTCTGGCACGATTAAGGTGCCGGAGACGCATCGAAGAATAACTGAAGAAAGAAACAAATAAAAACGGGCCTGAAAGAAATGGGGCTCCTGGCCGCCCGGTCATCCTGAAAATGAAAAACGGGGCTAGCGATGAAGCAAAAAAAGATAGGAAAAATGGATGTCAAAAAAACTCAGGGGAACCTATAGGATGGAAGCGTCCTTGCAGAATCATCCCAAGAAGAAAAATCGTAAAAAACGTTTTCCCCGGATGCGACGTAAAAGAGGGGAACGATTAGTCATAGGTACACGGCTCGGATTCGCTATACAATTAGCACGGCAGATCCACGTCTAATAAACCTCTGAGGGGAAGAAAAGATGAAAGGGTCGCGGAGAAACTTCAGGTGAGTTACCAAGAGGACGCTATTCACGCATCCCGGCCCGGCAACTGCTGTAAGTAAGAAGAGGAAAAAAGGCGCAAAGAGCGCCAGACGGAAGACTTGAGGATGACGAGGGACAAGGGACGCGTCCGAGCGGATAGCGGCAAACCAAAAAAGTCTCTATGAGGGACCGAGGATGCCGGAAGGAGGGAGGGAAGATAGAGAAAACAACCCTGGAATTAGCCCAAGTGAGCAAGGGGGGACAGCACAATAAGGGGCTCATCTGGCACAACCAGTAAGTGAAGCGAAGGTCCGGTGAAGGAGGGGGGGAATGTGATTGTACGCTTTAAGGAAAGGGGTGAAAAAAAGGCGCTGTGGAAGGGGATGAGAGTAACAACTCGTTCAAACCCGGATGGGAAGGAAAATAACACCAGTCCCAGATAGCTGGTTGGCGCGCCGAGGGTTGGGCTTCACAAAAACAGGTACGGTAAATAACCACCAGTGAAGGACCCAGCACAACGTAAGAAAAGGGCCTGGTCAAAGGGTCATACACTCTCTAGATAACTGGGGCCGATTAAGCCAACGGGACGAACTAAGAGAGTATCGCGGAGACGGTCGGCAACACAGTGACATCGTCGGGAACTGTCTCCGGCTGGGGGAGGGGCGAGTAACGGGAAAAATGAAGATGACTAAGAAAAAGAAAATCTGAGGCTGGATGCGGAAGGCAGAGGAGGGGGCCGAGCTGAAGGCATAAATCGCTTCTCCTGGGCAACCGCAGCCCTGAAATACGTAACAGGAAAGGAACCATCACTGAAAGACTGTCGAGGCAGCCCACGATACGCATGGACAGGATCGGGAGCCTAACGCCTCAAACTATCTGGGCGCGGGCAGAAAGTAAATGAGACGTCTAAAAGAGTCGAACGGCCGCTTAGAAAGATCAACCCCGCTTCCCTCAAAGAAGGGTGACGCCCCGTAGGCAAACTGGGCCGGCAACATGCCTCCCTGGGGCCGGGAGTCAACGAAGGGGGCGAGGACAACGACCAGGCCGGAATTCGAGGCCTTAAATGGCGGGGTAGCACGCCCCCCGTCTGGTTCGGGCAGACAGGAAAAAGCGGGAAAAACCAAGGCCGGGGGCCGAAAAAGCAGGGAAGGCCGCCGTCGCAGCCACAAGGGTACAAAAAAGTGAGCAAGGTAGTTAAAAGAAATCTTGGGGGGATAGGTGGGCACCGGTTAGGGGAGACGGCTTGTGGGAAGGGAAAAAGTCCATGCGAAGGAAGGCAGTAAGACCTTACAGCATCTGACAGATATTCACAAAAGAAAACTGCGCGCAAACCGACGCCTAACACCGGATTCTCTACCCGCTAAAAATGAAGTGAAAAGGGGCATAAGAAGAAGACAACATGCTTAAAGCCCATTAGGGTGCATTCGCAGTCGACGAGACATTCATCTGGGGAGGGAAAAGGGCGTCCGGATCAAAAAACTGATGGTTGAGAAAACGCTCGAAGGTCTGTCTTCAGAAAAAGGGAGGTGGAGTACTAAGATCGGTACGAGGGAGGCAATGTACCTTTGAAAACCAAGTCGGAGGGGGGAATAGAGCCCAAGCCCTGGAACGAAAAGGGTGTGGGGAGGGGGGACGGGAACAGACATACGGATAAGACAGAAAACCGGGGGCCAGTGCCTGGCCTCGGGACCGAGGCCAGATGTGTGGGACGCTACGGGGAGGAAGAAAGGCAAGGTCAAGTTCCTAAAACGCTAAAAAAAAAAAGGGGAGGTGATAAAGGGAAAGGAGAGGGCCAGACAAAGAGGCACAAAATCTTCACGGAGCCGTCCGGCCCAACACTCGGTAGCTGCAGAGGGGAGAGCAGAGGGGGAAGACCCCGACAACCCCCCCTTAGTCACATTTCGACATTCAGGTTGAAGCAGTTTTCTCGAGGAAAGCCTTACTTCATAAGAGAAAACCTAACCCCGCATCCGAAGTAAAAATCAAAAAAAAAAAGGCAAAAGAAATAACGAACTCCCGATCTAGGGTCTTTACAAAAGCATAGTGTAAAAAGTACGGAAACTATTCTATAGGAAACATGAGGCCGAAAAAAGAAGTCCGCGGTGCGTGACCGTCATGAAAAAGGGGAAAAGTGGCTTGAAACGGGGAAAAATCGTATACCAAAAGGGAAGTTCTTCTAAGGAACATATGGAGGAAAGTTGACCCCTGGCCTGTGAATTCAAAGGACCCGAACTTTTGGAGAGAGGTCCAGGAAAAAACTCGGCCGGGAAAAAAGGGAAGTGGAGCAAACACCAATGGAACACAGTAATAATAGACAGTTATAAAAAAGCAAACCATCCGGGTCATTCTAAATGAGGAAAGAAGCGGCTTAGAGGATTGGATGGCCGAAGACGCGGCGACAACGGGCAAAAACGGTGAAAAAAAATACGAATACCCGTCCAATCAGAATGCCCTTGTCGGGCTGAAGAAGAACAATGCTACCTGGGGTGGGGAAAAAGGGACCGATGGAACTGAGCCAGGGGACGAGGCGTGGCCGCGGTCGGCAACCTACGGGGTCGGAAGTCTTAAAAAATGTACTTCTCTACGTCAAGGGAAGAAGGAAGAGGAGCCAGTACAATCAGGGGAAGACTAACGGCAAGCTTCTTTCAGAAGGAGGACTCCTCTAAAAAGGAAAGGAGGATCGGTATGAAGGGAACGAGGGGGTTCAAGACCCCGAGTTAAGGCTTCGGTGGCCTGCTCAATAGGGCTTCTTGGAAGATCATACGGAAAACGCAAGAGGAAAAAAACGAGTTCTAAAGATGGATTTTCCAAGCGGAGCCGGGCATCGAGGCCACCCGAGGGATAAGTTGAAAAAGGAAAAAAACTGCTCGTGGCCCAAAAAAAAGGGAGAAGGTGGACTCAAAACGGGGGGAGCAAGAAGGCTGGAAGAGGGACAGAAGCAAAAAGGTCTACTACCTGGGGAAGGGAAGGGGCCTGGTTCAGTGGGCACTGAAGGGGAGACGGTGGGAGGACCCACTACCTGCTGGTGACGACAAACACGAAAGGGCCATCCCGCGAGGGGCCGGTACACCGGGGCAGGAAAGAAAAAGAACCGTTTGTCATAAAGAAAAAGGGGAGACAGAAAACAACATGACGGAAGAAGGGGACCAGCCTGGGGGAAGCTAAAGGACAGACAGGGGAGGGAAGGGCGAGTGGGTGCTCCAAAGGAAAAAGTGAGGGAGGAGGACACAATGAAGGGTCAAAAAAACCAGCTCGATAATGAAGCCTCCTGTAAAACAAGGACAAAGACGATAAGGCTGAGCGCTGCGCCTAGAAAAAACGCGAAACAAATAGGTGGATGAGGCTCGGAATAAAACCTTCGACCTGATAAAGGAGGTAACGGCTGACGACAGTTCTCGGAAGGGGAAATCAGGGGCCGATGGGGGGGGGGAAAAAGGGGGAATAAAAATGCGAAAGGGATGGCGGAAATCACTAAGTTCTAGAGAAACACGTGAAACTCAAGCTAAAGAACGCACAGAGCAACTTTAGGAAGGGGAGAAGGGCTTTCCATGGAGGAAGAACCAAAAGCGGATATTGGAAAGAGACAAGACAGGGGAACCATTCGTAAAGCCAAGAACCTTAGTTAGTAAGGAAGAGGCTGAAAAAGGCGCATACTCAGAATACGAAAAAAGAAACCGCGGGTTTGCACAATCAAAAAGGGAAAAGGGGCACTAGCAAGTCTCGACACGGAGGGGGGGACGGAGCCGCGGCCATGAAGGGAACAAAAAAAGGGGGCGCGGCCTTGGGTCTGAAAGTCCTCAGGGACAGACAAAACGCAATGCAAGAAAGGGGTAAGAGTGTGTACAGAAGAGAGCCAGGAGGGACCAAGCACGGAAAACCTAGTCACGTAAGAACAGAGAACCTACGGTGCCCTTGATCCTCTGCCTTTCCGAACAAGGGGGTAAGAGAAGGGGGGATCCAAAAGCTACGTCAATTCAACAGCGTAAGGACTGGACTTTCTCCAAGAGACTGGGGAGCGCAGGTAGAAGCAGACAGAGCTCACATAGCATCTTCCATTTGTTATCATAAGTCCTACGATAAAAAGGAAGGAGGGTCCTCAATGGTCCGGTGATATGGGAGAAGACGGGGAGAAACCGCTCATCTTGAATGCACATCCGTGCAGCATCAAAGGGT
>Ga0179591_1310120_pt1 | contig 16280 bp, 10 predicted proteins | sample CZOMad2_1_08_16f_FD_182891 | JGI IMG/M metagenome (GOLD analysis project Ga0179591, IMG submission 182891) | Vadose zone soil fungal communities from Angelo Coast Range Reserve, California, USA - CZOMad2_1_08_16fungal (PacBio error correction) | ecosystem: Environmental > Terrestrial > Soil >...
TCCCGCGAAAATCAAAAGAGAGAAAACAAGCCAGAGCAATGAAAGGAGGGATTCAAGCTAATAGAATGAAACATTCTTCCAGGATCGCATAAACCTGCAGGGAAGAAGGGCGTACTTGCATCAAGCAGGAGATCAAGGGCAAGGAGGATTCATGGGGGTCACAGGCCTAGGTCAGGACATCGACTTAAGCGTGCCGGAACGAACACTTCTTGAAAAAAATCGAAAAAAGAGTCGGAGTCGCCCGAGTGGGCGAAAACGAATAAAAGAAAGAGGTAAAGGTCAAAAAACAATTCGAGGAGCAATGGAGTAAACAACGGAAGCCGGCCACAAAGTAAAAAAAACTGAGCACTTGTAAAATACACGGTCCGCCAGCAATATCGCGGCAGCGAAGCCGGGAAGAATGCTCCGCTGCAAAGCTTCCAGCTCTTAGAGAAGAGGGGCCTCACCGACTAAGCTCAAGCAAACCTCTCCTGGAAGGCAGAAGAGGGGTGTAGAAGAAACCGGAAAAACGGATCCTCCTGCGCGGGACATCCGCGGGTCGTCCTAGTAAAGAGGGCGCGCCCCGACTTACTCGACATGTGTTAAGTCAAATGTCGGGATGTCATCAAAAAGCGGGAGAGAACAGTGCAGAAATGGGGGAAGAGAGCAAGACCCAACAAGGGGGGCTGCGCTAAGGTTCGGCAACGACCGGGCCGTCACCTCCGAGGGAGAACGGGGACCGGAAGCGCCCGTCCCCTAGCCAGCATAAGGAAAACAAACATGGGAAGAAGGGAAACTAAGAGACCACCGTGTCCAGGGGGGGTGACGCGCCGGCCAGGAATCTATGAGAGTTTCTGAGCACCTGGTTCGTCTGCGAGAAACGGAGGGGAGACCGTCCTCCTTCCAGAGGGCTTGACGCAAAAATTGCGGTCCCCGCCTTGAAGAACGGCAACCTTAAGCTCGAGAAGGAGAAGAGAACCCCACTGCGGAAAGACCGCTCCACCAAAGGGACTACGCCTACCGCGGGAAGATCGAAGGAGCCCCGCGAGCAAAGGGAGACTAAAAAAAGCACCCACCACTACAGTTTCACGTGGGGGTGGGTGATCCCCAGGGCAACGCGATACCACATCACGCTTCTAATGAAAGATTGCCCACAGGCGGAACGGGTGAAAAGAACTACCTGGAAGTAAAAAAGGGAAATAAAGGCCCTGGCCTCTTCTTTTGGGTTCTCACGACCTAGCCAAGGTGTCCGTTTACACCCCCTACCAATAAACAGGCAAAACTTCCTTAACATAAGGAGTTCTCTCAAAACTCGGCGGAGACGAGAAAAAAAGGTTCCTCTACCCCTACTTCGCCGGGGTCGACCAACGTCGCCAGTCTCACCTCCGAGGCAAAAAAAAGTACTATCTCTTCATCAGACGCTTCTTGGTGGTGCCCAGGCTCTTAACGATTTATCGATGAGAGAAACAAGGTCTTCCTGGGAGAGCGTACCACCGTCTTCCCGTCGATCTAAATGCTGAAAAGCATTTCGAGAAAACTCTGCGGCCTCGATTCGGACACGGCCCAGGAGTCTTCCTGGGGATGAAAGGGGAAGAAAGGATGTCGGCCGCTGGCACTGGGGCCCGGTGAGGCCCCAAAGAAGGCTTAGCTAAGATACATGCTGCCACTCTCCGCCGCCTCAAAGGACTAGGCGCGCGAAAGGGAATAGGGAAGGAACGGCGTCAACGAGGCCGGGAAGGTCGGGTGCGGCATATTAGACCTAAGCGCAAATCCATTCCCCATGGGAAACTCCCGGGGATGAGAGAGGCACTCACCAAAGAGCGAGGCGGGAGGAGGGCGTGAAGAGGGAGGGGGAGACTGAAAGGGTAAGATGCGCGAAAACTCTTATCTCTGGAGGGGAAAAGTCGCCGGTACCGTGCGCGGGTCGAATGAATGCACAAAGGATAAAGAAAAACATCCCGAGAGCATCACTAGAGTCCATCATTTGTGTCCTGATTCCACTTCGGTAAAAAGAAAACCAGAGAGAGAGGGCAGGGCTAGACCAAGGATTTCCCAGGAACGGGGTCTTGCGTAGGGAGTACCTTTCAGGCGAATGTTTCTAAAAGTGTCATTTTAAAAAGGGGTCTACCTGGGACGCAACGTGAGGGGGAAAAAGCGGGGGTCACATCGCAGGTAGACCAGCCGAAGGTGAGACGCAGGTGGGAAAAAGAATGGGGGGTGTCTAACAGGGAAATTGAGCTGGAACAACTTTCCTCATAGGAACCGACTAAGGTAGCCCGACCTCCGGATCTCCGAAGAGGAGCTCCGGTGACAGCCCCTAAACTAGTGTAATGGTCGTCCACGGTGAGGGGGTGCCGACCCTAAGGGAAAGAAAAGTTAACTGGGAAAGAGGGGGGGAAACCTTGAAAGAGTAGGAACCTCACTTCGAGATCTAATATCTGTGGGGTTATTGCTTGCAAGCTTTCCCTCCATCAGCTAGTCACAGGGTCCTGGCAGCAACGAAGGGTACAATGGAGGGGAATCACAAGGGAAAGAAGGGGGCATGTGTCTCAGACAGTATGGGGAACAGGAAACTGCGTCCGTAAAACGGAACAGTTAAACTAAGCAGATAGATGCGGAAAAGCCAGGGCTCCGTTGCGGGGGGGCAGAGTAGAAAATGAGGACAGGCGCAGGCGCGCAACCACGAAAGCCCAAAGGCGGGGGGCGGGTAGCGACTACGAGCACTCAACGAGGAGACTACTTTTAGGTACCTGAACTCGTCCTTGTGCAGGAAACCAACAACCGAGTCGCTGCCGCACATGAGTGAGAGGAGCCCGGGGCCTAGGCGAAAATGCACTACAGCGGGCCCGGCCTGGGGCGAGCACTTTGAGGGGATGCGCCGCACCTGTAGATGTCGTCGGCTGACATGGGGACAGAGACCTCGAACGAGTAACTAACTCCGCGCGCCAAACAGAGCCACAAAAAAATCCCCGGCATTCAAGGATAGAAAGCGACGTCTCCTCTTTCAGTCAAAAAGGCCGAGATGCGCCTATACGGCCGAAGGAAAAGGGCATCATCGGCATCCAGCTAAAAAACAACTACCAGTACCATTAAAAAGAGTCAGCGATCCTGCGGAGATCGAGGCGTTGATCGTACTCACAGAGAAAACAAAGAGTGGCTTCCAAAAAAGGAAACTCACAAAACGGAGAGCTTAAAGTTGACGGGGACCGGAAGAAGGACCAACAGTTCAAGATGGGGACGACCAGGAAGCGCACAGCCGAGCGGGACGCAAATAAGCACTGGTCAGGGTGGGGCCGGAGAAGGGATGGATGGAAGGGTGAGGAGGCGAGGCCTTCGGCGGTGGCAGGTATGCAATATGAGCCGGGAAGGGAGGAGTAAAAAGCAGACGGGATGGGGGGAAGGGGGGCGGGGCACGGAGATTAGAAAGGCACGGAAGTCCCCCTTAAAGGGAGGCAGAATCTCACACAGGAGCGATAGTGAAAGAGCGGCCAATACTCCATCCTCAAGAAGGGGAGTTGGCCGTCGTAGAAGCAGGGCCCCAGGATAAGCGGCCATAGGTCCGGCAGCGAACAACGTGGCGTCCCTGGAAAAAAAAGACTTTCCATAACAGTACGCCTCCCACAAAGTGCGCTCCGGTCAGAGGCTATCAGAAGCATCAAAGGCAGGGGGGGGAATCGCGGCGGGGGCAAAGCCTGCGACATGTTTGAAAAGGATAGACAAGACGGCACGGCCCTGCCTCAGGGGACGTCCTCTATCGCCTGATCGGAACCGTTAGAAAGGGAAGGGGCGTAAACGCGACCAAGAAAAAAAAAAGAGAAAATACCTCGAGAAGCCAGTCGGGAGGGATTCCACCCGAAAAAAACCTTCCTTTGCGAAACAAGGTAAGCGGGGGTGGTTGGAGGGAACGAGGAAAAACATGCCTGCAGTAGCCATATAGCAAAAAAAGTGAAAAGTGGAAATACCCCATTTGGACCCAAGACATGATCCCAAAGTTGTGCGCACCATCGGGGTGAGGATGGAAACAACCGTGGTGAAAGAACCAGGGAAAGATCGTAAAACGACGCGGACACGCGGAAGATCGCAAGGAGATGCTCCCTACGGGGTGAACCGGAGGATAGCGCTCAGATAGGAAATCTACACGAGAGAGACCGGAGCGAACCAAGATCAAAGGGTCCAAAGACATAATGAGGTCCGCGATATTAAGACCGAATCAACACGTTAAATAATCTACGGGCAAAATGAAAAGGAAACAGCAAAGCTAGGATGGACCGGAACTAGCAAACAGGGACAATATACTAACGAACACCGTGGGACGAGAAGGAATCTAGTTGGATGGGACCCTGCCATGGGGGATGAAAAAATAGGGAAAAATGGGCAGGCGAGATTGCAGCTCAGGTGAGGAAACATTCGTGATCTTCGTATCAACGAAGGCCACCGGATCGGACGAGATCAGCAGGCATCAGACAGTCGGTCTTCCTGAGGTCTACCAAAAGAGGAGGAACGAAAAAGAACCGACGAGCTCGGCGTGGAAGAAAGAAGAGGGAATCCCACTGTAAGCCTTTTTGGAAAAAAAAGGGAGGTCGAGCAGCGAAACACGCCTACGGCGGCGCCGTCCCTACTACGAAGGGAAAAAGACGCTCCAGGGCATCGAAATTAAGTCGGAGGAGGGAAAAAACACAGGGGTTGAGAACCGCTGCGGAAAGCAACCGGCACCGGAAACTAATTCTTGTATGCCAGCAAACAGGAAGATAATGTCCCGTGTCAAGGAGCTCGAGGCTCGAAAAGTAGGGCTCAGAAGAAGAAGGGGGGCTTGTAATGACCGGAGAAAGAGGGGAAAAGAGCGCAGACCTTGCTCTGAGGAACGTATCTCCGGCCGCCCGAAACCTCCACCCGCGTAGCAGGGAACCGACCGAGACGTACAAAAAAAGGGGGAAAGGGGGAAAAGGGGGGGTAGGAAAACACGGGTAGAGGGGGGCTTAAAGCCGTCTTCACGGAAAAAAAAAGTACTACGTTCCGGGTAATTAACTCAGGAGGGGGGTTGGAGGAGTCCACGTGAGACGCTCAGGGGGGAATGCAGAAGGGACAACAGCTCCACCAGGCACTGCAACCTGAGAAGGCCAGGTGAGATCACGCGCCTGGTGGGAAGAGACGCATTTAGGAGACGGGAAAAGGGTGCGGGTCTCAGAAGGGCCCAGGGATCCCAAACCAGTAGACCCCATGATAAAGGGTCAAAGATCCTCGGCAGGAGGCGAAGTGAAACGGGAGAGAAGAGAACGGCGAAACGGCAAGTTGTGAGAACATCGCAAAGATAACTCGGTTTTCGGTCGAGGAATTCATGTGAAAAGGAAGGGGGGGGGGAAGCGCCAAAAGGGGGGCCAGCGGCAGGAGTCCTCGCCTCCTCTTCTCATCCGCCGGCTCAGCCCCCATCTTCCAAAGGCCTCGACCAGGCGGAGGGCAAAAGGCACGAAGCTCAAGAAAAATATCAAACGGTCCCATGAGGTGCAGCGTCGTTTAGGGGAGGGGGCGGCTGGAAGTAGGAGCAAATCCGCGGGTAGGGCAGCCGTCCTCCGCACCGGCAAGGGGGAAGGGACGGTCGTTGGAAGGAAAAGGCGGAAGGACAACCTCGTGGGGAGGGAAGGGAGGACAGGTGCAGATTAAAGACCCGTTTTAGTAAAAAGAACCGACATCACGGGGTTCGGACCTAAAAAAGACCGCAGAAGCGGGGGGGGAAAGCATCGACGGGGGGAAAAAAAAGACCGACGGGAGGGGGAAAAGGTCGCTCCGGCCACTGCGACTTCCCCCATGACGAAGTAGGAAGACGGTGCCGGTTGAAGGGGGAGGCGGGATAAGGGGACATGCAAAGAAGGGTCTACCCAACGAACTTATCCACGGGGACAGCCCGTCACCGTCCCTGCTCGCAAACTGGGAGGGGCCAGGGGGAAACGGGAGGGAAGGATGGGGAGGGGGGGGGGGGACGCTTCGGTTCTCTTGCGCGGTGGCCCGCACCTTAGGTTGTTTGACCGGAACACTTCGACAAAAAGGAGGGGGGGGAGAAGGCAGCCAACTCGAAGAGGTGGGGAGAGGGGAAAAAGCACCAGCATCGCCTCAGGCCTACACCTCCAGGATGACCTTACTACTCGCCCTGCTCGCCAGCGGGGGAGGAATCATAAAACAAGGGAGGGAGAAAAGTCAAAGCGCGCAACCCTACAATCGGGATCAAAAGCTGAGCTTGGACAATCAAAAACTGCGATCGGCACTTGTGATCGGTTGAGTGTGGAGGAGGAATTAGAGGAGAGCGAAAAAAAAGAGGAGGAGAGAATGAAATGGAATGCGACTCTTCGGCCCAAACAACCGATTACACAAGCCGAAGGCTTTAGGAGTCCAGCCATGATCCGGAAAAGAAAAGATAGGAGGGCCTATAAGCAACTGGAGAAGAGGGGGGTCCGTCGGCATAACCTGTCGGTATATCGTTGAATGAGGGTCCTGCCCGATCTCATCGAGCGGAAGAAATGAAAGAGGTGCACCGTCGGAAAAGAGAGTCACGGTCGAGTCCTCCCAAATTGGAGAGGAAAGAACAGAATCGCTTCGTAAAAAAAAGGTCGAGGGAGAAAATCCGCGAACATCCCCACGAAGCCGGGCAAAAAGATCAAGCGGAAGACTTCCCAGAGCTGTCCATAAACCCTAAATGAAAGCGAGCCCGGGAGCCACGGTGCTCAACCGATTCTTGAAACGTCTCTGGAAGTACAGAGAGCAACCGTAGAAAAAAGGGAAACTGAAAAAGGAGAAACGTCGGGGGGAGAGTCTCCTCCATAGAAAGGGTAAATCCACCGCTGTCTGGCTCGAAGAGCGGGAGCGCCCCCATGAGAAATAAGTTTGTTGGAGGCGACTACCAAGAGTCGGGTGGAAGCAATGTCGCCCATTAAAGCGAGCACAAAAAAAAAGAGGGCTGCTAATGGTGAGAGACGGGTCCAGCAAAAGGTATCGAGAAACGACAAAAAAGGGAGAAAAAAGCCCCTCCAGTCCAGCTCCGCCGCTAAACCCCGAGAAGAAGGGACGGGATTGGGGGTCTTACAGGTCGTGATTCATTTCGAAGCGACAGGCGACACGTTGCGGATCGAACCGGGGATGGAAAAAGGCGAAAGGAAGCGTAGGGGACTCAACCGGGCGGCCACCCTCTTCCGCTGTCATGATACAACGAAAAAAAACCACGCGGCTACGAACAAATGAAAAAGGAACGATCGCCGCCCATTTCGAGCCTTCTCCGCAGGGACCCTCCCGCCGGACTGCTACTACATGGGTTTCGGCTACTGGGGGGAAAATAAAAGGCACCCGCGAAGGAACAGCTGGGGGATAGGATTCGCGCCTGCATCGAAAAAACAATCAGGCGGGACAGACGAAACCTCCTTCTGTCCGGGAAGCCAAGGACATGGGACAGATTGGAGGGGGAGGAACTCACCAGCGAAGAAATCGTTCTACAAACGAGATAACTCAACCAGTACATGGGGCGAGCGCTCAAAAAAAGAGGGCGTCCTCGACCCTCAAAGAAGCGTTCGACACTTCTCCTTAAGGACTCCCTTGCGGGACAGACGGTCAATGCCGCAAGGAAGGCGGGGGGGAGGACAAAGAAAAGTTGGAAAAAACAAACGTGGGGATACGCTCGTAAAACAGTCTTCTTCAGGTCGTAACTTATGTGGATGTAGGGGGAAAAAGTGTTGAGGTCGGGAAGGTGTGTGGGTAGATGGGAGAAATGATAGGTTGAGGAGATGGAGGTAGGGGGGAGAGGAGGGTAAGGGAAACGGGATGGGAAGTGGACGCGTGGAATGGAGGGGAAGGGTGCTGATCACCCTTACAAATACCCTTGTCGCTCAAGACTCAAGAATGGGGCAAGCGATGATAATGTACACGACCAGTACTACATCTAAGTAGATGGATCGTAAAGTGTGGCGTTTGGGAAAAGGAAAACCTGAAGTAAGGCCCTACCAACTGCGCATCCTTTCAAACGCAGAACCTGCTAAGCCAGGAAAGAGGAGGAAAAGCGAGACGCCGGCCGGCGGTGAGGATAACTCTGGACGACCTGAAGCTAAAAAAAAAGCCAAATGCAAGAAAGCTTGGAAAAAAGTGCTCAGAATGCGTTGGGAAGGGATAACGGAAGGCCGTAGCGAGGCAGCTGATTAGCAGCCGACCGTAGGGGGAGATCGGGGAGGGGGGGATCCCGCCGACTCGAACATCCAACCGAGCTGAGACGAACGCCGATCCGTAAAATGAAATTTCAAACTGTCAAACGCGTCCTTCTCAGAACCCGGTGAAGGGTCCATTAAGGACATGGAAGTATGGAGGAGACCGGCCATGCCGAAAACTGGTTCAAAATGGTACGGTCGAAAGGCGAACTGGGAGAGTCCCCAAGTAGACCAGCCGAGGAAGTGATCTAGGGGGAAAAAGATCGAAAAATGGCACACGGTCCTCGAGCGAGAGCAACCAAACCGGGCAGGAATAAAATCCAGCCTTCCGTCCGCGTCAAGCTAGCTAGAGCGAGCGGAGGAACACGGTGCTAAAAAAAAAGAATGGGGGGATGCACAAGGGTTAGGTATCGGAAGGGGAAAGGGGGGAGGTCGAAAACAGGCGACTATGGTGCGAGTCATTCACGGAAGACCAAACGATTTTAAAATCCAACTCAGCTTAGCCAGAAAAAAGGAAAAAAGAAGAGCGGGCATTGGGGGTACAAATTCCCGATGTCTTTAGAATGAGGGGCTTGCGCGCGTTCCCCACCGGAAGCCGCAGAAACCCTTGCTGCGACACGGCACCTGAAGGATCCAGTGCGGGGAATGTCGGCGTCAATCAATCAAGATAGCTGGTTTACTGCTTCTGCTACTAACTCGGAGGACACTACTGGAGGAAGAATGGAAAAGATCCGGGTGCAAGGAGAACCCCGAACACATGCAAAACCACCTAACATAGACTGGGTGTGCTTTTAACGAGAAAACCGGGGAAAAGGAGGCGAGGGCGAAGACCTGGAGTGCTGGAGAAAGAAAGTGGGGGAAAGGTTAAGGCCTAGGGACCGGGTGCCAGGAAAAGAACTCAAATCCTCCCGCCCCCCAGAAGCCCCAACCCCGGCTGCCGTGGCAGTAATCATGACGACCGGCTCCATACTGCCGCACAAGGAAAAATAAGAAGCGCAGCGACATCAGCAGTTCACGAAAAAAGGCTAACCAATACCAGTAACAAAACATCGGGCGCGAGCCTAAGCGAAGGCGTAGCGTGCAGAAAGTCGAACAACCGGGGTTGGGAGGAAGGAAGTAAACTCTCTCATAAAAACACAAAGAGGAGAGAGATTCGTCCAGAAACCCGACGTTGGCACACCAGGTCGCCGTCACGGATCTCGCGCGATCATGTAGGTCGGGGGGGGAATCGCCTTGGAGGATGATAAGGGAGAGGGGGAAAGGCAAAGGAGTCAAAATACGCGGACAAGAATAAGGCTCTCGACAGGATACCGGTCAGACCAAAGGGGGGACGGGTGCGGCATGAGGATAGCGGGGACACCCTGAAAGGATATACATCAATTACAAAAGAGGAGAGAAACAAATAAATCTCGTCCGGCATAATACACGGAATTGTCCGGGTCGGCAAAGGTCCCATGCGAAAGATAAGTTCTCGGCGCACTCCTGGCGTCCTCACCCTACGGAAAGGGACTCCTAATAGAAAGAGGGAGGAAGCCTAAGAAGACAGAGAAAAAATTGGGGGGAGCCCTTCTAGCGCACATCCCGGCGGATTAAGAATCAAAGAGACATAAGGGTGCCAAGGGTCCTCGCATCTGGAAAAGGGTAAGGTAAGCAAAAACCAAGAATCATAGAGAGAAACACAGTAAAAAAGTGAACCACCTAAGGGCGCGACCCCTAAGAAGCTGAGGGGGATTGAAGATCAGACGAAAAAACAATCGACACGATAGAAAAAGGGGTAATGGGGTCAGAACCCCAAGAACACCACCTACTGGATCCCCGAAACCCGCCCACAAACTTGCGCATTGGGACCAACATCATCGGAGCGAGGCCCGGTACGACGGACGAGGAAGAGAAAGGGAAGATCTAAGAGAGACCAGACAGGTTGTCCGGGAGCGCAATTCCAGTCAAGGCACTGCCCGCTAAAAAGTGCGTGCTAAATATACACTCGTCGAATGGGCTGGCGGGCAAACAAAAGGCAGTGGACCGCCCTCCCACGAGAGGAAATCACAGGGCAAACTTCAAAGCAACCAACCCAGAGCTTCAATTTGGAAGGAGAAAAAAAAACGTCACAAGTTCGGTAAAAAAGGTCTAGATGGGACGTAGTAGGTCTTGAACGCATTGAAAAAAAGGATGCGGCGGCGGCGATCGCTTTAGTGGGGGGGAGTAGGAGCCGTGACAAGATCGTCTATAAACCTTAACACCTCCGGGGAAAAGGGGAAGAGACAAGGCAAAGCGGGCATCGGAGCCAGAAGGAAGAGAAAAACATTCCTAGTAACAGGCCAACGAATAGAAACGAACTGGAACCCCTCTTACTAAAGAGGGGCGAAAGATTAGACACCCGGATTGCGTCTGAAAAAAAAGACTAGCAAGAACCGCGCCCGCACAGAAGGCGGGCGATGCGCAATGGAGAAGAAGATTTCTCCTGCACCCACATGGAAGGGCAAGAAAAAAAAAAGTGGGAGCCGCCCAGAAGATGTAGAATCGTGAAAATAGAGAGCGTTTCGTGCAAGCAGGAAGGTTAGATCGAGAAGAGCTTGGTTAAGAGTGACCCAGGGGGAAGAGGGAGGGCCAGAACATATATACGGCCTAGGAAACCCTCCCAAGCTAGAAATACCAACACCGGGACAAGGACAGGGACGTGTCCTGCTAGTAGTAGGGGGGAGACGCCCGCTTGGTCTAAAAGGGAGCGCCCAGCCCTAAGGGTGGCGTAGGAGTTGAGAAAAGGAGAGGTCCAAAACATTAGGTGGCGACATCCTCGTGAAAGTCCGGGATGCAAGAGGAGCGAGGAGGTAGTCAGAACTCAAAACTTAGAAGGTTGCATGCATCGAGACGAAAAGGCTGGCCAACTCTGCGGAAAGGGGGGAAAGGGGATCAACCCCCCGCGACCCTGTTCACTCATCTTCAAAAAAAGGATGCCTCGGGAGCAGGGAGGAGAGGACCGCGGGTTCAAGAGAAAGGGTTTGGGGAACGTAAAACGAAAACGGAAAAGCCAGCGTGGTGACAGTCGGATATAGCTTAAACAGGGGGGCCGAGGGTGGCGGCCCGGCAGGGCGTCCAAGAAACCAGGAAAGGGAAAAAGGGTCTACGATAACATCCTAGGTAAATAACGACCATGATGTCGAGACCACAGGAAGAAAAAAATAAAATCGTATCCCGCCCAGCGACCAGGGGAAAAAAGAAAGCCCCCCGCCAAAGCGTGGCGCGCCCTCAGTTAGCTGAACGAGACCTCTAGCTGCAGAAGAACGTGTCCGTGGACCGTAGACGTGGCCGATAAAGTCAGTTTTGAGTGAAACTCGGCCAAGTGCTTCCCACGGGCGAGAACGAGGTAAGAAAGAACTAATATAGGACGTCGCCAGAAGGCTTCGGTGCTTGACAGAGAGAGTACGGTACAGACAGGTTGTACCGTGTTAGTATCGCCGCTTCGGGGCGACTTCTCAAAAAAGGAACAAAGGACTGTGGTGAAGGGGCCGTCATACGGCTGGGAAAGAGACGAGGCCTAGCTAAAGAAGAAAACGGAAAAAAGGAAAAACGTAAAACTCCCCGGATACAGAGGAAGCTAATCGTCGACCTTACAAGTTTGGGCAGCCATTCTAAAGAGTTTTGATAGGCGCTCCGAGGGGGGGTTTTGATTGGGAGAGCCCGAAGAGACGCTTAGGGTTGTGTGGTTGAGTACACTCGGACAGCATCGGCCTACACAATCAACGACGAGGGGGGGGGCGACATCTACTAGACTCTTCAGCAAGAAAGAGGTTCAGAGCGAGGGAAGGAAAAAGTATCAAGAGCCTGGATACCCAGGCTGGAATGCATCGAAAGACTGACTCCGAATCGCATAGAGCACCCGATGATGTTGCTCAGAATACGTGTCCAGTCTAGAGGCTATGGGGGAAATCGTTGGACAGGAAGATGATAGCAAAGACAACAAACGAGAACCAGCCAAATATCCGCTGCAAGCGAAAAGAACCGATCTTACAAGCAGTAGGGAGGGGAAAGGCTCATGAAATACTGGAAACGTCGCAAAAACTGTTAGCGATGCGAACGCTGTGCCGGGGTCTGCAGTTGACGGGCTAGTGAATCATCAGGCAGAATAAAAGACAAGAGACTGCGGGATATGCCTGAAACGAAGTGCAATCGTCGACACGTCGGAAAGGGGGGCGACACAAAAAACTCACTAAACCTAGCTAGGACCTCAAAGAGAAAAAAAAAAAAGGGCCACAAGATCGGACCCCGGAGCGACCTACCGGGACACCCACCCGCCGCTGAGGTTAGCCCTGGGTCTCCCTGGGAGAAGGCGAACAGATAGAGGTAGCAAGCAGAGGGGGAACGTACCTTAGAACCGCGAAAACCGAAACCAAAACAAAAACTACAAAAGTTGCCTTAAGCTCCGCCTCAGAGAGACTGCGCAAGTGGTCCCCCGAAGTTTCCCTAGTCGACGCCCCCGCCTACTAGATTTTGGGGCTAGCCTGGGGTCGGAGTCACCAGCTCTCAATTTAGAAAAAGGGAGAGAAGGGGGGAACCTCCCAAAAGAGGGGGCTCGAGATGGTGCGGGACGGAGAAGAGCGCCGAGATTCGACCGAAAAACGGAGACAAAATCCCATCTCACAATTCGAAAACTGTACTATCACAATTTAGAAAGGGGGGGGAAGGGGCAAAGGGAGGGAACTGAGGATGCAGAATGGAGGGGGGGAGCGCTGTGAGTGGTACAAATGATCATCGGGTGAAAAGCCCGGTTCCCCGCTTCTCGTGGGTACTACAAAGTTAGGCTGCCTTCCGAGCAACAGAATACCTAAACTAGATCACCCCAACTTCGGAGAAAGGAAGGGGGCCGCGTGAAGACAGGGGCTATAAGAACACCGGTGAGCCTCGAAGGAGACACAGAGGCAAAATGGCTGCATGGGAGCAAAGTTCGGCTAGGGGGTGATAAACTTGGGAAACAAGAAAAATCTTGCGCGTACTTAGACGAGAGCATGTAAAAAAGCAAGGAGATGAGGGACCTACCTGGAACCTGACGCAAGGAGGGCCTTGTGTAGGCGCCAAGCCAGAAGAGAAAAATGCAGTGGAGACAACAAAAGAGCCTAACTAACAACATGGGGTGTTGGCGAAACAAGCCGGTTCACCCCTTACTCCTAGGAAAGCCACGTCGATTAGAACCCCACGGACTAGGGGAAAAAGGGAGAAGAGTAGCGGGTTTCCGGTCCGCAGGATATAAAACGGCAACGGTCTTCCTGCACTCGTAAAAACACAGCGGAGTCAGAGGGGAACGAAACAAAGGGGACAAGAAGGGATAAATGGAGACACGACCTTGTGGCTCGGAAAACTCACCAGTCACATCTTCCGTGATAAAAGGCATAACTGGGTGCCGTGTGGGAAAAGCCGGTTATTAGAAGAAAATGCGGAAGAGACAAAGGGGACCCATGAGATAGCCGCACGGTCGAATGCTTCAAAACCCGGTCAAAGGCACTTTCGAAAGGAAAAGCTCGACCCGGAAAAAAAACAGAAAAAGGAGAAAGCTCAGGGGGAGAGAAAACCGAGCACTCCGGGGAGGAGGCATGAAGGGGGGGGAGGATCAATATGCTAAGAAAAACCTGCTCTCGTCTACCAGGCGGCAGAGGGAGAAGGTAATGACCTGAAGTCATCACATCCCATGTTCAAGCCGCGACAAAGAAAGAATTGTTTGAGTCAAAGCTCCAAACGAAAGGGTCTTCAAAAATAAAATAAGTAAGCGTTCTTGAGCAACGGCAGGGCCAAAGGGAGAGCCTGTTGTCTGAAGGGGAGGGTGGACTGGCAAGGGAGGAAGAAGTTGGGAAGGGGGCTCCCTGAGGAAGTAGAATCAAAGCATTGGTAAGGGAGAAGGGTCGTGTCTTGAGATGGAAACAACTGTTCAGACTAGGGGAGACCTCAATCCTCAAGGTGAAAAGTAGGGCCTCATCAGAAAGTCCGATAACCGAATCGACGCAAAAAGTTTAAGTCGGTCAACAAAACGGGGGTGCCGCCACGACGGTGGATGCGCACGGGGGGGAAGGGGGGCAAGAGGGGGGGAAATTGGGGATCATTAAATCGCGGAGCGATGCTTATCCTGGGGAGGGGGTTCAACAAAGAGAAGGGGTAAAGGAAGAAAGGAGACGACAAGGGCTGGTAACCCAGTTCTGAGGCTATGATATCTGTAGACGTAGAACCAAGACGCCCGGACGACATGCCCTGACTCAGAAAGGGAAAGACATGGGCCAAGGATAAGGTGGAAGGAGGGATAGAACATATGGCCTAACCAACGTCTAAAACCCCACAAAAAGGGCGCTACATCGACTATATCTCCACTGAAGATTAACAGGTAAAAGAAGTAAGTGGAAGGACGCAAAAAGTTAGTCAGCGCGACCCTCGAAAAGTATTACTGCGACCACCGATTCGTCCGGTGGTGGAATCCTGGAAGGTGAATGTCAAGGGGGAAAAAAGGACGGGGAGTAAATGGGAAAGGAACCAAGATCTACTACTCAACCGCCCCTACAACCCATCGAAAGGCAAGAAAAAGTACTGCTTTAAACAGTGGGGACCCCAAGGGACGGGGAAAAAAAGAACCTTTAAGAGAGTTCCTCCACAGCAGGCCACGCGGGGACTGAGCATCAAGGCGTAACCAACGGTCGTGTAAGTGGGGCTTCGGAGGACGAGTTCAACAACAACAACTTGAAAAAGAGGGGCGGGGTCGTGCAAAAAAACCCCGGTTAATGGAGGGGGCGCGCCGTCCTCCGGATACTCAAAAAGAAACGGGTCGGGGGTGCCTGAGGGCATGGAGGAGACCGCGAAAGCCAGAAAGTCTCGAGGAGGAGAAAAGAAGGAAAAAAAGGCAGGTAGAGGAAAATTCAGTATGTGGGGAAGATTGCATCTTTATGAAAACGGTAGCATCCAACGGTACCTATGGCTCGAAAATCTTCAACCAAAGGAGGAGCGGGAAGGAAAAGCCGGAAGAGAGGACAGGAACAGAACATCACGGCTTGTCGTTGCAGTTCGGGTTCGAAGGGGCAGGTCTCATCGCCCGGTGAGGAAAGGACGTGGCGTCCTTCACCGGACAGGGAAGGGTACTCCTCCCAGAGGGAGGAGATAAGAGAAAAGAGGGTCAAAGGAAAAAGAACACCACAGCAGGCCTGGAGGCGCAAACATGAGAATACTCTCCAAGAAAAACAACGGGAGCCACTAAGCCTGGAGCAGGACTGGTGCAAACCCGGGTCAAAAGAAAGAAAGAAAGAATGGAGACGTAGAAAAAAAAGAAGGAGGAAAAGGTGATTAACCTCGCGGGACGGGCCGGGGGGACCCAGTTAAAAGAGTTGGTCGGTCACGCACAGCCTTCAAACGGGGACGACAGAACAGAGAGGGTGGGTTAGAGATAAACCAGGGACCCCACCTCCGAAAATTTCCGACAACCCTCTGTTTTGCGGAAGCCTGGGGGGAAAAAGGGGGACATGGACAGAGACGGGAGAATCAGAGGACGGAGAAGAGATCTGGCCGGAATCGCAACCTACTGTATCCACCGGATGTAGAGTAGGAAAATAGTAGCGCAATAGCACGAGAAACAAGTAACAACAAAAAGCACCTACAAAATAGTACGGCTTTAGAAACACGACACCCTCCCACGATTCAAAAGATACTGCCAATCAGCCAAAGGCAGGATGGGGGCACGAAATCCAAAGGAAAGAAAGACCAAGGTGAAGGACCGAGACTAGCTTCCAAATAAAACATGATGACCGCTGACGGCGGAGAGAGGAGTAGGAAACTGGATATCGGAAAACATTCGCCACGGTAATCGGGCGACGGAAGAAATCAAGGCAACAACGGAATAGCCGGAAGAGGGAGAGAAGGGTCTAGATCTTCACGTCCGCACCCAAGCTCGACGTATATAAAGAGCCAAACGTGCGGCCTGTGGAAGGGAAACTTCAGGTCGGGAAAAAAAGAAGGCCGGCGGAAACCTCCCGAACAATCATGAGAGACCTGTACAGGCTAGGGGCGATTGCGAAGAAGGGGGGAGAAAGAGAAAAGGGGGAGGAGGGCACAATCCAAATAAAACTTGGCTTGAACCCAGAAAGTAGTACTGTCAAGCCT
>Ga0179591_1343409_pt1 | contig 16279 bp, 21 predicted proteins | sample CZOMad2_1_08_16f_FD_182891 | JGI IMG/M metagenome (GOLD analysis project Ga0179591, IMG submission 182891) | Vadose zone soil fungal communities from Angelo Coast Range Reserve, California, USA - CZOMad2_1_08_16fungal (PacBio error correction) | ecosystem: Environmental > Terrestrial > Soil >...
ATCGGTACCCTATTTCGAAAAAATTATTGGAAACGGCCTAAAACCGGGTAGGGAGAACGGGCGGGAACCGTGTCTTTGCCTACCTTTGATGTGGGGCGGCTCATATTTGGTAAAGAGGGGTCCGTAACAGTAGGAAGACAATTCAGAGCACGCGGTAGCAAAACACTTTGTACTGGAGGGAAGATGGGACAAGAAAGGCTAAATGATGTCCAGTTGGGGGACCGAGCGGATCGGTACGATAGAATCTCCGGGCACGAAGTGGGGGGGCACTAAAAAATGGGATTTGTGCAGACAGAGCGAGAACGGCATGGGGGGCTTGATGATTGCGACGGCAACAGACACTCAACGATTAACCCTCGGAAAAGGGGGAATTGGGGGTAAAAAGGGGGGGGGTCACAAACAAAAAGCACGCCGGGGTGGTCCCGCACGAAAGAGGAACCATTTTGGCGGAGGCCCTGGGGGAACGAAAGGGTGGGGATCGTGAAGGTCGTAGAAACGGAAGGGAATGAAAACCTGCAAGAGGCAATCCAACGGATTTCACCGGGGGGGTCGCGGAGAAGGAAAGTCTCTCCTGCCCATAAGGGAGATCAGAACAAGATTTGGCCGCGAGGGACATATAACCACGGGAAAAAGGGATACTATTTTCGTCAATAGCTACCGGGGTGCCATAGGGGATGAGACCAAAAAGGGGGGGGGAGGGCCAGTGATGTTACCTTTATTAATATTGTCCATCTCGTGCGCGAAAGCCGGTAGTAAAAAACCAAAAGGGTCAGCTTTCGATCATTATTCATTGGCCGGGCCAATTACGTCGGGTCCAGAAGAATAGCAAAACAAAACCTTCTAGTTTTCATTTAGGCAAAACCCGGAGGGGGGACGGAAGTTCGAAAAGTGGAACTAGAGCTTAGTCACTATGACTTTCAGTACCAGTGCTAGGAAAAGGGATTTGTTGGAAGTGGACGGACAGGGCGTTCCAGTACGGGAAGATACGTGTTTTATACATTGTTCAGTGTTGAGACGAAGGGGGGGAGGTCCGCATATGGCTTGAAGCGGAGGAAGGAACGGCGTACTCTGGCTGTGTAGGGGCTGAACAAGTGCATAGTGACGGGAGCTGGGGAGGGTCGGTAAAACGCAGATTAAACAATTTTGGCCAGCTTTTGGAACAGAAAACCGGGAAGAGGAAGTCCTATATTTGCGCTACAAGCATTTCCGTTGCGCGGACCACACACAACCCGGAAGTGGAGAGGAGGCAAGGGGAAAAAACAAAGCGGGGGAACAGGTACATCCTTTAACAATGATGGGAAGGAGGGGGGGGAAGGGGGGGAAAAGGGGAATCGAGGAGGACTGGGAATTGGAGCCAAAAATTGGCCGAGGGGCCGGCACAGGAAAGGGGGAAAATGTGGTCTGAACTTTTTATAATCTGAGTAGATCGAGTAAAAAAGACAGGGGTGAGTCCTGCATGGGAGGTGCAAAGGAAACAACGAGGAACGCCGACGCCGCGGATCTGTACAAATTGTCTCTCGCAAAAGAAAAGAAACCGACGGAACGCACGCGACCATGGGGGGGTGACTAACCGCATGGGAGAGAGATGAGGGGTGAAAGGGGGAACTAGTCAAGGTCAAAAAAGTCCCACAACCCTGACTTTGGGATCAAGAGGAGAAACGTATGGTCTCAGGGAACTGACAACAAATAAGGAGGCAAATCGCGTAAATTTATAGGGGGGGGGGAGAAAATGCGGACAGAACGTTTGGTCAAAGGTCCATACTACCGAATGAGGCGAGTTCCTGGGGAGGACAAGAAAAAAGGTTCCTACAGAACAGATACCTAGGTCATCCCCATAAACTCAAACAGGAGGGAAGTAGAGGGCAAAAGCCAGGAGGAGAAGAAGTACTTCGATCACGGAATTACATTTGCGCAGTGCATGATCTTCTAAGTGGGTGCCCAGTGGGGGAATAGAATAGGAAACGGGATTGCCAAGGGACTTAAAGTTGGCGCCATCGAAAATACTCACGTACAAAATGGAAGCAGGGGGAAAAGGACCGGGGGGAGAAGACGTAAGGATCCCGGGAGGAGTAGCGACTTTTTGCCGGGTTAGGAGAAGCTGGGGAGAAATAAAAAGGGCACAGGTGAAAGGAGGAATGGCGGCTTTGCAAGGCTCAAAAAACATACCAGGCCGGGGAGAAAGGCCTTGCGGAAGAGAAAAAAGAGGGACATGGCAGGGGAGATTTTTTAACGGCATTTACGAAAGATGCTGAAATAAGTATTCTACAAAGAGAAACCAATACTCCCATTGCTCGAGGGTTGGGGAAAAGGAAAAAAAAGAGGAATGCGGGGTCTGTCGACTTATGTCACAGCAGAATCGGGTATCGGGAGGAATCGAAAGAACAACTAAGCAGGACGTGGTTCGACGTAGGTGCAACCAATCGCCGATAGGCAGACCTTCACATGTTGCTTCTCACAAAGGAGGGAGGAAGGAAAGGAAAAGAAAAGGAGGGAAAGGTAGAATCAAGGGAATTTGCCCAATAGCCATCAGTCGGTGGCTGTGACGGGGAGATGAAGAAAATGAAGGTGCTGAAGTCATTACAGGAAAAGGAGGATTTTAAAGGCAATTCCCTGAAAAAAAAAAGAGAAGAACCCTAACAGGGGGGGGAAGGAGGGGGAATGTCTACTACGATTGTCTGAAACGTAGAAGATCAGCTCAAAAAATCGGACTGGCGGCTCACGGAAGAAATGTTCTTAACCATCACGTGAAGGGGAAAGGAGAACGCCAAGCTTTTAGGAGTTTCATGAGGGGGACGTTTAAAAGTCTCATGAACAAAAAGGAACAAGTCCAGCGAAGAGCACCTGGGAGTGCCGATGCGGAAGGGGGGGGGAAAGTGTAAAAGGTGAAAAAACCAATTTTTAGGAGGCAACTCGTACCAACTACCGACCAATTGAGTGGGGAAGAAACAAGGTTTTACAACAGGCAAGGAAGAAGAAGAAAGCAGAAAAGGAGATGGACTTGATCTGATCGAGGGAAAACTAATTCGAAGCACTGAGTGGGGAAGCAGAAGGAGTGAATAAGGACAGATGAAAGCGTGGTTTATCGCCAGGTCGAAGGGCGGAGGCTCGGAGGAGAGGGGAAAAATCAGGGAACCACACTGTTAACCACTGGATACCCACGCGAAAATCCGGTCCGCTGGGATTGCTGGGGGGGCACGTCTTCGGGGGGGGGGGAATAGTTACTAATGAGGACGGGAAGAAAGGAATGGGGAAGAAAAAGGGGGGGGGTGATCCACTAGGTATTTCACGAGTAACACGGTAGGCACACCGAAGATCGATTCCAAGCTGCGAGGCAAACCCCATGGGGAGGCGTACTTTCTGTTTTAACGAAGTCTTTTAGGAAGGGGTTGAAGAAAAAAAAGAAGGAATCAGGGGAGATTCGTTGGGAGACTCCTTTAGCCATGCAATGCAACTGCTGGTTACGACGGAAAAAAAAAAGAAATAAAAGAGCAACAGGTCCTAAATCCGTCCGGGGACGTCCAGCGAAGGAAGAGTGAGGGGAACGGAAGCAAGGTACCCCTGAGCTAAGTCCCCCCCTTCGACCCAAGACCATCAAGGACAAGGCACTGCGAAGAATCTAGCAAGGCACCGGCGAGAACTTTCACATTATTTTTAATTCATATCAGTGGATTTGGAAGGGAGGTTGTGAGGAAAAAGAAAAGGAAGGGGAGGGTTAATTTATTGAATATTATCTATTCAAGGGAGGGAAAAAAAACAGAAAGGAGAAATTGGCGGTCTTTCTTAGGAGACGTTAACCATATACGTGGGCAGTGAAAGTCACAAGAGCGCCTCATTGCACCCTTATCAAACCACCGCGAATCGGAGAAACGCTCCCACGGAGGAGGAAACACTTTTTAACTTGGGGGGAAAAGGGGGAAGACAACAAACCGGGCTACAGGGCAATGTTAAAGCATGACTGTAAGCCAGTCACGCATAAGCACGGGAACGCAAGAAAGTGAAAAAAAGAGACCACGACACTGGGACGAAGACAGGAAAGTGAAGGAAAGGGGGGGGGTGAGTCTGCGTACCGACTGCATGGGCGGCCAGTTCTGACTGAGCGTAGCAAAAAAGCCGTGGGTGTGGTACTATCGGCTGGTAGCATCGGAGGGGGACATAAAGAAGCAAGGAGTTTCAGCGAATCTTGCGTATGCTGGCGAATCGCTGTAAGGGCGCCGCTGCGAGCGAGACCTCATCGATAGGCGCGTAATAATAGGGGGTGGAGGGGGGAGCAGACAATGAAGGGTGGGGGGGAAGGCTCCTCTTTGCTTGACGAACCAATTGACTACGGACAGACGTTCAGTGTTTAATTCGTTGAAGGGTGAAATAAAAAGAGGGACGGAACTCCACACCCCATTGAGGAAACGGGAGCAGAAAAAAGACCAATTCGCAAAATTTGTTCTAATCGTGTGCCGGGGGAGAAAATTCGCGGAGGGGCAGGCGTTTTTTACCGGTTCCACCAATGGGTGAAAAGAAAAGGGGGGGGAATCGCTTTGCTGTTGAAAGGGTCGAATCAGAACACAACATCTACAGCTCAGGGTACAACAAAAAGGGGGGGGTGAAGGCCAAATCTGCGCGTAAGCCTCAGGGTCAGATCGGGGGTGTTCATCAAACACTGGAACCCGAACCGGTGAGGGAAAAGAAGGCAAGTCCAGGTGGGTGTATCTGCGCTTGACGCCGGGGATCATAAGTGAAGGTGGGACGGGACCGCGACGCCCGTTCTAGACAAAAAGGATCGGGCAGGAAAGGGGTCGAGACCTTTGGGCGTTCAATCTGACCGCTCAGGGGGAAAACCCAGGGGACAGGCAAGGGGATCGGAGAGATCAAACAAAACAACGGATGGAGAAAAGATGATTCGAGTGGGTGGGGGGATGCGGGGACCTTACTCCGGGGGGGTCAGTCCTTTAAGGAGTGGGGACGTGCTTTTACCGGAGGCCTTGGGGGGTCACGTCAATGTTGCGAAGGATGGGACAAATAAATGCCTGAACAGAGGGAGCACGAGTCACCCCACTGCCGGACGAGCTTGTAAGAACTTCGTCGGTCTGACGGGGCTGAAACAAGGAAGAGAAGGACAAGATAGCTCCGTTCGCCGATTTGTCCTCGTAAAACAACAATTCAGGTGTGGGCGGAAGGGAGAGGGTGTGCTCGGGGGGCCGGGGGAGGGGGTTGGTTGCTTGATTGATGAAAGTCAAAACGAAACTCAGCGATTCCAGGTAAGGGTCACTGGGTGGACCCCTGACGAAACAAAAAACGTCACCGCCAGCAGTACGACGACAGAGGGGAGACCAAGGGGGGAAAAGTGGTGTTTGGATCTAAGCCATGTTAGGGTTAGCGGGCGAATAATGTCGTTTGGTAACAGGAAACGAATTTCTCACTGGAGTTCTTCCCTGGGGGGGTTCCAGCGAAGAAAGGAAGAGGGAAAACAATTTCTGCTCAGAAATTTATTCCTACTGCACGGCGAGACGCACGGCGTGTAAGGCGTTGAGGGGGGGCTCAAGCGAGAACCGTGGCGAGCGCCAAAATCTAACAAATGAAGTATCTTGCAAAAGGGGTGCAAGGGGGGGGAGGGGGGGGGGTTCAGCCGATGCGACCCGGCAGTAAGTCCCATCAGATCTTAGGAAAGGATCAGAGCGGCAAAACTTATCGCAACCAATCCAAACAAAACCTGCTGCCAGGGAATTGACGGACCAAACGCGTAACCGGGAGTGGTCTAGTTCGAACCGCCGGTCGCTGCTTCAGGGTGAAAACGGGGTCAAGTGCCTTCTGAGAGGACAGGTGTGAGAGGGGGCAGCACAAACCAGAAGGAAAATTGAAGGCGAAAAATTGGGTTGTACGACCTTTTTAGTGGAGCAAAAAAGGTGTTTACGGCAGATTAGAGCGGAGAAAGGAGACAGATGACCAGGAGGGCGAATGCCCTGTCAAGGATCGTGAGGGGAGGAAGAGGGAGCGAAAAAGTCAAAGAAGGGGTAGACAGCGGTTTTCCAACCTGAATCGCACAGAGTGCCCATAAATTCTTAAGGATAGGGGAGAAGACACAAACTACTCCCCGGAAATTCTTTAGTATGATATATGTAGGGGGATGGTGAAAGAGGAAAATCAGGAGCGAGGGTAGGGTAAGTGTCTGTCGAATTGTAAGTCCAGGCGGGGACCTCGCGCGGGCTGAGTGAGGCGTTACCCATCACTTACGGCCGGGAAAAACGGCAGGGGGGGTAGGCTGTTCGATAGTCGGCAGATGAACAAGTAACCGTCATAGTGAGCAGAATTTGGAGGCCGTCCACAGGGCGAGACAAAAAAGAGAACAGCGCCGCGTTCGGTCTTGCCATTCCTCGCGAAATCAGCCCCCTGATACGCGCCGACGAAATGGGGCGGGAGACTCAAACATGGTTTGTTTCTTGTGGGAAGAAAGGGGGTATCGTTCAAATCACCAGTGCGTTCCAACAACCAGTTATGACACGGGGTCGCGCGTAAGACTGGTCAGACTTGAAAATAATTCATGCAGTCTTGGATTCAGGAGGTGTATCAACAAGACGCGAAAAGTGGGAAGAACGTGTCCAGAAAGAATAAATTAAGAAAACGTGCCCTTAAGACGCCTGTGCCGTAAAAATGACAAAAATAAGTGTAGCCAGAACGAGCCTCCGCACCGGAACGCGGTCTTCGTCGCGAATTCAATTCGATCCAAAGGAGCAAGACATGGGCGTTTGCTGCTGAGACGTCAGTGCCCATTGAGTCAAATCAAACTTTGGGGGTGGAAAAGGGCGGAGAAGTGGGGGGAAAGAGACCTCGGGGTTTTGTGACACACCTCCAGGGGAAAAAGAAAGTGGAGGAAGCGCACTTCGTACCGCGGGGCAAGCCGGGGAACGTTCCGTTTGGGTTCATGAGAGGAGAGTTGGAAGTCAAAGTACCTCAGTGTGAAACGCTGGTAGTCAACTTGCCAGGGAAGAGGCAGAGGGAACAGCCTGTTTCCGCTACTGTACCTTTCGAGCAGAATCTCCATGATCCTTTTCGGGAGCGGCAGCGAACAAAGGGAAGGTGCGTCCGACCAGTCATGGGCATTAGGAAGGATGCAACAAAAAAAAAAGGGACGGGGCTCGCGGGTGGTGGCCAGGTTAATTCTGATGCGCTCCGGTCATACTTAGGGGGAAATGATAGGGTACTCTGGAGGCCATCGACAAAGTGAAAAGGAAACGAGCCAGGGGGACTAAGAGCCGGAGCCGATTGGAGAAAGAAAAGAGGTGATCAGATAGAAAAAAGGAGGGGAAAATAGAATCAGCTGTTGCCCGTCTGCAGATCGGTAAATTGGGACCCAGAATCGATCGTCATCACGAAAGGACTGACTGTTGAGGGGTATGAAGGCACTCAAATTACTCTTCATGCTTTGCATCCATTACCGAATGAAGGAAAAGAATTCAAAAAAGGAACCAGCGAGACCCCTGACATTGCCGGATTTGGGCGTTTTGTCAGAGGTAAGCCAGCCAGTGTAGCCGAGAGGCACAACGGAAGACACTGGAAAAAGTTCAAAGGAAAAGGAGGGGAAGATCCAGCTTCCTATAGCTACGACCCCTTCTGTTCGGTGTACCAGGGAGGGGGGTGGTTTTAAAACACCGGGTATCTGGAAAAAAATAGCACCTTCAGGAAAAAAAAACCCGGTGGATAAAGAGGGGAGAAAATGGGAGGCGTCGTTTCATGTCCCAGGATGACATCTGGAAACTGGAGTTGGTCGAGCAAAGGGTTTCGTAGGACTCGCAACAAAAGGAGACCAAAAGGAATTGCTTATCGGAAAGAGAAAGAAAAAAAGAGAAGAGCATAACAAGCAGGGCTGACTCGATCGATTGGAATTCGCGCATCAACTTTAGGGGCGGGCGAATCTCGGGGGATGACGTGAGCGGGGGGGGGATGAAAATCAAATCCTTTGTAGCGGAGAAGGGGCCGAAGCGGCAAAAAACGCACGGAATCGTTCTTCTGGGAAGTCGACAAAAAAAGGTGAGTCCGTCTGCGAACCGATCAATCACTTCAGAAGGTTAGGATTTGAGGGGGGAAAAAACTTCGCCAAGGGAAGAAAAACAGCTAATACGAGGTTGCCTCCGGGTGGGTGTTACGACGACTGTTGATTTGGCCGAGTGAAAGGTCGGAAACAGAGGAGAAAGTCTCACGCAAACATTTGGTCGAAGGTGGGCAGGGTCGGGAGGTTCTGCAGTGGAGTTTTTTCAGAGATGTAAGCAAGAAAGGGAGGTCATCGTTCGATGTTTGAACAGATGTCGACAAGGACAGCAGTCCTGCCGTGAACCGGGGTTCCAAGAAACGACGATTTAAAAGAACTCCGACAACAGAAAAAGTGGGCCTGGAAGCCTCTTCGCGTGGAGGGGGAAACGACCGAAACGGAACTCAATGAACCCCAAATCCATTCAGAGACGAAAAAAGGACATGCCACTAGAAAACAGAAGGCACCTTGTCAGACAGTCACAAAGGGGCACCAAGGGCATCATCACGGCAAAAAAGTCGGGGGGGGGAGTAGTTGGGGGGGCGGGGGGGGGGGACGAAACGATTAGGGGGGGGGAAAAGAAAGTTTGAATAATAGGAGGCATAACGAGAAAAACCGACTGAGGCCGGGGGACACAGTCTTGAGTTCCTCATACCTATGGAGAGGAAGTGGAGCAGGAAGGGCCATCGAACGCCGCATTCACCTCCGGATAACGCTCGAATCTCTAGAAATCCCCCGGGGGGCTCCCACTGAAAGGGCTTAAACCTTTCGTCTCACGTGGAAAGGGGCTGAAAAAAAAAAAGGAACAAAAGGACCCATTCTTTTAATCCAGGACTGGAACTCGCCATTCGCAGAAGCCGGAACGACTCGGCGGCAGGGGGCGAACAAAAGGGGGAACCATCCCGGTAAAGGTTGGGCGCAAAAATGAAGGGGATCGTGTTGGTGGGATTCGGAGTTCTTTAAAGAGCTGGGCAGGGCAGAAAAGCGGAACTTCTCAGGACAAGACTTACCTTTTGGGAACCGGATGTAAATCGTATGTCAACCTTCAGGAATCAAGGGGGGGCAAGATACATTAGGGGGGGAGGACTTGGACTAATGAGGCCAACGTCTTCGATCGGACAAAGAAAGGCAGCTGTCATCGGCCTCAGAAAGCGGGCAAGAACTGGGGGTCTGAGCGCAGGGAGGGGGGGGCATTATTCCGAAATCTGTAACCCCAGTTTTACGAATCCGGAAGGATTGGGGGATTCAAAGGGGAAGGGGGGGAAGTCAACTCACGACAGTGGTCGGATACCCAACTACAGAAAATGGAGGAAAATAAAAGCACCAATGCACATGGGTCGCGAGGTGCGGACGGCACCTTGCCAGGGGTCGGTGCGGAGGGTGTTTGGGTGACGGTTTGTCCCACCGGGGGAAAAGCTTAAAAGAAATAGCGGAGGTGTGCTTTTGGCTTGCCATCATCAAGCACAAATCGCCGTAGTCATCGGGGGGGGGTACTGGTCGCAAAAAAGTAAAGTGGTAAGAAGGCGAGCCGAAGTTCAAGAGCGTCGGGGGGAAAAAACAGCAAAAAGGGCAAGAAGAATGGAGGAAAAAAAAACGCTCTAAGGAGCAGTGGGGTTATCGAAAGGTGAAACGCCTTGTGCTCAGGAAGTGATCAGGTGACGGTCCATGACCAACATCTGGCCGAAGTGACAAGGGCCGGTCTAACAGCACTATCGACAGTGAGATTACAATTGACGTTGGAAAAAAAGGGAAAAAGTTTTCAATCACTAGGGAATCGAGAAAATATAGAAAACAACAAACAACAACGTATTAGAGGAAAGGAACTAGACGATTACCCTGTGAGGGAAAACTGCGGGGTCCAAAAGAAGGTCAGATTGATGTCGCTGTTCCTATGAACACCTGTTCGCCGAGACATTGGGTGGAAAGGAGATGGGGCGTGAAGCCACGTACCACTTCTTCCTAAAAAACCGGCGGGAGCGACGATACACCCAAAGCGTTCGGGCCGCCAGCTAAAGTATGCCTTTTTGCTGAAACCTGATGATCTTTACGAGATCAAAAATCGCCAAGGGGGGAACTCAGGTCAGAAAAACATGATTTTTGTGACAAGTCGCATAGCGGGAACGGGGGGGGAGTGATTGTCGACCAAACAGCACTAGATCAAGGTCAGGGGGTCAGGGGTGGAAACACCGCAAAAACACCCGAAAGCCGCCGGCGACATGGTAACGCCGCACCCTCCAACCATTGTGGCAGGGCGTCAAACACTGTGCCCGGAAGGGGGGTGTCGGACGTTACGAAAAACAGGTAGTGAAGGCAAAGAATTCAAACTGAACGGATGGTACGTCCAGGGGGGTGGTCGAAGCCATGAGGAAGCCAAAGCATTGCGGGCGGAGAAAAGATTATATTAAGCTACTGAGGAAGACAACTACTTGAGAGGGTGGAGTGGAGAAAGGAAATGATAGATTTCCCTCATACAACTTGAGTATCTTGCCTGATTAGGGAGGAGGTGTGACGATTAAACGAAAGAAAGAAGTTATTAACCACATTCATCTTCTTCAAAGAGGGGCCGACATCGGAGGGGGGTCAAATCCTAAAGACCAAACCTGACTGACAGTTTTTCATTGAGCGCAAAAAAAAAGTACCTGGCTCTTAGGGAACCTGGGGAATCCGGTCGCTGCATCAACGCACGAGGGGGGGGACAGGGTCAAGGTTCCTGCAAAATGAAAAAAAATGGCGCTGGTGTACTGTTGAAAAGGGGGGCAGCAACAGGGAGGAAGGGAAGTGGTAAGAAGACAGTGGGTGGAAAAAATTTTCATTGGATCAATGTAAATATTCAGTATAGACGGGAGATGAAGGGAGGCGTACTTGGCCCTGTGTTACTTCGCCCAGCATCGGATCAGGGGGGCGAAGAAGAAGAACTTCAACTGGGGTAAGGGGCTGTTTTGGTCCGGATCGGACGTGAAATTGCCTAAAAGCTTTCAAAGCCTCGCGTCTCAAAAAATACAATAAGTGGGGGATGTAAATTTGTCATACAGGGAGGGATACATTTTTACCTTGCTGAGTGATAACCGAATTGCAGGGAAGCTGAAATTGGGATCGGAAGAGGACGAATCAGTAAGGTACTGAGGAAAGTCGGGTAAAACAATTCGAAGCTTGCCGTCACGCAATTGGGGGAGTGTCAGGCCTTGACGGAAGCCGTCGGGGATTACAAAGAACCAAAAAGTAGAACATGGGCGTCCTTGGCGAGTAAGGGGCACATCTAAAGCGAAAGGTCAAACTCGGCTAAATGCCAGCCCCTTCGAAAACGGGGACGATTCCTCACGCGACCAAGGGGTGAAAGCACAAGGCGGTGGAATCAGCTGCGGGGGTGCGAATTTCACTCGAAAAACGCGGGAACAAAAAAAAAGTGATCCTTCCAAGCGGGGGTGATCAGCAGGATCTGGTCGAAGAAGTCGCGAAGATTAGGAAGAGAGAGTGATTCTGGGAATCATACCGGACTCAAGGTTTCGTCCAACCAAACGAAATGGGGTCGTTCCTGCTTAAGAAACGTAGAGAAAAAAAATTGACAAAAGAGTGGGAAGAAAAACTCTCACACGCACCTGAGAAGGGAAAAAAGCCAGGGATTCGCGAAAGATCTCGAAGTCAAGACATTGAGCGTTGCGGAAGGATAGGACAAGTTGCCCAGGCTGATTCAACGTTTGCGGTTAAAATCGGGGCGGAGAATTGGAACTCAGACATCGAACAGGGGGGGAGCGACAACTCGGGAAGGCCCTCCGACTTTCAACCTCGACAGTTACGGATCCCGCTCACGACGGTAATGGTGTTCATGAGGTAGGTTGGGGGAACGAGCAAGGTTACAGACAGGGGAAAAAGCCAAAAAGGGGGGTCGTAGCAGTTGACCAGGAACGGATCATAGGGTGCCACGCCAATGTTCAAGGCGAACGGCTTTCGGGGGGAGCAGATGCCATGGCAATTCAATGTTTCGGGGGAGCGAAAAAGGGACTCGAAGGGGAAGGGACAAAAGGTATTAAAAAGGATAAAGAATTCCACTGTGAGGCTAGCGGTTGTGTTCAGGGACGGACAGGAAGGTAGCAAAAGCAATAGGGTAATCGTGATCAAAGTAACAGTAAGCCTATCCGGGAGAGAGATCTTGTGCAACCAAGTCTCTTAACGCGGTTGCAAGAGGTGAGGAGAGATAAAAACAACAAAACGGAGGTGAGGAGATAGATATGAAAAAAGAAAACGTGCAGATCGCGCGAAGGGGCCCAAAGAGCTCACAGAACGATCGGCGGTACTGTTGACGTCGATGAACTCACTACCCATTCATTGCTGGTCACTGAAAAGGAAGAAGGTTAGGTAACCCTGGGAAACACAAGAGAAACCGAACATTGTCCGGGGATCAGGGAAAAAAATGAGGTCGGCGAAAATCTTGAGACGAGGGAACACAACATCCGGACGTCCAAGATGACGAGGGAATAGTGCCGGCACGGCGGGGTGAAAGGAAAGGAAAAGTGCCTGGGAACGAAAACGACACAGCTGGTGCTATTGACGGCAGTAATGGTCCAAAGACTCATGGAAGTAGACAAGAAACGGAAAAGGAATCTATTCCGCACTTCAGATCTAGCGATGCTGGGAGGTTCAATGGGAAAAAGGAGTTCCAGCTTCCCCTGGGGGGGGGGTTTGGCGGGCGGAAAGGATCCGCCAGATTGATGGAAAAAAAAACGTGAATCTGACCAAGGGACAACGTCGACGATCATAAAGAAAAGACGACATGTATGAGAGAGGTAAGGGGAAGAAAGCGAAGATGGACTGGTGAAAAAAATCACTTCTGCAGAGGGAATGACACTATTTTGTCAATCGGTTGCGGCAAACTGCTAGCACAAGGGAGGTCTGTCTCACTGGGACGTTCGGACCACACGGGAGGCCTATGGAAAAAAGTCTAGTCACTGGCAGATGAAGTTGGAGGCCAAGTTCGACCAGTAGGGTACGAACCGCGCTGCACCGAAGGGGGGGACGATCCACGGGTGGGTGGTGAAGACACGCTGGGGAGGTTTTCACGAGTAACAATCGCACAAAGACAAGACGATTCCACCTGCTGAGCCACGCAAAACTTGGAGAGGGGGGGGAGTAGTCGTCGGTTTTGACTAGTGTTCTTGGATTGAGGAAATTGGGCCAACACCGCCAGAGGGGAGAGCAAGAGAAAGGGTTGGAGAGACATTAACCAGGAAAGGCAGGCCACTGGCGTAACCTGCTGGTGAACATCTGACTTTACAGATAACAGGAAGAACACGCCATTGCCTGGGAAGCCAAACGGGGAAGTGGGAAGGGGGTTAACGCCAGAAATCAACCATGACACCGCATTATTCAACAAGGGAACTTGTCTAATCGACAACATTCTGAAAATCTCTTCCCAGGTTTAGATGGAGTAGCTTGCGCGCGTCAGCAAGGCGCTTTGCGCTCTCCAAATGGGGAGGTGTCCTAGAATGGGGGGAACATGAGGGGGGGGGGGACGCTGTTTGTAGTCGCACCAGTTTGGTGTAAAACGAGAGAGGGAAGGAAGGGATGATGCAGGAAGTGCGCAGCTGGGGACGGGCTGGGAGATTGTACCTATCTGGGTGGGTTTAAAACGTGATGGGAGTGGAGGGGTGTTTTGGTCGTACGCAACTAAATTCTTACAAGGTAGACAAGTATTATGTAAAATAAGAAGGCTGCGTTCCACGGGGGGGAAAAAAAAACCCATGGGAGGAAAAAGAATGGTGAAAAACTTACTTGAGGATTGGCGTTCTACCAGATCAACACGATGCAGGGGGTAAGCAGAAAACAGGACCATCAGGACGCAGGGGAATGGCGGGAGACGCGGACAGGGTAGGCAAGACAGGATCTTGAATACTTTCCGAGTGATAACACCGGGGGGCCTAACCAATGAAAAAATGTCTTACCCCATTTGTTCGACTCTTTCCACGTAATGTCTCTTGTTGTTCTCTCCACGGTCACAGTACAGGGGTTTCAGAATCGGATAAGGACTGGATATGACCCGGTCAGCGCGGTGCAGAACGGCAATCATCGGTTCGGGAACCACGCAGCAGGTAAGAGGGGTTTTTGCTCCGAAAATGCGGTCATGAAAGGTTTTGGTGGTATGAGGGGCCTGGCGAGACGTCCCTTGGACTGCGAGGATGATACCTGCCAGGAGGGGCAAACAGCGGACCGGTGTGGGTAGGATTCGGGCGGGTGCGGATGACAATAAAATCCTCAAGGCAATAAAAAATCTGAACATCAGGGACAGTTGGGTTGGGATGGCGATAGGGGACACTGCCCAGAGGAGATCATAAAGCCCATATACAATCTTCTTCTCTTACGCTGACAGGAATAAAGAAGGGGACTAGCAAGGTTTAAATTGGATGCTACCTGTCCGTAGTTAAAAGATCAAAGTTAGACTCTTCGCCAAGGGAGAGGTGAACCACGGCCAATTGGGGGAAGACCAGGAAGAGGAGGGAGTGGGGGAAAAAGAGGTAGGGTAGGTTCCCGGGGTGGGTGGAAGGAGGGAGAGAGAGTCAGTGGGACGGGGGGGATACTAAGATAGGAGAGAGGAGGGGGGAAGAAATGGAGGGGGGGGGGAGGGGGGGGGTTGGGAAGGAGGAGGAAGGGGGCGTGGGGGAGGCGGGGGAGATCGTTGGGTGGAGTTGCAACTGAGATAGGGTGAGGAGGGAGTGGGGAATCTAGTTTTCACCTTTTTTTGGCAAATGAAAGAGGGGGTGAGGACAGCCTGATAGAGGGAGGGGGAGGAGGGGAACGAGGGAGATAAGGGCTGGGGGGGGGGGAGGGGGGATGAAGAAGAGAGAGGCGGGGGGGTGGGGGGGATGGTGGGGAAGAGGGTGAGGTCGAATCGCTAAGGGCGGGGGGGGGGAGGAGGCGGTGGGCGTGGTGGGAGGTGGTGGGAGGAGGATGGGGGGAGGATGGGGGGGGGAGGTAGGGAGGGGAGGGCGGATGGATGGGGGTGGGAAGGGGGGGGGGGGGGAGAGGGGAGGGGGGGGGGTCGGGGGGGGAGGAGAGAGGGTACGTGGTGGATGGCGGAGGGAGGGGTTGCTGGGCGGGGGGGAGAGGGGGGGAGGATGAGTGGAGTTAAGGGGGGGAGTGGGAGGGAGGGCTACTAGCGGGTGAGGGGTGGGCGAGGAGGGTGGACGAGAGATGGTAAGGTGGGGGTGAGCGAGGGGGGGGATCCCATTGGGTTGCAGGAGAGGGAGGGGGTGGGGGAATCCGAAGAAAGACCCCCTTTCTGGCATGCTACAGACCGGGGGCCACGCGACACAATTGTGGGATCGAGGGTTCTGTTAGGAAAAGGGTCATCCGGAGGGGTCTGCTTTTGTTTTTAAGGGCAAAGGGGTGCAAAAAAAGTTTACCCTTACCGAGGGAAGAAGGGGGGACTTTTCTGGAGAAATCAAAATACCATGTATTCAGATGCGAAGTCTAGTGTCCAAGGGCGGAAGGTAGGAACAATGTCCGCCATAATGTGCAGTGGGTGGTGGGGTTTGCGGAGCGAGGGTGAGAGAGGGGAGGGACTTGTGGGGGAGGAGGTGAAGGGTCAGGAAAAGCGCTCGTGGGGGAGAGAAGGGGATGGGGGGGGGGATGGCAAAGCTGGTGAGAGCGGGGGTAGGAGATGGGGGGGGGTGAGGGGAGACGGGGTGGGGGGGTGCGAGGGGGGGGGGGTGGGGGGGGGGAGAGGGGGGGTGGAGCGGTGAGGAGGGGAGAGGGAGGGAGTGAGAATGATAGGGGGGGAAGGGAGGGGGAGGGGGTGGGGAGAGGAGAGGAGGGGAGAGGGGGGAGAGGGATAGCTGTTGTAGATGAAGGGTGACGAAAGAGGGGGGGGGAGGCGGGAGGGCCATGATCAGAGAGAGAGGGGTGGGGGGGAGTGACAAGTGAAGAAGAGATTGAGGCGGTCTCTGTGGGGCTATGTTAGGGCGGGGTTGGGAGGGGGATGTCGTACTGCTAGACGAGGGTGACAAGTCGGGGGGGTAGGAAGGGGAAAGAAACCTCCGTGGGGGTGGGGAAGGAGGAGACTTGGCGCAGCCTGTGTGGAACATATCATCGCATGAAGGCAGTTTTTTGTCCGCTTCACTCCTTTGCTCAGATGGGATCAGTGGTCAAGGAACATCATTCACGCAAACGCAGAAGTTACCAGACAAGGCTCGGCGAACAGCAGGGAATCTAGGGAGAGGGCATTCAGTCAGGGGGGACCACGCAGTGGTGCAAAAAATCATAGACATGTGGAGC
>Ga0179591_1255828_pt1 | contig 16276 bp, 17 predicted proteins | sample CZOMad2_1_08_16f_FD_182891 | JGI IMG/M metagenome (GOLD analysis project Ga0179591, IMG submission 182891) | Vadose zone soil fungal communities from Angelo Coast Range Reserve, California, USA - CZOMad2_1_08_16fungal (PacBio error correction) | ecosystem: Environmental > Terrestrial > Soil >...
GGCGTCCGAAGGAGGGGCCAAAGGGGCCCATACATATAAGGTCTCAGGAAGATGAAATGGTCGACTTTCAGAGGACGCCATAACTGAGCGGGCCGGGAAGGAAGAGCATAGGCCCCAAAGGAGGAATCCGCCAAAGATCAAGCAAGAAGGGACGGGGAATGCGGGGCTGAAAGGGGGTCTATAACGGGGAAATCAATGGGAATGGCAGGGAGATTTCAGTAAAAGTAATCGTTATAAGCGGGGGGAGAAACTGACCTAACCGGAGAGACTCTCAATTTCCTTTATGGGGGGAGGGAAACCTTCCAGAAGACAACAGAGGTCTGAAGGGAAAAAGAGGAGTTCGAACGGGAAAAAGGGAAGAGCGGGAAACTGGCCGAAAAAGAACAACACGCACATAAGCTGGGGACGGGCCTGCCGAGCAGACTCCGGAAAGAATTGATGTAAAGAGCAGAACGAAATTATTCCAATCAAATAGAAGAGGGAACGGCGAAAAGAAGATGACGGACTGAGGGAACGACGTAACTGCGAATCCGTAAAAGGCAAATAGGAGGGCGCGCAAGGGATTGGTCGAACCGGGGTAGGCTCAGGCGCTGGTTCACAGACGCGGGAGGGTGTAAAGGCTTACTGGGCTGGACGATCTTGAAGTGGAGGAAAATGTGAATATGGGGAAGGAACCTGTGCGCTTGGAACAACGCTGGGTCAAAAGCCTTTGGAACCGAAGCGAAACTGTTTGGTTATTCTGGCTAAATTGGAAAAAAGCAACACAGTCACGGGCTTCAAAAACTGGAAAGCGGCGATGAACCGAGAGCGAAAGCTTACGGATGGACAGGGCAACTCAATCGCGGTGCAAAGCCTGATGCGAATACGCTGGGCATTCGCCGTCAGGGAAGAGCGATGTCTTTAGCCAAGGAGGTGGACGAAAGACTGCCGAGACAAAAGACGCCGCCGCGAGCCGCATCGACTCAGATTTTGAGCGGCTGAAACAAGCGGGCTTGGACATAGAACGGGTCAACACCGGGAAAAGTGGAATTGAATGAAAGGCGAGACCGACTATCGTGCAGGAAACCGTCCGCACGAGAGGACCTCACCCCAGCAATCGAGGCGTGCGAAATGCCCGGAAGGATAATGGCAATGAAATACGGGAGCCCGTATAAGTTCCGGGAGGCAGAAATCAAGAAGTCACTTATAAACGAAGGGTCACGTTCTTGAAAAGTCAAATACAAAAAATCTGCGGGAGTTAAACCCGCTCAAAGGGAGAGGAACAAACGCACGGACACGAAAAACTACGTCCTTAAGGTGGGGTTAAACGAGCGAACGGAGATTGAGAAAACAGTGACGGATTCGCGTCTGGTATCGACTCGAGGGGGGCACATGCGCCAGTAAAGCTCTACTCGGAGAAAAGAATGGTGCTCAATCGCGGTGTGTTGAGGGCCGAGACGACGTATGACAAAAATCGAAAGGTAACATAAAAAACCGACTAACAGCGGGAAGAAAGGTGTCTTTCTTAGTTTCTCGAGGGAGGACGACAAACCAGATAGGGGAGGGGATTCACACCGGCTGGCCACCAGAGTAATTCCAGGGGCTGAGCTAGAGGTTGCGGGAGCCGCTTGGGAGGTGTTAAGACGACTAAAAGCGGAAAATACGTGGGGAAAGCTGAAGAGGGGGTCGCTCTAACCCCGAGATATACTCATTGAGAACTGGATCTCACCGAGAAGCCTGAAGGGTTCTTGGAGCGCCAAACTGGGAGAGGCGTGGTGTGTAGCCCTGGACTAGTCACTGAAGGCCTACTCAAGTAGGAGCGGAAAGGTTAAGTGAGAAGCTCGGATCCCAGCCTTTGAGTCTTGAAAGGCTGGCGATGATTTTAGTTCGTGTGGTTTGCCGTGGAATTGTCTCTCATCAGACTAATCAATAAGATAACGAAACCAGGGATGACATTCGGTAGAGACTACTCTCCAAACAACCCGGATGAGAGGAGATCAAATCAATCAAAAAATGGGTCAGGTGCTTGATTCGTAGCTGTGTGCGGGCGAGGACACAATTCACAAAAAAAAAAAAAAGAATCCTCGCACACGCGGAGAGAATTTGGGATACGAAGGTCTGGCAGAGAATACCTCCCGTACGGAAGAGATGAACTAAGGCAAAATGTAAAGAGCACTAGGCAAACCAGTAAGCAGGTCAGTGTCATAGGGAGATTCAAAGGCATTAGAGTTTGGTAGATGAGAATCAAAGGAGTCTGGGCCAAAGATGTATTGTTCGCCGGTCGTCGGCTTCTAAAAAGCGGCAACGTTTCCAGTGAGACCACCCCAGAGCTAATGGATATGCGCCGTTGGAACTTTGAGGGAAAGAATAAAGAGACTTTGGTGGTAGAGGCTCCCGCTCTACCGCCGGCCAGATCATTCTGACCTCTGTGGAATTTTAATCTGAAGGTTTTTGATGATAGTCTGAGCAAGGGCAAGGGTGCCGAGAGGGGGGGGGGGTAGGAAAAAGCCCATTCTGACTAGCTGCAGAAAAATAAGGGGGTGCATGTTTAACTGGGAGGATCGGGAACCGGGGACGAATCACCATGTTTCACCGGAAAAGCCAAATCGAAATCAGGCGTAAAACCCGCGTAGAAAGGTGTACAGTCGGAGCCTGAGGGAGTTCGCCGCCTCAGAAAAGAGAGGAGTTGAACGTAACGGAGGGGGAAAGAGGGGGGTTTTTCGATGGGAATTCAAAAGGCAAAGGGAAGGGCTCCTTATGAACCCGGGGGGGCTTTCAAGATATTCGGCTTCAAGAAGAGATATGATACCAGGAGGAAAGGTGATAACGATCCGTCGGGAAAGAAACGACTAGGAAGAGGGAAAACACCGCCAGCGCACCAGGGTAAAAGGGATGAGCAAATCCGCCTACGAGGGTAGACTTGGGGGGAGGGAGAGTCAGAGTGGAAAAAGGATTTGTGCTCAGATGAGAAGGTGAGCAAACGAAAACAAAAACGGAAAAGAATAACAGGAGGAGGGGGCCCCCAGCGGCCGAGGCTATGCGATTAAGGGAGGGCACTATATGGCTAAAATCTTACAAAGAAGAGATCGGATCCATAAAAGCGCAGCTCCAGTTGGAATCTTAACGGAGAGGGGGGGGGTGGGGCGTGGGGGGCCGGACAAGTGGGAACACATCGTTTCGAAAGGACGCTGTCCAGCGGTGGGACAGACCGAAGTCTGCCGCAGACCAGGTGCAAGAAAGAATTGAGGAAATGACAATGGGATTTATAGGAAAGAATAGTGGAGAGGGCCCACCGTCAGCGGAGGTGAAACAGCAGGGCATCACCCCGTTAGCTTAGGAAACGTGCGGCGAAAGATAAGTGCGTAATAGGATCGAGAAGACAGAGGGGTGATAGCACGGGGAAAGAGAGAGCCGCGAGAAAAGCGAGGGGGGGGGGGGGTTTTTGTGTTAGTGCTGCGATTTCCTATTCTTAGAGGTTACTTTAAGGCACGGACGATATATGGCGAAGGAGTCTGGGGGAGGGCGCTTAGAAGAAGAAATAAACTACTCCGGATTGAAATATCGGGGGGAAAGGAAAACTTCCGGGAACAAGGGAGCCATGCACAAGACGAGTGATTTCGGGACTATTTAAAAAAGGATAAAGAAAACGAGCAGGATCATGTTTTAAGGAGGAATTGCCCAGAAGAACTATGACAGAAAGAATCGCTCGCCAGCAGAAGTAGTAAAGGTCACAACCACCCAACCCAACCCCACCCCCAACACCACCAACCCACCAACCACCCGCCTATTTTTGCATAGGCCAAGGGGAATCAGACCCGCCATGTAGAAAGCCAATGACTACGGGAATTTGAGGAGGGTAAAGAAAGGGGGGGGGTTGATTGGAGGAAGGGGATTCGGGCGTTATAGACGAGCCATAAACGAGATTCAAACTGGTATGTAAATTGGGGGGGAAAGAAGGTAAGAACTTCTCTCAAAAAAAAAGGGGGAGAGAAGATGAGGATAGGAGGGGTTGAAAACAAAAGTTAAAAGAAGAATATTCAGCAGGAAGGTTAGCCCGTTCTATGGCGCGGACGATACCGCGGAAGGACACCGTCCTTAGGAAAAAAGGGGAAGTGGTGAAAGCGCCAAATGGACAAGGCGGGAAGCTGCCGCGCCGAGGAGAAGGAGGGGGAGAGGGGGGTTGGGATAAGAACATGCGGTGAAGGAAAAGAATAAAGATGGAGAAGGGGGGAGTGAAATGGATATGAGGGAAATCTGTTTCAGAATAGAAACTTAGAGAAGAGAAATCGTGGGGAAAAGCAAGGGAAGAGGAAAAGAAACTAAAGCAGAGGAGGGTCGAAGGGTCAGGGAAGGTGGGGCTTCCCCGCTTAAGTTCAATAAAAGGGGTGAATCAAACATTGAATGGATTAGTAGAAAACCGACAAAAAACTCAGAGTAGAGGGGGGAGGACGATACAATGTAAAAGGGCACTAAACTCGGTGAGTATAGGGAGGGAGATACACGGCCTAAACGGCGGTCGAAAACCTCTGAGGAACTTGAAGGGGAGAACTGAGATATCTTAACCCGTCTGAGGTGGAGAAAACTTGTGTTGAAAGGGTGAGCTCGCGCGTGGGGAAAGGAAACTTTACTGGGGACAGCGCGAGGTACGCCACTTCTAAAGAGGGACAAAATTGGATTTAGTTTGAGAAAACGTAGAAGGGAAAAGTACTTCACGTAAAAGTAAAACTCGCTGGGGACAAAGAAGGGGGGCCGGCCAGACGCCGTGGTAGACTGGTTTGGGAGGGGCAGAAGTTGCAAAACACCAACGAGAACTTGAAGAGAGTTGAAGGACGGCGAAGAGTGCTATGGTTGAAGGAAGGGAAAAGGTCAGCAAAGGGAAGCCCTTTAATAATATGGAAGAGGGAGGTATCCACTGGGGGCTCTGTTCTGTTCCGTACACGAATCGCGGAAGGTCTACGGCGCAATCGAGGGCCGCAGCGCCCAACTATGGGGGGGAAGTTGCTGAAAGGCCCATCTAATGCAGGGGACTCATACCACTGTGGAGATTATTTGGAATTCGGGAATCATCCCGGTCACCTTATCAGTGGAGGGCTCAGAAGAGGCAAAGAAAAGGAATAGAAGGTCGTTCTCACACAATCCTCAGGAATCAAGTCGCGGGAATGCCCTAAAAATCAGCTTCGGCTCTTATGGGGGACGAGCAGAAATGAATGACGAAGCACTGGGGAGAGGTAGTCTGTTACGGAAGACAGACGAGAGGGATGGGATACCTAAGAAGACAGGCACTTCTCTTCGGGGGGAAAGACCCGACCGAGTCAATCTTACTAAAAGCAACGGGAGCGTGGGATTGCCGGGAGGGAATTAGGGGAGTCCTAATCGAGAATGGACAGGCTTCACATGACGAAAGCTTAGCAATAAATACAAAAAAGTCGGTGTGGGTTGGTCTAAACGGGCAGGGGGGGGACTAGAAATACTGAGCAAACAGGTTCACCCACAGGAGAAATTAAGAACCTGATTAGGGCGGTATCTATTCTCCGCGACACCTTATTCGGAAGCAGCCTACAACTATGCCCAAGAAGGGGGATGCCCATTGCTGGAGAGAGCGGGGGAGGGAGCCTCTGACAGTTGGCGGGTTTTATGGAAAGAAGGAATGGAAACAAGTAATCAGATCACTACTGATACTAAAACAAAAGCAGGGAAAGAACTGACAAGCAAGCTCGATTCGGCTGGGAGAGGGACTCGAGAGAAATGGGGGGGTAGCCGGGGAAGGTTCCTAACTTAGGAATTAAGACGTAGGAGACCGGTGCGACCAGAGAAGCGATGAGAACAGTTGAAACGAGTCCGGGCGTTTCAAGGGAGTGGGGGGAGTGATCTCAAAGCAACAAAAAGAGAAAATAAAAAAAACAGGGGGGTGTGAGGAATCTTGGACATTACGCGAGAGAACACCACCAAGAGGAAAAAAAAGAGAAGATAGCAAAAAATGGTATTCTGGATTCGTTTCGGGTGGGGGGAGGGGCGAGACAATCAGAAACACACGAAAGTAAAAGACTAGGGAAACCGGAATCAACTGATGGGTAAAACTTAATGATCTCAACAGAAATGACGGTCCTCGAAGAATGGGAACTGAAAAGTAATCGCAGAGACAGGAGGGGATAAAAGAATAGAAGTACTTGCAAAGGCTGTGAGGTAAAAAGAGTAGGGTGGTAGGGAAGATGATAAGTCTTTGCCACTAGGGGAATATTAAATTTTCTAAACCACTTCAAGCCATATGAGAAAAACAGCTCAATGAGACGTAGGTTTTGTAGGCAAAGCTAGGGAAAAAATATCGGTCAGGTGGGGCTCCAGTACCTCCTCCAATCAAGGGAGTCCTCTGTAAGGAGGTGGTGATTTAGGGGGGAGAAAGGATCGCGATCGCAGGCCCGGGCCAAAAAAAAACAGAGAGGGGGGTTGGAGTATCACGTCGCGAAAGTATCTCTGGCCGTTAAACGAGGTCGGTATTGAGGCCAGATCCAGGAATGGGTCACCTGAAAAAAGTGCGCTAAAAACGGGGAAAAGGGCGGAGGTACCGTTGCGGTTGAAAAGAGAGCGAAAGACACGGGTTCGCCATTAAAGAAAAGAGACGGGGGACGAGAAAGCTTTTTCTGACTGAGGAGGCTAAGTACGGCCAGTTAATAAACTGCGACACGAGATCAGTAGAAGGAAAAAACGCTAATCTAAGGATGGAACGGTTAGCGACGCTTACTTTGAGGGGAAGTGGAGCTAAAAACCTCCCAAACCTGGGGAAAAAAAAAAAAAAAAAAAAAAAGAAATCATAAAATCGAAAAAGGCGAGTGGGAAAGAGAGAAATTGTATGAAAAGGATGAAGAGGTCGGTCTTCGGGAGGGGAAAGGGAAAGAAGAGTTGACCTAAGAGCGCTTAACAGGACGCGCGTCAGGGCCCTTGGAAAAACGCGAAATCCGTGAAGAAAGTCGTAAAGGAATGAAAACATGTGTCAAAAGGAAGGCACTGAGCCACGGGACCTTAAGCTTAGGCGCAGCTATTATCCACTCTCGATGGTCACAGTGAATCACGGGAAGGGGGTTGTGAATTGGACGACAATCCAAAAAAAAAAAAAAGTGTCGAAAGCAGGGTGGGCTGTGAAACACTACGAGGCAGGAGCGCCGTCCAGGTTCGTCCATAAGTTTCAGCACTATGGGGGGGGAACATGAAAGTTTGACCGATCTTCCGCAGAGAAGATAGGATGTCCCACCTTCAAATCAGGGTAATCATCCTAAAAGGCGAGAGAACAGAACTTTCTTCTAAAAAAGGGCGGTGAGTGTGAGCTAAGTCAGAGGAGATGGGTTACGCTCTAGGGGAAAGAGGGAAGAAATCGAGAAAGAGAGTTGGCTGAGTCTTTAACCAAATAGTTGATGAAAAGAGGGGATCGGTATACACAGAATAATGAGGAAGGAGGTGCTCGGAGAAGATCCAGGAGGATGCACTTTATTAAGAATACGGGGGCAAGCTCAGTACCTTTAAAAGTGCACATAGGTGGGACGAGTAAATTCTTCATCCAAAACGATTAATCTGGGAGCTCCAGTTAGGGAAGGGACCTCTTAACTATAGGGACCAGGAGAAGCGCAGAAATCTAATGAGTAAAGGGGGACCCTCATATCCAAAAGAGGAAAAGAAGAACCTGAAGGACAGAGCGGGCGAAAGTTGAGAAAAAGTTGGCGGAGGCCATGAGGAACATGAGTAGAAGTACGTTGCCGCCATGAGTATAGAGCGAAATAAGAAGAGAAGTACAAATCGGAAAGAGGAAGGGGAGAAGGATGAGAGTGTGTTTGGGTGGTCAAAAGTAATAAGGGTTACAAAAAAACACGGACTGGGGGTGAAAGAGGGATGCTTACAAGTTGGGTTAAGGAACATAGAAGATTCTCAATGAAGAGACGACTGGTCGAATGAGGAGTAGGGCTCAGAAGAGAAAAGAAAAAAGCATCGTCCACCTGCCTTCTACTCATTTAAAAAAATGCGAAGGAACGCAAAAGCTGAAAGGAAGATGGGAATCAGAGGGCTTCTTGATAGTTGTTCTATACTTCGGGGTATGATATTGAGAGCAGGTGCAGAGGGTAAAATTGGAAGAGAGGGGATCCCATTCGAAAAGAGAGAATATCAAGATTAATTGGAGCAAAGCTGTCAATCTACAAGAACAAAAATAGGACTGGGGGGGCTACGGGAAGTGGGCTTGAAAAAAGAGGATTTAATAAACGGGAAGACATGTGGAAGTTGAGGACCCGCAATCCAAAAAGAAAAAGGGGAGACATTATCCGGATTGAAATCAGGGAAATCTGCAAGCTATCACTACAGTAGGCGGCTTCTGCGAAGGCTTTAAACGTCGGTCAAGAGAAAAGAGAAGAAAATTAGGTCTCGGGACTAACTGAGAATCTTGAACGCACAGATGAGAAGAAAGCAGGAGTTGAAAACCGTGGTGACCTTCGCGAGGGGGTCACACCGCTGAAAAGGTGGAACGCTTCTCTTCTGGAAGGAGGAAGAAAAGATTTAAAGATTGCAGAAACTTGGAGGAAATGAACAGGGACTCTGGCAGTTAAAGGCGGTCACACACTGGGTTGGGATCTCGGAGGTTAGAAAAGGTGTTTTGAACTTGGAAGAAAAGAACAAAAAAATGGGAATCCGAAGGGGGGAAAAGCACGTCTAGGAGAAAGGAGCGCGATCATAATAAGTTTTATCTCAGTGGAAAGACCGCCAGGGAATCAAAGGAAGGGAAAAGAACTCTTTCCGAGGGAGGAAAGGAAGGCATTTGGCAGCGGGAGCGCGGAAGGGACACGTCAGAGGGTAGGGGGGCAAAACCTGGCTGTAGTTCGACGCCCGACGAAGCCGCCGGCGACTCAGAAAAGGTAAGGATGGTAAAACTAGGAGTTGAGTTAGGGTGAGAGACGGGAAATATTAAGATTACAGGGGGGGCGAGTTCAATTCTAGAAGAAGGTAGGTTGAAGGGGTTCATAGGAGATAATTGAATAGTTCCAAAAACGGAAGCAGGGACAATAGAGGTCGTGAGGAAATGAATCATCTTGAGCAGAAAGACGTTGCTCCGGAACCATTTTCGATCAAAACTTCCGAATGAACGAGAAAAAAAAAGGACGACGTAAGGGGTGACTGAGTGCAAATCCGCAAGACAGGGAGAAGGAGGGGTAACCACCAAAAAAACGGTCATCTCTTTCGGAAGAGCAAGGGTCATTTAGTTCCGGTGGAAAAAGGAGGTTTCTGTATGAATAGAGACCAACAAGTAGGATCGCATGGGAAAAACACTCTTCTTTTGGGGGGGGGGGGGCGAAAAACGGCAGCGATCGATCTTATAAAAGAAAAGGAATCAACCTAAAGAGCAGGAGGGAAGAAAAGATCTTTTAGCGGGATAGATAAAAGTGAAGATATGCGTAGAAAAAGACAAAGGGAAAAGAAGCCACATGGCTGAGCTCGGAGGGCAATGGGAAAGGTTGGGAGCAGGAGTACGATACTACCGGAGGAAAAGAGAAGGTTTGAACTCCTGAGTGAAAAAAGAAGCAATAAAAAAGAGAGCTTGATCACAGACTCTTGAAGAGGAGAGTCAACCTTCTTGTGCGATATAATTCGAAAATTTTGAGCAGACTGTCATGAAGGTCCGTAGGAACGGAAAGGTCACAGTTTTCTTGGGGCGGCTCAGAAGCTCGTATCCCAGCAAAGTGTGAGAAGCTCGAGGCAGTGGGAAGGGAGGGTTTACGTGAATTGTCTCTCAAAGAAAACAAAAAGACACGAATACGAAAAAGAAGGTTGAGATCCTTTAAAGGCCAGAAAAAGATAGGAAAAGAAGAGGGAGAGAAAAATGTCAGTGAGAAGAAAAAAGGTTCGTTCGTGATCGTGGTGGGGGCGGATGCCAAACACATCAAGGGGGAAAGAAGGAAAGAAACGGGTATAAAGAAACAGGGAACAACGTCCTCTTCCGAAGAAGGAAAGAAGGACTGGCCAGGGGGGAGCAAATGGTCGTCCTCGAAAAGGGACAAAAAGCTGATTGCTCGCAGAGTCTTTTATTGGAAATGAGAGAGGGGGTTATAGAGAAAAAGTGAGGGACCGGTGTACCAGGACGTGTAGTTATAAAAGAGAAGGGAAAACTTCACCAGATGCGAAAGACAGAAACTCCATTCAGGTGGAAATTGGGACGATCTGTCGGTGTAAGGAGGATGAAAGAGAGAAACGCAGCGAAAGGGACGGAAGGAGGGGGAAAAACGGGTTATGTAAGTCGTCTAGGGGGGATACTTCGAGCCTAAGCAAAAAAAAAGAAGGTTTGGTAAATCCAATTATCGAAGAGGCAGTTGGCGCAGGGGGGAAGTCGTTCGAGAAGAAAAAGGGGGAAGGTAATCCTACAATTGGACGCAGGACGCGCCCGTGGCGGGAAAAAAGATAGGTAGGAGGGAGTGGAAGCGAAAAGACTGAGTAGGGGAATCAAGGAAGAAAGAAGCTTCTCTTTTGAAGGAAAGAATCAGATCTCCGAGAAAGTGATTCTTACAGGATGAGAGGACAAGAATGGAATACGTGCGCATAGGTTAGAAGACAAAGATGAGACATGCAAGGGAAAGCATATGAGCCGGAGGGAAGTTTTTTAAGGAGGGGTTTCTAATCACTAAAAGCGGGCAAAGAAGGCAGCGACCTGTCATCCGAAGAAAGGGAACCCACGAAAAATCAGATCTGGCAAGGAATTTGGGGAGAGTCTAAGGCAGTGCGTGCGCCCGGGAAAAAAAGGAGGTGGGGAAGGACTCGATCGAAGAGGGAGAGCCAAAAAAACGTACTGAGAAAAAAACTAAAAAGGCAGGGACGTCCAACGAACAAGAGTCCGGCAAGGCCAGGAGGGCGAAAGAGATGAGGGAAAAGCTCGCCGTAAGCAGGCGAGTTCGTCTGAGAAAAGCGCCGCTGGCAAGTTATCTTACTTTGGGGGGTGGAGGGGGGGCCGGACAATGACCAGAAAAAAAAAACGTCGAAAAAGAGAGGGGCACAAATCTGCTGGGGGACAGGAAAGTCAGAAGGGGGAACGTCAATGAGGAAATAAGGGAAAAGCTGGCCACAAACGCTTTAGTCCAGAATAGTCAGTCGAAGAGAGAGGGAAAAAACCCCTTAAAAACGAGAAATCACCCATGTCAAACAGGAGAACAAAGTAACGCAGAAAAGAGACCAGAGGCGGGTTCCTGGAAGGAAATTCGCGGTCCGAAACGGGTACGATGTGGTTACGAGCAAAAGGGGGGGGGAAAGACGGAGCCGCCTATTGAGGGCATAGAGTCAGTTAGAGGTAACTGGTATCTTAAGATAATGCGCCAGGGGCGTCGGGTAAAAGGGGGCGGCTATCCTGAAAGGAAAATGATTGGTGATGATAAGAGGGCAGACACACTTACTAAGAACAGCAAACCGAGTGATGTCTTGAAAAGCTGGCACTCAAATAGGATGGAATATGAAAGTTGATCGTAGAGGACTGGGGGGAAACGAGACTTAACTCTTAAGGAAAGGAAAAGAATCGAATCAATCATTCGTCCAGATTTCCACCAGGAAGGGTGGAAGAGGCAAACAAATTAACTAAGCAACGGAAGGATCACTAGGCTGAATCGAAGCATGGGCTCATTTGGATTAAGGGGGGGAGGGGAAGAACGTCGTCCAAAAGAGGGAAAAACGAAATTTCAAGGCTACTCGAATCTTTTGAAGGTAGTGGGACGTTGGTTGGGGAAAAGGTAGGACTAAACCCAACAAAGGAAGGGAAGGGAAAAAAGAGATAGATGCGAGACGATTGAAAACCACCTTTCCTATACGGGGAGAAAAAAGGAAGGTCGCATGACTGCATTGCGGGAGAAAGACCGAAAAGAGCATGGGAGGGAAGAAGGCGAAAGAAGCCCAAACGGGACGACGGTCCCCATGGGGATCAAAAGGAGGACGGCTTCACTCTGATCAGGAGGCAGGGGGTAAGAGTTAAACATGGGAGGGGGGGGACCAGCGACAAATTGTCCAGGGGGGGAAATTAAAGTTAAGAGGGGGGCAAAGGTCTAAGACAGCAGAAGAGGAATAGGTTCTTATTGGCCAAAGACAGTTCAAGACAGCACAGATTGCTCAAGGGAAGGGGAGACCATTATGAAACAGTGAATCAAGAAGTTGTTAAGGGAGGAGGGAGAAGAATATCCAAAGAAAAAAAGAAGCAGGGCGCCCTTGGCGTAGACCTGATACCGGGGGGATACGACTCAAGCAAGATGAGTTGTACGAAAAAGAACGCGTGGAGACTTCTACTATGCCCAAAAAGGACCAAGACTGAGGTAACGAGAGAATAAACCACTTCCTCGAAATGAGGATTGGAGGCCGGAGGTTCGTGTCTTCAAGGGGGTGAAAAAAAGAGGAGGTTTTCAAGCGTAGAGCGGCGAGGGGGGGGGGCGTTTTATCCCCGCGGTGGTGTCCGATTGGGCTTACAGTCAGGGCTGTAGAAGAAACGGGGGACTTACCGTTTACCGGTACGCGGGGTGTAGCCTTTTGGGGGGGGCAGGAGCGGCGTTAGACACGTGGGGGTTTTTCGGACTATCGAAGGCAAAAACACTTTGAAAAGGAGGGTTGGAGAAGAGCGTCGAGCTGAAGAGAGTGAAACATCGCGGTAAACCCGCCTGAAGGACTTTGAATAGGGAACGGGGCAGGAACCCGCCTTTTTTACATTTCCTGGGCCCGAGGAAGTCAGAAAGGAAGAGGGCGCATGTCCGGACAGGGGTGTCGACTCAGGAAAGAAAAAGACGGCGACTCATACGTGTTATAGGAGGGAAAACAGAATTATCTGTGATCGAAAGGGTCAAACTTAAGTTGACAACAGCTCAAACGTATGCTTGGGACTAATAGAAGGTGAAGCATACAAGACAGCGAGAAAAAATCGGGGGCGCAACCGTCCCTACCGGGAGAAGTCTGCTGTCGGTAATTGACCAGGGAAAGAACATGAGCAAACGACGGCACGAGAACCGTTTAACGTCATCAATTAACGGCTACTCAGGGAAAAAGAAGTAGCGGCAGGACGTCAAAAGACGAGAGGAGGGAAGGTGAGCTACCCAGAAAAGCATCAAGTAAAAGCCACACTCCATGAAATCGAGGGTGTTGACGGAAAGGGGAGCTTGATTTCCGGTGAAAAAGGGGGGCAGGAGGATCGGGTCTTATCTATCAGAAGAGGAAAAAAGCTATCAAGAGAGGCATTCGGATGGTCTACCAGAAAACCAGACGGTGGTGCCGCTGGCAAAAAAACGAATCCGAAAAAAAAAAATCGACGGGAGTAAATAACCCAAAGGAAGAAACAGGAGAACTGATTCGGGCGGCTGGGGTTGACGACGTAGGGTAAAAAACCGACGAGGAATCTCAGAGACGCCAAAAGAGGAAAAAACTAAGTGAGGAAAGACAGGGCTATCGACGGGGGATGGCGGTGGGGGGCGGCAAATGTTTAAAAGAAGAAGACTCACTATCAGGGCGGGAAGTCTGGATGCAGCTAGCACAATAGAGAAGTGAACATACTCTGTACAATCCCTCGAAGGGACGGATGGTGGGACGAAAAGTTGTATACCGAAGTGTCATTACAAGCCGTCCGTGGTAACTTCGGATGGAACCGTTGCGCTCATGAGAAGCTGAAACAGAATTTATTCTACCAGGAGTGGAGGCGGTGGTGTGAAGTAAAGACGCAAAAACTACAAGGAATCACTAACCAGTGGGGAGGGAGAAACATTCTATATCGCGCAAAAAAAGAAAGGAAGAATCCTCTTTGGGGAAAAACCGGTCGGGGCTTGATCAGTTTGTGCGGGCGAGAAAAATGAAGAGCCACACAAAAGCAAAACTAGAAACGGGGGCGGTAGAAGTCAACTGCGAAGAAGGACTAAAGGACGTTCCGACTCAACTCCGAGGAGTAAAAAGGGGCCAGGGCTACCAGGCGCCTCTCGAGTAAGAAAAACAGGAATCGGAGCGGTCTTGGGAAAATGCCGTAGAGGGTTGTTAGAGAGAAAACAGAAGGAGATGGGACTCTGATAGTTTGCGACCTGTCTAGGGGCAAAAAAATCTGCTAACGTGGGCAAAGAGGCCCAAAGGAAACGACGCACCAGGGAAGAACTTCTGGGGGAAGCAGGGTGTACTCTCTACTCAAGAGCTTGAGTGATAACCCTGAGCGACCCGAAGCTAAGAAAAGGCCGCTGTAGGCACGGGGTTTCATGAATAGGGTTTGTACGGATTCGAGGGGTGGTTTGGGGGGGGGGGGTGGGGGGTGGTTACCAGTGTGGTTGTTTTTTTGTCCCACCACCCCACCCCCACCCCCCCACACACCACCCCCCACCCCACCCCAACAAAAAAACCCACCCCCCCCCCCCCCCCCCCCCCTTGGTCCCCCCCCAACCCCCACCCCCAACACCCACCCCCCCCAAAAAAAACCCCCCCCCCCCCCCACCCCCCCCGCCAACCGCCAAAAAAAAACACAACCCCCTTTTTTGGTTTTTTTTGTGTGGTTTGGGGTGGTGTGGGGGGGTGTTTTGCCCCCCACTCCCCAACAGACAGCCCCACCCACCCCCCCACACCACCCACCACCAAAACCCCGCACCACACCCCCCCCCCCCCCCCCCCCCCCAACGACCACCACACCCCCCCAGCCCCCCCCCCAAAAACCCCCCCCCCCCCAAACACCTCCCACCCCCCCCAAACCCCGCCCCAACCAACCCCACCCCCAAAACACCAAAAAAAAAAAAAAAAACCAAGCCCCCCCCACCCCCCCCCCCCCCAAACACCCCCTCAAACGCCCAACAAGAAGGGTTTGGTATTTGGGGAAAAGGACTGCGAAGCGATATCTAACTAAGGCCCTAGGAAATCGATAGAAAACGAAAGCCGAAGTGTTGTTAAAACCTGACATCAACGGAAAAGGGGCGATACGTCAACTATAGGAAGAAAGGGCGTTCGGGGGGATCCAGAAACGATTTGTCCCAGTCACAAAGCCAGAATCTCGTCGTGGATTTGAAAGGACGGAAAATAGTGACAGTGAGAGGAAAAGGGGGAATTTACTGCGCGCCCACGGATACGTGGCGCGCAAAATAGAAATTAGGCAATGCCAAAGGATAGGGGGTCAATTGAGGGGGGGGTTGGGAGAAACGATCTCGCTTCGGGTTTGATGCAGGGGAAAAGACGAGCTCAATAAAGACGGCCCAGGACACGTTCATCTTCATAGGAAAAAATATCTAAAAGAAGCACAGGGAAGTTTGTATCCGATCAAAGGTGGGGGAAGACCGGCGTTTCTTCGGAGGGAGAAAACGGAAAACAAATATTGTGGGACGGAATCATATTCTCCACGTAGGGGAACACTTACAGCAGTCGAAAAAAAGTCCTGCGTTCAGTCACCTCGGACCATGCAGGAGGGGGGGGGGGGGGCGTCTGAACCTCGATGATTTGTAAATGAGATCCCAGAAGATCTCTCGAGCATTATCACTCTCACTTCAAGGTCTGAAGGTGATCTGGTTTTGGGAGTTGAAAAAGAAAAAACAAAGGGGGAGAAAGAACGAGAAAAGTAGGGGTCAACAAGGGAAACGAAGCCTGACATTTTGCATTCCCGGGGTCAGCACTACTGTAAAAAAAGAGGGGGATCCAGATAGGTACCAAAAACCCTTGAAAAAGGAAGGGTAAACACAGAGGAAAGAAGAAAAAGGTCGGAACAACTCCCTGGGCGCAAAATAAACGCGGAACGTGTAACGTGAGGGGGAGGATCGGAGGATCACGGCGGGTTTCGCGCCTGAAAAAGGGGGGAGGTGTATAAGCAGACGGAGAAAGAGGTTATTGCATCAGACCCAGAAGAAGGGAAGATTATCTTGCAGGTACGAAATAGGAGGTTCTTCCTTGTTTCTTGGGAGAGTTAGAAACGAATCCAGTACAAGCATTTAGAAAAGTAATAAAGGGGGAAGGGCCTTCCGGAACCTTGAGCCAGTAACAACACGAGGTATGGGTCTTACTAGGGAAAGAGTAAAGCCACTAAATAGGAGTAAACGCTACCGATTAGGACGAGCTGGCAGGTACCCCTAGAAAGCAGACCGTCAAGGGATTAAACAAGCAGGGGAGAACCTCTCCAAGGAAGACACGGAATGAAACCCCGTAGGGGAGGAAAACCTGTTAGGGGACGGCAAGAGGTACAGTTGGGACTTCATAGGAGGGAACATGCGAGTGTCTGTAAATAATCCAGCAGGCAAGAAAAACAGGAATCTTCCTGGAGAAAAGGGGAGTAGTGGAAAGGGGGTGTAAAAAAGGAGAGGAAAGA
>Ga0179591_1307985_pt1 | contig 16275 bp, 14 predicted proteins | sample CZOMad2_1_08_16f_FD_182891 | JGI IMG/M metagenome (GOLD analysis project Ga0179591, IMG submission 182891) | Vadose zone soil fungal communities from Angelo Coast Range Reserve, California, USA - CZOMad2_1_08_16fungal (PacBio error correction) | ecosystem: Environmental > Terrestrial > Soil >...
CTTGACCTTCATGGACGGCAGTCGGAAAGAGGGAAGAAATGGAACCTCTGAAAAGAACTCTGTCCAAAAAATTGTCGTCCTCGAGCCGATGGCAACAGGAGCACGAACACGTCGCTCAACCTCAAAGAAACCGTGACCAAGGCGATCATGGCGACCTAAAAGAGTAAAAGGAGTTACCTTAAGAATTCGTCAGCATGAGCGCAAACTATCTGCGGATAAGTAAAAAAAAACTAAAATACGGTCGGAAGATGCCGCGCGAAGACTTGGGGAATCCGTTATCAAACAGGTCAGAAGGACTATATACCGTCGAGCGCAAAAAGCGCATAGGAAAACTATGCTTTCCACTGCATGTAATGGAAGGGAACACCTGTCCAAGGGGCCGTGAAAGACATATAAGGGACGGAGCGGAGCTCCACTAGGAGCTTCAAAAAACACGAAAGTAGGCCCCGCTTACCCGCGCAGCGGGATCGGGAAAGTCTTCTTGATAAAAGTCTCTGGTACCCAGGAAGAGACGCGGAGCTTCCGAGACAGAGGGGAACGACTTCGTGAGCGCGGGCAGAACTCTCGCCTCAAACAAACTCTGACGAGTTTTTCAGGGGAGAAAGGCGGATGGAGCAATTGCCCGAAGGAAAACGATCGTTCGCGCAGGCGAGGTGGGCAGCGAAAAGGGGCGATCCGCGTCCATCGCCGGAAGACGGTCATCATCCGCCCTGGCGAGAAAAGCGCACCTGTCCGAGGAAAAACGCGTAGGGGGGCCAGCTGGGCAGCGAAACCCCTGCAGGGGTGGACTTTGACTATCCTGCCTCAGTTTGCAGTTCAGACTAAGCGCGCACATTGGAAAGAAGACGAAAATACGTAATTTGACGAGGCCACGGCGCGGTGGCATCGCCGTCTTTGGAGCAAAGGCCTATCTCGTACGAACTGTTCGAATCATCGGGAGAGGGTCTACTTCGAGGAAGCTGAAAAAGACCGCCGCACATTGCCCAAGAAGATACAACCTTGGTACAAAGTAATGGCCTGGTGCTCTTACATAGTAGAGAATTGGTTTGGTCATCGGGGGGACCCTGGTTGTGGTTGCCGGGTCAGGCGGCAACTTTAACTGACCTTCTACTTCTGGAAAGGTTGGCTTAAAAGAAGGGGCCTGGGGCCATTACCTTCCTTCCCTGCGGAAGAGACCGGACTGGAGTAAATGAGAAGGCGGTAGATCACCATGTCGGGACGTGCCTCCACGATCAAAAAACGATGGTCAACTGAGAAAACCATGCACCCTTCTGCTGTGGGACCAGAAAAGAAATCATTTCTTCAATGAGAGCTAACAGACCGGAAGAGAGCTATGCGTGACCGTCCTTGGGGCGCTAAAGGGTGAAGCCTGGTCGACCTCTGTCATCTAAACGGGGACTATCTCTCGAAGCGACTGAGGGGAAGCGAACGTCAGGCCCGGCCATATCATGGAGTGAGACGGAGGTTTGCATCTCACTCCTCCGAAAGTTTCTCCATAAGGGTTCAGTTAGGAGAGCGAGGGGAGGAAGATCGGCTACACCTTCCTTTGCACGGCAAAGATTAGGGCCACATCTAAGACTGGCCGAGCCTACCTTCAATTAAAGAGGCAAGTCGCGGCGTCGAATTATGGTCTTGCCCGATCATGGGGCCCGATGCTTTCAACTTGCGCCAGTAGATACAACCAGTCGAGGAGAGAGGCCTTGCCACAAACAAAAAAGGCCCTGGACTTGATTTTCAAGAGTAGAAAGATCATCTGCTCGCATCTGGTCGGGGTAAGTTCTCATAAAGGTCTCACCTTACTAAACATCTCGCCGCCCGGAAAGATGAGCAAGTCTGACTCTAACAGAATCCCCGGGTTTCCAGGGAACGAGCAAATCTATAACAATGGTAAGGGGGGAGGGGCGGGACCGCTCGCCCATCCACAGGAATTCTTATCTCCGTATAGCTCTCAAAAACCAAACGTTATTAGTATAGGGGCGGGGTTATAGCCATCTGCTGGGGGGGCCTTTCTCGGGGGGTGAACTTACCTAAAGCTCAATAAGGGTTTCGGGCAGTTAATCGGGCCCTAATGGAGGGAAAAAAACGACTGCCCTCAGGTGTCCTCCTGGCGAAAATAGCGCTTTGCCAATGCGTTGCGGGTTCCTGCGGCTCCTTAGGAAAAATCTGGGGCGACCGCGGAGGGACACTTCCGAAATCGACACCAAACGTGGACTTTTCAGTGTCGTCGCATCCGTTACCGGAAGAATCTGGGGGGAAAAAATGGTCGATCCGGGCTAATGAAAACGCCGAAGGACACGAGACTGGAAATAACGCCGTGACGGCTGATGGAAGTCTTCCCGGCCGGGACAAAAACCAACACACGCCTAATTGGTGAAGAATCCCCGGTCAACTAAAGCCGGTCTCTCACACTCCATTCAACGATCTGACTGAAACTACTATCTGGGACCTGGGAGAGCGACGGCGTCCGTTAGGGGTACACCTCCTGATTTGGCGGTCCTCGCAGCTGTCCGCGGGAATGTTCTCGTCTCAACGGGGGGGGGTCTCTCTTAACAATGGTCGAAAATAGAGAATAAACTCCTTCGGGCAGACAAAGACGGTCTCCTGGGCCAAGCCAGCCGGAAAAAAAACCCGTCGCCGTTGTTTCAATAACCGCGTCAGGCCAAAAAAAAAAAACTAGGCTGCCGATCGACTAAAGGCGGGGGCAACGATTGTGGCTCGGTGGAAAGGTCTAAAGTGATGGGAGGGTCAGACGAGAATCCTGGCAGGCTTTAGCAGCTTTCCACCCTCATGAATTCACCTACACCGGGGATTGACGCCGACCGAGACGGCCGGAAGATCAAGGGGAGGAATAAGGTACGCTAGCGCCCCAACGCCCGCCCTCCACCTTTAACAAAAGAAAGGGCATACAACACGCAGAGGACGACTATCTTCCAGCCAGGGACATTAGTTACCGGGTGGGGAATCAAGTCGTGCGACTGGGCTTGGCCGTCGTCTAGACGGGCTGACCAAAAATTCCGCTTACGTTATTCGAACGCTTTGGAAAAAGGGAAGCCTTTTGGCGTTCCGGAGACAGCGTTCTCTGGGGATTCGCTACTGCAAAAAAACGGGGCGTTCCTTTGAAACCGTCCTCGGCCTTCTGGCAGGGTCCTTCTGGCGTGGGTTTCTGAAACGGGCCCCCACGGGGGGGGGTTAATGTGCTACGTTCATCGGGTGTCCCCTTCCCACAGAAGTGGGGGGGGGCTGGCCGGGGGGGGGGGTTGGGAGTGCTCGAGGCTGATTTTGAGTTGGGCGCTACGAATGATAGAACGGCGGAAGTGAGGGGAGGTGGAGGGGGTGTGGGGTGTAGTGGGGGGGCTGGACGAAGGTGGTAAGGGGGTTAGTGGGAAGGGGAGCGTGCGTATGTGGGAGCGGGGTGTTGGAGGAGGTGTCGGCTTTTGTGGTGGGGCTAAGGCAGGCATGAGAGCTTAGCGGCGACGGGAAGGGGGGGGGGGGGGGAGGGACGGGGAGGTAAGGCGGGGGTGCTGAGGGAGGGTAGAGTCGAAGGGAAGGGGAGAGAGGACGGAGAGCTTGGGCGGGTGTTCGGGAGGGGGAAGCGCGATTGGAGTCCGAATCCTGTGGGGTGGGTGGGGGCTCTTCGTGGAGCGTTCCTCGGGTAGTGGCCCTGGGTGGTCCTCGGATTTCATTCGTCGAACGGGGAACTCTCATGAACGCGTGCGCGATTGTCATCAGCTCTTACGTTTACCTCTAATCATCGGCCTGCTAGCGTTATTAAACGCAAAGAAATCTTCTAAGTCGTCACCGTTTCACTGGGGCCCTTCAAAGGAGAGTGGGTCATTCAGAACCAACCTCGTCGATTGGAGCGTTGCCACCGGCGCACTGTTCTCGAGGATGAATAACTATGTCCAGGACCGAAAAAACAAAAGAGAAGGGCGGGAGGTTTCAATACCTGGGGGATGATAGACGAGGTCCCCCGCTGCGCGGACTTATCCGTCGAAGGCAAGTGGCAAAAGGGAACTCGCGTGCGGGGTGCCTTCATGGGCCCGGAAAAAGGCGGCTACTTCCCTTCTCTTCGCCTGAAATGAAGCGGGCAGCTACGGAGGGCGCTAGTCTGCCCATGAGAAAACAAACGTGCCGTCGCGCGCATCGGACATTCGATGAACATGAGCTATTTGATATAGAGAAGAATAGTGGGGGGCGCTTCAGAGTAAAAGGGGAGGATCCCGAGTGTATCGGTATCTGCAATAAAAAAAGCCGAGGGATATAAGGCCGGTGGGGTCCGAAGAAACCGCCGTTGCCATGCGGCCTCGAAGACAGAGATATGGAAGAACTAGGGCTCCGTGATCAGATTCAATCCTACATCAGGCATCTGCTCTGACTGTCAAGAATGAAAAACAACAACACGGAGGGAGAAAGGAAAGGATCTTACGTCAATGTCGGAAGAAGAACTTAATCCGCAGATTGAAAATACCCTCGTCCATCTCCTGCTTTTTCACTCTGCCCTACCATGTCAACTCGGAAGCCGGCGTTCGGAAAGAAGATAAGAGGACCTACCAAATCTTTCGTCTCTTCTACCTTTCCAGCGAATAAGAGATACAATGCGGTTATCCGTACAAGAAGTTCTTCACACCGAAACGAAACTATCTGCGATATCAAGATCATAGATAAGACTGTGCAGAAGACAGGTCACTGCGCACTTGTAAGCATTGCAGCGCCAGGGTCAACGCTCGCACTACCTCGACTCCCCGCTCATGAAAGAAGAAGCTTGGAACAACTCCAAACGAAAAAGGGTGCCAGGGCAGGGCATCGTCATCCAGGAACTAGGCATAACGGGGCTGGAAAATTTCGGAAAAAGATAGACGTTATATGCCCTCTGGGAAATCTCGAGGGTGCTATCTACGATAAGCAAAAGGATAGGGGAACAAAGACCCAAGGAAAGGGGGCACTAATCACTTCCGAGAGACAAGGACTACCTCGAGCCAGGGAATCGGCGAGCAAACTGGGGAATTGTTAAATTGTGGCCTTTGAACTTCAAACGGGGACGGAGGTTCAGGATCATAATCATAAGGCACCACGGAGACGGATTACCAGCGCCTTCAAGTCCGTCATAAAGAAACCAAATCCATTTCCGCCAGGAGCCGTCGGGTCCCTTTAGGAGGAATAACACTCTTCTGCAGCGCGAGAAAAGATCAAAACTCCATTGGAGGGGCTAAAGGAGAACCCTGGGAGATCAAGACTCAGACGCACCTAGTAGACTGGTACCTGGGGGGGGCGTCTATGAGAGGCCCTAAAAGCCACAATATCCATAGGCTAAACGGCGGTCGAAGACGGCAAACGTGGAAGTGTCAGACGCCGTGATATAAGCACCAGCCATGTCGGCAATCCCATGAACCACAAGAAGACCCTTTCCTTGGTGGCAGAGAGGAGGAGATGATTTGGTTTAAAGGGAACGAGGTTTTTGGAAAGTTGATTGGTCGGGGACGGTGTCGGAAGCGGCGACTCCGGGCATCCCCGTGACCGGGGGCCGTACTGCGCCGCCGAGGACTAGAAGAGTATTCGTCCAATCGACGAGGTAACCTCAAGAACTTTGCCGAAATTCGGAAGACTGAAGGACCGTGAGGGGTTTGCTGATCGACATCACAATGTGATAAAGTGAGAAAAAAACAAGTTTAAGAGCGGACCCTCCTTATCAGACAGGAGGTGTCGGAGCACTTTTCGTGAGGAAGGAGCGGGCTCGGGACTAAAGCGATTGAAAAACGCCGCGATTGCCCGGGCTGTGGGCGACCTTCTTTCCTCTGAAGTTGGTGAATCCTGAAACGAGAACTTCTCTGCCACAGAATCTGTTAGGACGCGACGACCACAAGAAGCAAGGTCGGAAGAAAACGAGGCCGTGCCATACTCACCAATTCATCGGTCTCGTTGAAGCTCGAGGGACTGGAAGAGAACTACCTGAGGGATTGGACCTGGGGGACCTGGGGAGTCTCTAAAGATCTTCAGGAAGAGAGGACACGGACCGGGATTCACGGACGAAACCGGCTTCTATTAACGTGTTCAGTCGAAAGTTTGGGGAACCTATTGCCAGGACAACGCTCGACAACCGTTCAGTCGCTGACGCAAAAGTATAACGCCTAAACAAGGTACAGTTACCTTCACTGATTGACTCAGCTCCACGTGCACTTCTATAGTAAGATAAACTGGAGGGCCGCCCTGCCGTAGGACGGAATTGAAGCCGGGACCTTCAAATCCTGCAGCACGATGATCATTCTGGGGGGAACTCGGAAAAAACCGTCCTGTCAAAGGAAGGAGAAAATAATATCCCGTCGGGTAGTCGTTGAACGAGCCCAATCAGGAAAGAAGATGACAGTATAAACCAATCCATATCCTGAAACAACAACAACGATAGGAAAGCTGTAATTTAGCGCCAACTGCTTCAGGGGAGGGTGCTCGAAGAAATAAAATCTCGGCGATAGGGTCGGGGTGTTCTCATTCAGGGCAAAGGAACGACTGTGAGATAAATTAGTTCCGTACGGAAGCTGGCTCGCTTCCGACAGGGGTTGTCCTTTCGGCCGTAACCCGCTTTCACTCTAAAAAAAAGCCACGTGCACTCGCCTCGACACTCAAATGGCATGGCCGCGGGTCGGCTGGGGTCACTTCGTCAGCGACTTCTACAGGTCTAGCCGGTCAAGGTGCACAGAATAAGAAAAGAGAGGAACCCCGGAAGAAAATCCGGACCGGCTTCGTGAAGTCTTGACCTCATCATAGGCCCGGAAAAGCTGTCGGAAGTCACGGGCCAGGCATCGCGACACTTCCATTCTAGCGAGGGTCACGACGACGACTGGAGAAACGTCTTCTGACGGGGAAAAGGCCATCCGTTATTCACCTGGGGTGATCTTGGCGACCGGGCGCGTCCTCGATCGGTCTATTCTATGCGAGATTACCTGATGTTAGAAAATCAGGAAGGGAGAAAGGGCTCAGAACATCAAAAGAACGGTCCGTCATCGAGCCTCGCGTCTGGCACCGTGGTTTCGACAGCAGAGGGACTCACTCCACAAGGAGGACGAAAGGCGTTATCCTTTGGTGGAAGGGGGGGGAGGAGAGTTAGCAAAAGTCAGAAACATCAAGGAATTGCTATCTGCTGGCGGCTCGGGGAAGCGCAGGAAGGATGGAAGTCCTCACAGGGGGGAAGCATAGACTCTGACGGAGGCACATGCACTTACAGAAGTCGTTACCTAAGTCCCGAATAGAGAAAAAATACACGGCTGAACAACCAGGAACAAAAAAAGAATAGCCGAAGAAAAGAGAGTACATGCCAGGAAAGGCTTTCCACGATTATGGGGTGAGAATTCTTTCTAGCTCGCCGGATCCTCCCTTCTCGGCAGCTTCTTTCTCTCAGTGGGTCTCCTTGGAGGGAGACAGCGGCGCAGGGGGGGAACTCGCGCCGTGGCCTCCGCCAAAAAAAGACGGTCGGGTATTGAGTAGTTTGAGACTCCAGTCTCGACGTCCCTCTAACTGTCCGAAGTTCCTTTCTCTACCCTGTTGATCCCACGCAAGAGATGACAGCAAACAGTGCATGGTGAAAACCAAGGCCCGATCAGGGCGCCCAGAGGACTGACGTTTAGCGGCTCGTCGCCAGCCCTAGTTAGGAGGGGTCGGCGGTAGAGCCGCCGTGGTGGGAAGAGCGCCCCCTTCTTCGTCGTAGAGCTGAAAATTAGTAACTAATCCCTCTCCTGAGGTTACCTGGGAGAAAAGGATCTCCACGTCTTGACAACATGATCCACCTGGAGGAAAGGTGGAAGGAGGCGGAACTCAATCACAGAAGAGAGTATGTCCTCGCTGTGAAAGGACCTAGTTCTACTGTTCGTCTGTTCGGAAAACTGGGGGTCTAATAATGCATTAAACCGAGGAGAAGGAAGGCGGGCATCTAGATATTCCCGGAATGTGCACAGACGTGTAGTCTAAGTCTGTTTAGGGGGAAGCATCCACTTCCCTTGGCCACGTGTCTAATGTCACTTGGAGACGTGAATCGGAGCAAAAGGGACGAAAAAACGGTATGGAGGGGAGCGGAGCGCGCTGTCCTTGCAGGGGGAAACCCCTCCCAGTAGGGTAGTTTTTTAGAATTGTAACAGATATTTGCTCGGCTTAAGGATCCTAAGGTACGTAGCCTCATGGGGAGATTAGGAGCGGGCACATGGACGCCCTGATTAAAAAAATTGGGGGCAGCCGGAAGCGGAGCGGGACCCAGGGCGGGGAGACCGCCGTTTCCATTGGGGGGTCCGGCATAGGTGAGACGACTAGACTATAAAAAGGGTCAGAATCGCACGCTGCCTCCATGACGGTCGATCTCTAAAACAACGAGAAAAGGAGAAAGGGATGTTCGGAAACTCGATGGAAACTGTGCCCGCACGCGGTGATCCATAGGCGCGTCGTCCATAGAAAGCGGTTCTTGAGAGAGTGGGTCAAGGGGCAGGGACTAACTCGGCAGCCAGCAGCTCTCGTACGTGCTCCCCTCAAATGCAGAACCGAGAGGAGAAAGGGAAAGATAACCTGAGAACTGCTTGAGAAGGAAGTCAAGGGGCACCGCCGCGCAAATGCAAGCTGGAGATCGTAAGCGGCTAGCTGTCAGCTGGCGACTTCACGGTTTTTGAAAGCAATTGGATCGGGGGAAAAGATCTAAGACAAGACCCGGAGTCCCTACTGAGAGGAAGATCAGGGAAAGGAGGGCGACAAAAACTGTGAGGAATCATGGGAAAAGGGACGCACTCGAGATCTCCAAATTTTCCACATTTCGAAAGCATTCTATTCCAAAAGCGACAGCGGGGGATCGAGCGCATGTCGTCGGTCACAACTTTCTCTTGGAAAAACCCGGTCGAAACCGGCAGGGGCCAGAGGAAGCTTCCTCGATACCCGTGCGAGGGAGAAAAAATGAACTCCACTATAAACTATTTGGTGATGGGCCAGCATCACGGTTGGGGGGAGAGGAGAGCCCCGGAGGGGAGCTACGGCTAGACTGCCTCGCCATGGGGCAAAGCAAGAGGGACCAACACTTCCTTCTCTACAAAGAAAGATGAGTAATTCATCTCGGAGAGAGCAGATAAAAAGGGGAACGCGACATCAGGAAACTGGGCCAAAAAAAACTTCACGGTATGAGCAAACTCGTGTTTTATCCCATTTTGAGCCCAGAAAAGGGGGAAGTTAATACTACGGGGAGGAAAGGAACCTGGGTAGCGAAAACGACCATTCTCAAGAAAAAAGTCAGAGGGAGTCTGAAGTCGGAGCGACGAGGCTCCTGCACCAGGCCTGAACCATATCTTCGCACGTAGAAAAAGAATATAAGTTAAAAAAGAAATCCCGGAGATCGTCTCTCCCAAAAATGGAGACCAGAAGATGACCCCCCGGAAATCATTTCCGGTAAAGTGCGCTCTTATTAGAAAGGAGACTGGGTGCTGTGTTGTCATGGCGTCCGAGGGGGGGGGGGAAAAAGTTGGGTTTTGATGGGTCGGGGCGTTGCCGTCAGAACCTGACTGTCACCTTTAATGCTACGCTGGGACTCCGAGAGAAGATTGGGAGGCCAATCCCGTGGTCCTCCGATTGTCCAACCGCGAAAAAAAAGGTTCCCTTTTGGGAATGACGATCAACAGGTCGACCTTTTTTCTAAAAGAACACGCAAGGCTTACTCAGCCCGGGCGGAACTCCTGGGTTGTAGGGAATAGAGGGGAGAGGAGACAGCATACTGGGAGGAGGTCTGGAACTCTATGGAACCTTCTTTGCGATGGTATTAGATTATCTCGGAAGGTTCTACAAAGGGTTACATCGGAGAACTAGATCAGCAACGGATGGTAAAAAAGGGGACGGCCTTCCCACCGATCGTGGGGGACATAACTGAAGAAGGGAGAGAGAACACCGCGCAGGTTCTCCATTAAGCGTAGTGGAAAGCTCGGGATGGGTAGACGCAGGACTTGGGGTACCAGTGGCGCCGAAGGAAAAAGGAGCTATCTCGCGGTTGAGGGGGAAAGTACACTCTAAAGACTCATAAAAAAGAACTTCTTCGATGAATGTGCTTAATCTCCTTGCCCTATTGGAAGGTCACCTTGCCCGTCGAAAACAAGCTCTCTTGACGGTCCAAATCGAAACCACCCGAAAAAATACAGTATTCACAAGTAATGCACGTTATAGGGGCCTCGCCGCTATGAGGGGGAGGGGGAATTCGCATGCCTCCCACTGCATCCAAGAGGAGATATCTTCCTCCTGAGCACTTGAATCGGTTAAAGAGAAAGAAAGGACCGGGCCGGTCATCATAATCCCTCTAGGGAGCGGTTAGGTGTGAAAGGTTACCCCTCAGCGGGGAAAAAGAAAAAAGACTCTCACAACAACAAAATGAAAGAGAAAGATGGCGGTTAGAAACTGGGGCTTGGCAAGGCTTAACGAAAAAGAAGGAAATAGGTCTTTTGATAGGGGTAGTCCCGGACCTGAAGGAAAAAAGAAGTCTCCTTGTCGAGGAGAAAGGCTGGGAGAGATGAAGGAAGTAGGGGTGGCCGGATCCCAATCAGATACTACCTATACGGTCAAGTTACGAGGAAAAAACTCACGTGGTTTTCGGGAGAGGGGGAAGACGCCTTCAGCGAGGAGGAAGGGTTGGAGGACGGGCAATGTGACTAGAAGAGGGTAACTCGTTAATCAGCTTACCTTACGGGAAGTGCTTCCTTCATTTCATCGCTCCTATCTCGCGCCGGGCAGGGGGAAAGGCACGTCGCACTGCCTTCTCTGCAGGAGATTCCATAATCTAGTGAAACAGAAAAGAAGATCCAGGTCTGAAAGATCGTTGTAGATTCGCCACCTCGTTATTTCAAGAAATAGGGGGAAGTGGCCTGCGGGGAGCTGTCAGGCCGCTGGGTCGATAGGAGAGGACACTGCGACACAGGACGAAGCTCCTTCTTCCATCGCAATACGTTCAAAATCGCCGGGCTCCCGTTCCTGCGGGGGGGAGGAAGAAAGCCGTCCGAAAAAGACCAAGGGCCGAAGCTCCGTGCTATCAAGTTGGGCCTACGAGTGATCGGTTGGGAACAAGTTCAAAATTGGTCGAGAAAAGCAAAACATCACGTTCCTTCAGGAAAGGATGGCCGCGGGGGGACCGCAGGAGACAGGGGGCAAGAAGAGTCAGACGCCGAAAGAAGGAGAGGCCGCCCGGAAGGTACTCGAGCCGTCAGGAAAGAAAAGGGGACAAGAAAAAATCCACCGGAGCCAACAACAGAGAAAAAAAGCGCTCATCAGCCAGTACCTGTTCACGTTTGTTAAACAAGGGAGAGGGGGCGGCGGTGAATCGCAGGGGGATCGCCGGAAGCACTGACACCCCGAAAACGTCTTCAACCTTTCGACATGGAATGCCTTTGGTCCAACCGGGCGGCTGCGACGCCCGAAGGGGACACTAAGAAATCTACGAGTGGAGAGTAGGGGGATGGAGAAAGTGAGAGAAGGAGAACGGAACGGCCCAGTTAAGAACAGGGGATCATCATCTGGGTCATACCTTTTCAGGTATCGAGAACTCTTTTCCCGCTATACGTCGCCATGAGGGGGGGAAGGACCAGGTCTGAAAGAAAAAAAAATGAGGGAGATTACGCGCTGGCGCTGAGCGTCAATGGGTTGACAGCTGAAAACAAGCTGGACTTCCTCGAGTCCTCCTGGGGGCCCCGTCTTCACTGGTAAACAATATCCAAAAGTGAGGAGGCTCATGAGGTGGAGGCGTCAGGCTAGCGATCCACGGTATCAGATTCCAGAAGTTTCGGTGGGTCACCTATACCTGGTCTGAGAGACGATTCTCTATCAAAAGGGGCGGGCGCTACTCTGATGAGTAAAAAGTGCACGCCGTGGAAGAGGGGTCAGGGATTCAAGGGGGGCTGGCGACAATGTTTTCACCGGGCGATCCCTACTTCCAGGATGAAATAGTCTTCGTGCATGAGGGGAGCTAGGAAGGTATTCTCTCATTGAAAAGGGGCTGGGCAAGATGTCCAAAAGTGAAGTAAAAAAACGTCAGGACAAGGAGGGGTTGAGAATTATATCGGAGTTTTGCGACGCGTCAGGCAATATTAAGGGGGGGAGCGCGTAATTCAGGTCAAGCGGACACTGGGGGGTGGGGCGCGTTCCGGAGATGCAGGGCAGACTAGAGAGACGGTTGCAGTGTATCACTGACAGATGGACTACGCGGGGAGACTGGGAGAGCGTCGGTCAGCATTTCATCGCATAGAAAAGTCTAATCTAAAAAAAAAAAGAGGAAAGATATTACAGTCAATGTCGGACATGCACTAATGGCATGACTAACCGCCTGGAAATTCGACGAAACACTCCTGCTTTTCTAGAGAGGAAAGGAACTGGTCGGAAGAAAGATAAGAGCCCTTCTTCAAAAGGGGAGAGCACGTCGATCAGCTATTGCCAGCGAGGGCGGATCGAAAGCTGAATGGACTCCTCCCAAACTATCTAAATCAGAAACCTCATAGATAAAGGGGGGACTGAAACAGCTTCAGGAGGAAAGTAAGTGGAACAGCGCCAGGGGCAGGCTCCGCACTACCGGGCTATGAGAGGAGAGATCCAGAGAACTGAATTACTGACCCTGGTTTCCAAGGGCCTGAAAGACGGAGGGCTTCACCCTTTCCCAGCGGAAGCTCAGCTTTCCAAGGAATCGAAAATCGCGTAGATGCCAGCCCGCAGAAAGCGGTTACTGGATTTGCTGGTAACCAGTCATGGGGGACCTCCATACCGGAAATTTAGTTTTCGGGGATAAGAGTGTACTCCTCCTGGAAAGCAGGGCGAAACGCCCTTCCACCTAGGAAAAGGGGGGTGTCAAAGTGTTGCTGGTGGGATGGAACCCGTTAACTACGGTTCCTTTATACTACTTTCGCGCAGGAAAAGCCGCTAAAGCAGGGGGTCATCGTACAGCCCTTAAGGGGAGTCGACAACGGGTCTCCTCTGGTCGTCATAATCAGCTGATCTTCTTCAGAAGGGAGGTAAAAATGGCGCCGATCTTCCATCTTTGGGAAGAGATACTGACTTCGGCGGCAAGCAGCCTGAGTTATCACACAAGGTCGACCCAGGCCGAGTCCATTTAGAACGAAAATTCAAAGCCAGTCAACTTACTCACGCACACTCGTCGCTGTGGGAGAGGCATTCTCTTTCGTCGCGGAAGGATTTAAATAAGAACCATACTTCGAGGACCACGGAAGTGGCGCTTGAATTTGCGGCCGCGATCCGTCTCTCTGAAGTACTCCTGTCGCCCAAGTAAAAAATATAACAAAAAGAGCAAAGGCCGGCCCCTGTTTCTCCTCTAGACTTCTTTCCGGGTTTGACCAAATACGCCCGGGGGGGGATGGTTCTTGCGTGCCTGAGTCGAGGTCACCTTACCCCGAAGGGGGAGAGGAGAAGTCGAAAAAGGTATTGTTCATCACATTCAAGAATACATACTGCGGGGGCCAACTCAGGACAGAAGGCACGACGGGAATTACAGTTGACAGTCATACCAGGAGGCGGTGCTTCCACTATCATCACCCCGATTTCCACTCGGAGAAAGAAGGAGGACATAAAACCCTTAAAGGGGGGGGGCTGAAAAGCATCTGGGGGGAGGTTTATTGAAAACAATGAACCTCTTCTAAAAAACAATGACCTCTGGGCGCCGGGGAGAGGGCAACGATTTCGCCTTGACGCTGGGGGGGTAACTTCCTGGGCTGAAACAGGTCGGTTAGGGGGACTGATCGCCTCTACCAGGGCCTATCAGACAGAAGACACAGCAGTTCGTTGGAATAAATCTTGGGCCGAAAGCGAAGTTCTCTCAGGGCAAGGGGGATTGTGAAAAGCTCGAGGTACTTGATCTGTCGGCTCGAATCAGTCATTGGGGCACCGTGGCCTGGTCTCTATGCGCGAAAGAGAGGAATTCCGAGAAGACACTAAGGAGACTCCGAAGCAGAAGTCTTTCTATTACAGGGTGTCTTGCTTTGGGCCCTATGCGGCCTGACCTGGCCTACCCCTATGGGAAAAGGAGAGGTATTGCCCTTATCGCAAGACACCGACTATGGGAAATGCACGGTGAGCTTACATAAGTCTTGGTTGCTGCTCACGGTGTCTGAAGGCCGCCAAGGCATAGAAGAGACTCCAAGGGCGCAAGGGAGAAAACGAAGGACAGTCTTTGGGTAGAAAATAACGTAAACCAGGCAGAACGAGCTACATCAATATAACCCTAAGGATGAGTCGGTATTTATTAGGGGTGAAAAGCCCCTCCGAAGCATGGAAAAAAGCGGGCATCTCTTAAAGATGGAGGGGGGAGGAAAGATGGCGGTGTGGGAAATGACGGGGGGCGGTCAACCTCCGGGAGAATGGATATGCTTGCTAAAAGGCAGGGCCAGAAGGCATGTTCGATTCAAACTGAACGTGGCGCCGGCGGGGGTAAGGAGAGCTTCAAACTGGATGGGGGGATCAAAGGTCCTAAAGACCGCTGCGAGAGTAAGAATGAAGGAGGGACTCAGTTCACTCAATGAGAGCCGGGACGTAGGATTTAATCAGAAGTAATCTGTGTTGGTAAGCCGGTCAAGTCAGGGCCTCATCTTTGCCCAGGGTCTAGGGCACTTTCATCGACGGCCTACGGATTCGAGTCGCGTCAGTTTACGGCCGGCACCGCACGAGAAAGGCGCCAAACTCAAAGGGGCCCGAAGAGAACTTCCATTAAACCAACGAGCCTTTCAAAAACCTGAAAGGAAGGGGAGAAAAGGGGCTCTCGTGGAGGGTACTGATGTCACGTACCTGCTTGCCGGCAGACTAAAGTCAGGCTGAAGGATGGCAAAAGTGGGAGGGACTGTGTCGACAAGAAGAATTATAAATCAGTCCGCAAAAGACATAAGGGGAGCTGCCTTCCTGATTCGACTAGACCGCGCCAGGGGGGGCTCAACGACACTGGGGCCGGAAGAAAGGGAAATCTTCGGGTGTCCTAAGTTGGTACCATCTGGGGGGATGCTCTTTTATCCCAGTAGACGGGGAATGGGTCTGTGAATCATGAAACAAAGGTAAGTAATACGTTCGCATGCTGTCGGTAACCGCTGAGGTCATTGGGGAAGACTCGAGTATGGACACAGACGGGCGAAACCGTCCCTTCCGCCGTGAGTACCGAGTTCGCCAAGGACCGAAAAGGAAACATTAACACCATATGGAAGCATGACAGGAAAAAAAAAGCCCTACTATGTCGAAAAAAAACATGAAAGTTCTCCCCGGGGGGTCAGAGGATGGGGGGGGGCTACATTTTCCAGGGATCACGTACCTCTCTCAACCCCTCTGTACCTTCTTAGGACAGAAGGCTGGCGATTCATGCCCTGGGGCGGAAAAAAGAGGAGCGAAAAGTACAATCCCTCGTCAAACCGAACCCACAACCAAGCGACGTCTGTTGTTATGAGGACGTGGAAAACGACCCAGAGACGGCGGGGTCGCTGCCACTACCCTGGTGATCAAACAGAAGGCGCCTCAGACCTCAGGTATGAAGGGGATAACTCCCATTTGGCAAAAGACCCGGGCGGCTTCGCGACTCGACGGAACGATTACGTCGACGCGGCAACGGAGAAGGGGGTGACGGCGAAGCCAAGCGTCGATTCGCTAACGTCTGTCTAAAGGCCAGGTTCCCTTTCAGCCAACGTGATGATTAAATTACCCAAGAAGAAAAAGGGAGCGCGGTTTCGCCCGCGCGGGATCGAGTAAAAATCCCTGATCGGTGATCGAACGTGTCAGGGAGTTCGGGGTGGGGGGTCTGGGGTCCGATCCCGAGCGAGAGCAAACAAGGGGAAAGGGAAGGCGGTCTCGCGATCATTTCTGGAAATGGGCACGGAAACGTGGTATCTTACGTGGCAAGGGGATGACTTCAGCTCAGTCTTGTCACAAATTGAAAAATCGCGGATTGACAGGATGGAGAGGACTTTCTCGGTCTCTCGACTTGAAATTGAGGCTGCTTACCGTCTATGGAAGGGGACCGGACCTTAGCTCAAAGAGGCAAGTTCAAAGCTTACTATTTTTTGATAGTAGAAAGAAGATAGTTTGAGCGGGAGCTTAGAACTGTAGGAGTTTGGGACCGTCCAAAGGGTGTCTTTTATCTCTAGGTCTCCCTTGATCGACGGGTCGCATCAAGGGTGCTCCTGTCAGAGAAGGGAAAGAGGCTTCCGAACTACTTAGAAAACCATTGGGCCTGCGATGCGGGGAAAGGAGTAAAGAGTTTCTCCGGTATCAATCGCGTACAGAAAGGCGCAAAGCCAGACATTATGA
>Ga0179591_1288520_pt1 | contig 16274 bp, 13 predicted proteins | sample CZOMad2_1_08_16f_FD_182891 | JGI IMG/M metagenome (GOLD analysis project Ga0179591, IMG submission 182891) | Vadose zone soil fungal communities from Angelo Coast Range Reserve, California, USA - CZOMad2_1_08_16fungal (PacBio error correction) | ecosystem: Environmental > Terrestrial > Soil >...
TCACTACCGCTGGGACTAGAAAAGAGCACACGGGTGCCGTCCGTCTGTGCTGGCCCCAAGCGTTTCTCTTTAACGACTCCATGGGACTAGAGGAAAAGTTAATGCTGGGGGGCGGTCAGTTGACCGAAACACGCTTGTAGAAGAAAGCAAAGCAGAAGTCGAATTTTAGGAACATCGCGTCTCTAATGAATAAAAAAAAGGGGAGAGCCCTCCCGTACAAAAAAGGATAAGAAAGAAAAGAGGATTGGGGGCTTCCAATGGTATTTCTCTAAGGGATAGGAGGACATTATCTTCAAAACCCGTCCTCTTTGTCCCAGCAGAAAAAATCGGTTCTCCGCGAATGCGACTGCCGAATGGGGGAAAAAAAGGGAAAAGAGGGCGATAGAGGTACGACGGGTACCTATTAACCGCTAGAGGGAAGATATCCGCCGAGTCCACCGGGGGGGACTACCAGTTAAACCAACCTAAAGCTGCGAGCGATCGGTCAGAAGGGGGGGTACCTGCAGCGCTGAATTCAGGAGATGAAAACCTCGGAAAAGTCCAGATTTAAAGAGGACTAAATACCGGAAAAGACGTTAAGGAATAAATGCGATACTCACTTCTAGCAAAGAGGGAAGGTCAGCGGAATGGAGTCCAGATAGGCGACTCGCGGTGAAAACGCGGAGCAAGAAAACGGAAGAAGGGGGAGATGGCGTAAACTTAGAAGAGGGCCGTGGCTCATCGGGGGCGAATCGAAGAACGAGAGGTTCAAAAGGTGCCCAATCCCCGAAGCCAGCAAGGTCTCGGGTGAGGAGACGGCAAAAAGATTCCCGTGTCAAGGTATGCCGAACTCAGCTGGACGGAGGGGGGAGAGGTCCGGACCCCTCACGTCTGGGAAACCAGAAGGGGTCCTTCCGGGCCGGGCGGGTGGGGGGAGGGCATAGCTGTAGAATAGAAGGAGGAGTAATCCATTTTTGCTAGAAAAAAAGAAGGAATTAAGACCATCGTTAATCGGGTAGAAAAGTAGGGGGAAAAGACAAGAAAGCAAAACGGAACGTTGGCCAACTATAATGCGAGTCTGTCACTATTCAAAACGGAAGAGCAATGAAAAAGGATCGGGGGGGGACAGAGAGATAGTGGAAAAAAAGGGAAAAAAAATAAACTCTCTTCAGGGACAAATATCTTCAGGTGTCTTTTTGCGCAAGTAAGACAGAAAATTCAACGACAATCCCGAAAACTATAGGGAACCCACACAAGAGAAGATGAGGGGGGGAGAAGCCTCTCTTACTGCCTAGATTCTAATGCTCTGTGAGGGGGGGGCTCTCATGATGGAAAGCCGACTACCGGAGGGGGGTCAAATTCAGGAAAGAGGATGAGAGGGCCCTTCTTTCAACCTTCACCTTCGGAAAAAAAAAACAGTTACAAAAGACCAGAAAGAGAAGCACAACAACAGGGGGGAGGGAAAAATAAGATAGGGAACGGGAGGATCTGTAGAAAAAAGGGAGCTCTGACAGTTCAGGGAACGAAAAGGGATGGTAGAGAAGGGTCGGAAAAAACCCTCCTTTCGTTCGAGAGGAGGCAAGAACCGGCCTCTGGCACGGAAGAGTGGAGAGGGTGGAAAGTATTCCTAAAGGAAGGATTGGGAGGAATATTCATCTGGTGTGGGAGAATCTGGTAGGGTCGTTAAGGGAGGTAATACCAATTCAGGGGATCAATTACCCCACAGACCTATCAATTAGTAAAGGATTAAATGATATATTGGCATCGCTAAGGGGAGGGGACTGCCGGCAAAGAGGGAAAGAAGAGAAAAAAAATAGGGGGTTGGGTAAATAATACTAGAAAAACTTTCTCAGGGGGAGGCGACGGGGGACAGAGGGATAAACAAATGGAAGGATTCCGTCTTTTTAAAAAGGCTGGAAGGGTAAAAGTCTTCTTGAAATTTCCGGGAGAGGGAAAAAAGCCCCACCAGCGGCGGCGAAAGGGATGGGAAAAAGCTGGGGGAATCTCGTAACCGAGAGGAGGATTGAAAGGGGAAGATTCAGGGACACCCGTGTCAATAGGCCGTATCAGAAAAGAGAAGGGACTTCGAAAGGCAGGGGGGGGGGAAAAAAGGGGGAAAAGGGTGAAAAAGGATACCTACGTTCCTGTCATTCTCCAAGTGGACTTAAGTTCCTGAAAGTAGAAGCAAGAAAAACCAGCTTAGGGTGGGACAGGAGGCGGGGGGGGGTATGTCTGAAAAGTTGGAAAGGCTGCGGACCAATCCAGCGGGAAGTTTCCAGGGTATGCAAGTGGTGGGATCGAGGAAAAGAAGGAGGCGAGGTATTGGGGACGATGGTAAAAGTGGACAATAAAAAAGAAAGCTTGTCTGAAAAGGGAGTGAAACAGACATTCTCTACTACTAAAGGGGGAGGTGAACAAGCTAAAGGCGAAAAGAGAGCTGACAGAGGTTGGGAGAGCCAAATATTCAAAGAATCCGGGGTGACAGGAAAGGGACAGCGTCTCTACCAAAGAGAACAAAAAAAAAGAAGGAGAGGAAGAATCAGGCACGCGAAGCGAAGTCCAGGCAAATCGAACGGGTAACAACAGTAACTGGGAACCCCCGCGAGGGGGGATGTGGGAAGGGTGCAACTACGAATGGGAGAGTTGGACAGAGATATTGACGGATCACGGGTTTTTAAGACCCTGGGGGGGTCAAGGCAAGAAATGTTAGAGGGGCAGGAGTGATCCTTATCTTTCGTAAGGCATCATCTTGAAGGGTTTACCCTGATAGAGGACGAGTTTTTCCAAGTCTAAGTCGGCGATCGATCTAACAGGAGGTTACGAACAAGAACTACCGATGTAAGCTACAAAATTCCAATCCTTCTCTGGGCGGAGCAAAAAGGGTGCTGAGGAAAGACAAGAACGCGGAGAAACCCAGAACTGGGGAAAAGATCATGAGAAGGTCGTAGAAGTGATCTCTAGCTAGAAAAACAAAGTTAAGAAGATATCACTAGAGGAGATTAGGCCGAGTGACAGGGGAAAAGGATTGGTGAAAGATGGCGAAAAGTGAAAAGCTCAGGGGGGGGGAGGGGAGAGGGCTGGTGTTGGGGGGGGGGGGGGGGGAGAAGACACTTTCGTCATTTGAAAATAGGGGAAAAAATCTTTGGAGGAGAGAAAGATCGGGAAAATTTGGATTCCACTCGCGTCTAAAGGAGCAGAACATCTCTTCAGCAAAACAGAAATGAAAGACTGCACACCTAGAAAAGGCTTGGGGGGCTTCAAAATGAATTGAGAGGAACCGGGGAGAAGAGAGAATCTCAAAAGGCACCTCACTATTTGTCCAGTACCACGCCAGAAAGAATTCGAGGGCTGGTCACGGCATCAGGTAAAAAATTAAGAAAGCTTCTCTCTTCTCCGATCCCGTAATGCTTCGAGACTTTGAAAGTCGAGACCCTAACAATCACCTGGGAATAAGCGCAAGGGGGGAAAGGGGCCAAGAAAGAGCTAGTCTTGCAGGAAACGGAAAGCTCGGTCCAGGGAATTAATTCGACAGTCGGGGGTCCAAGATGAGAAACTCGAGAAGGAAAACGGGCACAGTGCTCGAATTCAAGGGAGAAAAAAAACAAAAAAACACGGCGAAGAAAGGACTGAAAAAAAAGGAAGGCAACGTCGCGACGAAAAATCAAGGCGAAAACAGAATCGGGATGTTGAAAACTTCCGGTTAGGGACGGTAGGAAAGATAGAGAGGGGACCCTTGGAGGAAAAAAAACTTCGGGGGCGGAGAAAAATTTTGGTCGTCATGTTTAAAAGGAAAAAGGAAGGAGGGTCAAACGTAATCCGGAACAATCCTGCGGGGTGACTTGGATCCGCAGAAGGTATAAAAGGTGGACCGTCCCGGGCCATGAGAAGCGTCACTCTTAAATGGAAAGACAAGACTTTGCTTGTAAGAATCAAGAGCACTCTTTGGTGTGCTGGTAGAGGACAGAGCAAGCGAAAGAGCCGCCTGGTTCCCGGACAGAGGAATAGAACAAATACCATGCCAAGTCTTCCTAGTTTCCTACTAGTCTGGTAAAGACCAGGAGAAAAGGTTTTGGGGAGGGAGCTCAATTGGTCAAAGGCGATTTTGAAAAGGGGAAGAAATGGGGTGAGACAATCCAACGGGAAGGTCAGATAAAGGGGGGCACCGGTTCTGGGAAGAGAGTGAAGATTTTTTTTTGGCAAGAGATCCGTTGGGGGGGGAAGGTAACCCCCTTCTCCAATACCCAGGGGAAGAACCGAGGTAGGGCACTAATGCTCTTAGACCCTTGAAATGACTACAGGCAGGTGCAAGATTAGAAAGATGATGGAATAGGGATGAACCTGTTGTTTTTTCCTAATTAGAAACGGGCTCAACTAATCAATAGTGGAAGGAAATTTGGGCCCCATGGAAAGGAACATGTGAAAACCTCAAACATATGTCTATCTCAAAAAAAAAGCTGAGGGATATTAAAATTAGGGGGGAGTTTAGGGTTAAAGGGTCCGACGTGTGCCTGTCAGAAACGTTCAGCTCTGAAGACTGGAATTATCAAACCACCCTATGGAGAATCCTGGAAAAAAAGAGGGGAGGACTCATAACTCGTACGATGAAAAGGAGTTCAGGGGGATTCCTATTGAAGCCTAATTGGAGAGGGGGTTTTGACGAGAGGGAGGGAAAAGGGTGAAAAAAGTGTTATGACCACGTGAAAAAAAAGGAAGTGAAAATTACAAAAAACCCTTCAAAGAGATCTGAGAGGGGGGGCAAAGAATATTCATGGACCATCGACGAGGGCCCTGAAAAAAAATTCCATTTTGAAGAAGAGTGAAAGCTCATTTGTGAAATAACCAGAGCAGGTGAGGGAGCTTGTCGCAGAGAGGAACCACAGGGAGAAAGGATGTCTTGTTCCTATGTAGACTATTAAACGGAAATGGGTGTCTCTCGGGGAGAGATCACTATTTTGTCATAAAAAGCTGGAGCGACCGATGTGTGCTGAAACAAAACTTTGCAGACCTAATAATCTCGGGAAGAAAGAAGGGGTTGAGGTCGCCATGTCTCCAAAGTTAAGAAGGGGAGGAGGAGAACAACGCTCAATATCAAAAAAAGACTATGAGCTAAGGGGCGTGGAGACGCAATGGGGAAAATTGAAAGTAGAAGGCAAAAAAGGGACAGGGAGCCAGAGAATTGATGGTGGGGAGAAAGTCCTGGGGAGGGTAAAGAAGTTCACATTCCCACTCGGGTATGGTTCCTAAAGGAAAACATGCGCAAGGGGATGTCAGGGGATTCTGATGAGCGGGCTCAGGAATAAATTTGACAGACTGTATGTGACCGTGAGTAAGTAATACGAGAGGGACCCGGGCATCGCTGGAGTCTACGATGGGTTCTCAGGAGAAAGGGGGACATCCTGGTAGAATTAGTCAAGCTCCAGGGAAAAAGGAAAGGAAGATAAACCTAAAAGGAAAACCGGGTCCGACGATGGTTTGGTTTGAAAAAACATCTTCCCGAATAAAAAAGGTGGAAGGAAAAAACCGCGGACTAGGTCCAAAGCCAGTGGCTTCCGCGGATTCTCCTCGAGAAGGTCAAGAAAAAGTTAAAAAAAAAAGGAGGGACAGGTCCTCCACGGAGAAAAATGATGAAAGTAAGGGTGACTGGTCCACTCCTATTAGTTGCAGGAAGAGAGAAATCGCTCACATGTGGTTCAGAAAAAGAAACTTTGGGGGGGAAGCCAGTGGATCTGTTTCAGGGTCTGACAGAAGAGGAGTCTGAAGCAGGGAGCGAGCTGGGCCGTAACGAGGGGAAGAAAAAAAGTCGACTTGGGTCTAGAGCGCTACTAAAAAGGAGGAGGGAAGGGGGTAAAGCCCAACTAAGTCCAGTAGGAGGGTCGAGAGGATCGCCAAACAGAGGGAAAAGCACAGGAGAAAGAACCGACGGCAAAGCAGGAGAAGAGGGCATGAAGGGGGGAAGAGAGAGCAAAAACAATTAGGTAGTTATTAAAAGAGAGTACAAATTAGAAACTGCCAGGAAAAAGGTTGTCGGCAGGGGGGCGGTCAAATTACGGGCAAAAGCTTCGGAGGTACGCATCGAGGGGCTTATGAGGGATAAAAACGTCCTAGGGTCGCTAAAGAAAACATCTGTCGTCACGCTCATCAGGAGAAGGGGATGAATAAACTGCTAAGGCCAGACCATCTCTCGAAACCCAACGCAAAGAAAAACGAACCCGGAAAAGAGTGTGCGGAAAAGGGGGCAAAATCTCGTGGTAAAATCGACCAGGAGAGATCGACCGGAAGCGAATCGTAGAGGGTGTGCCCTTAAAATCCACATCTGGCGCACTAGGGGGTTAGGGGGGGGTCGGCCTGGGAAGACCGTCGAGCGCTTGGTAAAGGGATCCGGTTCCCGTCTAGCGGAGCAAAACTCTAAAGGTCAGCCTGAATAAGGTGAACTCAGCTCCAGGGAGAATTGACTTCTACTGTCTTTTAAACAAACCCGCAAGGAGGTCCGAGGCCGGTGGAAAAAAAGAAATTCCAAGAAACTTTCTGGGAGATCAGCAAACTATTTCCAACGCGAACAGAAGACCGGACCGATGAACGGGCAGGAATAAAAGAGGACCTTCTGACTTACAGGACGGGATCTCTACGGAGCCTAAAAGTGGAGACAGCCTAAGGGACATTTTCTACTATGGGTCTACAAGATAACGGTGAAGGAAGGGGAGCCCAGAGGGGGGTGCTAAAGGGACGCCCTTTTGTTTGAAATGTTGAGGGGGGGAAAAATGGGTTAGAAACGGGGTAGGAGTGTCATCGAAGGGGATGAAGAGGGGTCGGAAATTACTGCTAAAAAGGGTCATAAAAGGCAAGGAATCATCCTAAGTCACTTCAAGAGGGATTAGAAGGTTAGGAGGGCTTGTCATAAAGTCCCATCCGGTTCTGAAGAAATGGGGGTTAAAAGGTCATATATTTAAGATAGGTAGGTACATTAACAGAGTTATGGGGGGGGGGAAATGGCTTGGGACAAGGATTAAAAAGAAAAGAAACTGCTGTACAGATGTGGGAACCGAAGAGGGTACAGGGACAGCAAACCTTCTAAAGTTCTTAAAACTCTGGGGAAGTGGGGGTAGAGATGGGCAACTATTCTGACCTGAAAAAGTAATCCTGAGGAAGAAAACTCTGAGAGGGGGCCACGAATAGCTAGGGGACCGAGGATTTCAGAGAGGGTGAAGGTGTTTGATACGATGCAAGTTTTTGGACACAGTTTTTTAAGGAACCGGGAGAAAGGAAAAAAAAACCTCCGAGAGAAAATGCCGAAGAAACACCTCGAAAAAGAAACCGGCGATTCTTCCAAGATCTTGCGCTCAAATAGAGAGAGAGGACCCAGTGCGATCCATGGGGGTTCTGTAAGGGTACCGCTGTAGTCTTCAGTCGGGAGGACATTGAAAAGAACTTCTACTCTCATGGAAGAGGCGCCACTAGATCTACAAAGAAGAAAAAGGGATGGAAAAGATATGCCAGGGGTCTTTTCACTTCTGAGGTACTCCTTTGAGAGTTAGAGAAAGGGGGGTAGGGGGAACTCTCGGTTAACCGTCAGAAGGGGGGGTGAACACAAAAGGTCGAGAATTCAAGAGGCTAAACCGAAGTGGGAAATTGAGATGTGGGTCTTAACTAGGCCTCATAGATTGAGTACGGAAGGAGTGTTTCAATGGTGGAGGGTAGTGAGGGGATTGGCTCAAAAAGAAGATAGGAAAAACCCTTACTCATAGGGAGTAACGGGGGAAAAAAAAGGGATATTGTGAAAGAATAAAAAAAGTTGGGAACTTGTGAGGGGGAATCGGCATAAGGGAGAAGGTGGGGGATAAGGGGACCCAACTTTAAGAATTTTTGTAACGGAAAAAGGGGAGATGGAGGGCCCCACAGTGAAGCTATTTTCTGTGGGAACCTTCTTCATCCGGCATCACTCGGCGTTAGTCGAAAAACTAAGATAGAAGCTAAGACCTCTTCGGAATCCTCGGGGAGGAGACAGAAAAAATCCAAAAGGGACTAGAGCTCTTGAGATTGTTCAAATGTAAAAGCAGCACCCTTATTCTGGCGGAAGGGGAAGAAAAAATGAATTGATGAATTCTCGAGCGAGTGGGGAGAACCATTGTGCAAGGGGGGGAAAGGCGTTCAAACCTTGAAAAGTGTGGAAACGACAAAAGTGTCTTTTATCCCGTCCCTGGCACTCACGGTGTCCTCACGGATACGTAAAAAAAAAACTCTCATTTGTCCTCCGGATAACGAATGATCTAAATTCTTCAGGGGAGGGGGGGAAAAGTCCTACATACATTGGGACCAACTTTAATGGGGGTTAGGGGGTCTATCCTTTCAACTAATTCTGGAGGAGGGAGACGATGTTAAAACGAAATGGGAAAAAAGGTGGGGGGAAAAGGACTGCTAATTTCTGAAGTCTACACTTGGATGAAGACGGATTCATTTACAGACAAGACGCGGAGCTTCTATAGTATCTTCATCGGGGGGGTTTGTTTCAAAAGTCGGTCGCTCTTACATAATCCGTGAGTCGAAAGGGCCCTGAGCTAATTCGAAATGGGGAAACAGAGCTTCTTCCCTCTTCTTGCAGGATCCCTACATTGGGCAATGATAACAAAGTCTGAACTGGGGACGACGGAAAAGGGACCCAGAACAGATTCTCGGGTGAGGGTGTCTGGGGTGCTAAGAATTATGTTGTCAGTTGAGGTAAAGAGGTTGATCTCACGTGGGAAGAATCAAAAAAGGGGAAATAGGCCGGGATCGGGGGAAAAGTTCAGAAAGGCTTGAGAAATTCTGAGGGATTGATCGATAGGGGTCGTTATGATTCGGAGCGAGAGCCAAAAGGTCAAAAATGAAACTGAGAAGGATCAAAGAGCTACTAAAAACATCGGGGGGGATCAGAGAGAAAAAGATTTCCTTCTCCCCCGAGGGGCTAGGCTACGTCTCGTATGCCGGGTCCTCTGGAACGGCACGCTGATTGATCCACTAAAGATCAAAACCAGCGGTATAATCACAAATTAGAGAAATCTCAACAAAAGCTTATTATCATCGGAAGAGATTAAAATAGAACTTACTATAGCCTGCAGTTTTTCCAGTACTCGTTTGACCTATAAGGGTCCCGAGAAATGGAGTAAAGAGGGAGGCTTACGAGAAAAAGGAGAAGAAAGGTCTTCGTGGCGCTAAGTACCACGAAGGGGGGCCGTAGGGATCACCCATTCTCAAGGGTTGTGAGCCGCGCGGATTAGCCGCGAAAAAAAAAAACGAACCCAAAGATCATATCCCGTAAAGGAAAGACTCAGGAGACTACTGCAAACGAATCCAAGGGCTTGGGAGTAAAGGGCGTCGGGGAACGTGGGGGGAGCTCGTGTCGGAACAACAAAGAGCCTAAAGTTCGGAGTCGCGAAGCTCGTCATCTAGGCCTGGGGGAACTTTCTAAGTAATCGAGGACTTTAAAAGGAGAAGAAAAAAGTATAGCCTTCGACTGGAAAACAAAACTATCTCTATCTGAAAGGTTAAATCGACCGTGGGCAGACCACCTGCACAGTAGGAGTGAGTAGCTGTGTAGCCACCCTCGGGGAAGAGGGGTCTTTCTCATAGGGGGAAAGGGGAACTTAGTCCTCTGCAAGAAACTGGGGGGATATCATAATTAGCAAGGAGGGGAAGTAATCTACTCAGTCTATAAACGTCTGCAAGCAAGGGGACTCTATAAGGGTATAGAAGCCACCTGTGATACGAAAAGGTACTTTCTTAGAAGAGGGGCGCAAGCTCAGTTGCGATAAAGGAAGAGGCAAACTTGCCGAAGATGTGAGGGGAGCGGACTTGCCAGGTCTCAACGAATCTGGGCTAGTAACCCGGGCAGTTTACGGGGGGGGAAACGGAAAGGCAGGAAAATGTTTGCTAGGGTGGAGTCCTGAAGGGGTGAGGGAGGGGACTCCTAATACACGTGCAGGAACAAAGGCCGACAAAAATGGTTCCCTAGCTGGGATAAAAGACATGGGTTCTTGTCAACCTCCCTAACGGGAGTCCGCAGCTGGTCTCGGTCAGAGACGGGTATCGACTAGGAAGATAGTGTTGGGGGGGAAGAAATTCATTCGGTCTCGTCTAGCAGGATAACTCAAGGGTAGGCTGGGGTAAGGTCTCCGACCTGCAAAAAAGACAATCGGAAGAACCGTAGACCCAGTTGCAATACGAACTGTACCGCGAAACCTGAGGCCCGAGATTTTACAAAAAGGAGGATGAGGAACTGGGAGAACAAATTCCAACGGAATGTTAAAACAGAAGTCGTCAACGTCATTCTACGAAAAGGGTTGGTTAAAATCGAGGAAGGTTACGTGTGATACCTCAAGGAAAAAAGGTCCCTCCACCTCTGACAGGGGGGGGGGAAAATCAACATCTGAAAAGGACTCAAAGAACTTCGAGGGGGAGGGAAAGGGAGCGTTAGCGGTTAAAGGTTTGGCGCTTCAAATGAAAGTAGGAAACGGGTTTTTTCTAAGTGAGAGAAATAGGGATAAGGCCCGACTTGTCACCTGCACAAAGCGAAACTACAGGAGAAAGGTCTCGAGAGCCACGTAGGGGGAGTAAAATAGATATATTCTGATCGGGGGGAAAATCGAAATTCATTTCTTACACCTGCTCGCTGAATCGGTAAATCGGTCTAGGACACACTACTGGCTAGTCGCTGGATCTGGCGGCAACATTTTTTAAGAGGCACGCTCAGGGGAGAGTAAAGGGGAAAGAAACGAGGATTGCGCCGATGTGCAGAGTTTTGGGGGAGAATACACCGTTGTGGGTAAGAAGGTTGAGTAGGTTAAGGAAAAAATCTCGATAAACCCACCATGAAAAAGTTTTCCCATGATTCGTAGGACCATCGGTCGGGGGCGAAGGAAAAAAAGGTTCAGATGCGGGCAATAATAACGCAGGGAAAATAAGTGCCGATACGACACGTTGCTCATTTTCGGACGAGGGACTCAGGGAACACCTCGTCAAGACTTGATGGGAACGATGGAAAAGAGGGGGGCAGGAAGGGGGAGCCGCCGAGAGACTAGGAAGTTCAGTAGCAGGAAGAAAAAGGGACCTCGCGCCACCAGCTTGCGAAATGGGGGAGACAAGACCGGTTCCGGAACTCTCTAAGCGGGAGAGTGGTGTTCAAAAACTGGGCGGAAAGGGGATCAACCAGGATATCGTAACCGACCTCTAAGGAGACTCTCTGGACGAATGCTTAATACGAGGGGGAGCATTTAAAGTGAAAGTCGCGGTGCTTTTCAGGTCGCCGCACGGGGATAAAAAATCCTGAAACAAAAGTCGAAAAAAAAAACGTCGAACATTCCAAAGGAGGGAAAGTTGGGGTAGAGGGCTCAACTTTGGATCGGAAAACTCGGTAAAGACAGGTGTAAACGGTGATCATTAGTATATAATCTAAACCAGGGGGGAAAATTCAAAGGTCCAGTATACGAGTCTCTGATTGGACAATCGGGAGTAGCCATCCGACAGGGGACGCCGTTTTCAAAGTGAAAACGAAATCGCGGAATTTGGACAAGCGCTGAAAGCCGTTTTAGGATCTGTAAGAGAAGGGACGGTTTCAAGGATCGTCCGCGTTCTCTCCGGCGGGGAGTTGACTGCAAAACTGAGGGAATCCGAGGAAGCCAATGAAACACCCCTATGCGGCGCGGGGTTGGAAAGATTGGGCTCGATTGAGGTGAGATTCTTGAAAAGTCGTCTCTCAAGGGTTTTCATGAAAGAAAAAAGGTGAGCAAGAAAAACGTTCAGTCGTCGTACTGCGCAAGGCGGGAGAGAAGTTAGCAGTTGGGAGGGGTAAAAGAAGGGAACATTCCACGGGAAGCTTCTAATCTGAACGCAGGAAAACTAAAGCTCCAACGACCAGGGAGACAACAAAAGCCTTTAAAAGGTCCTGGCTTCGAAGATTACCCGTAAGCAGTGGGGGGAAACCACTCAGCCGGAAATTCAGACAAAGAAGGGGGCTTAGGTCGAAGGGGCGAACAGGAGAAGACTAAGACACAACACACCTTATGAGGAGAGAATGCCAGTTCTCAGAAGAAGGGTGGTAAATCTGTGAAGTGAGGGGGTCATGAAATAAGGGTCCGCGGAGATCCAGGGTTTCCGCTCTGCAAAGGAGGTCTCGGGCATAGGGGGACGTCGTATTTCACGGAAATGGGCTTAAAGAAGAGGAAGCAGCTCCTTGGGTCTGTCAAACGAGGGAGGGGACTCTAGAGGGAAACTCTCATCTTTAAAAAAAACCCGCGAAAAAATCTCAAAAAAGGTGCTGATTCTGTCGGCAAGTGGTTGTGTTGGGTCTTGTCCACCAAGGAGCGACCTCTGGGAGAAAACAAAACTAAGTTCATTCATCGAAAACAAAAAGAGCACTAAGGGGGGCGGAAGGGCGGGACGTACCCGTGACGTTGAAGGACGAAAAAAGGGATAGGCTATACCGCACGGAGCAGGGTGCCGGCAAGGGGGCCATAATCCTCCAGAAGAGAGAAGAAATTATGGTAATCTACGGCTGTTCAACCAAAAATACGGAGTCTATCAGTCGCCCGCGAAGATTTGGGGGGAGGGGGCTGCTAACTTCTGCCATTTAATGGGAGGGGAAAAATACCCCATTAGAATTGCCAGAAGCAAGAAAGGACTCTAAACAAGGAACAAGAAGTTCAACTTGATTCTATAAACTAAGCTAGATGCCTCAGGGGTACGGCGAAATCGCACGGAAAAGACCAAAGGCGAAATCTACCGTCTGTTTCCTTGTGAAGCATGTGGAAAAAATTGGCCCGAAATTTCCAACTGGACTTCTACCACTTCGGGTTTGTGGTCTACTTCAAACGGCCAGAGGGGTCATGTTCACTTGAAAGTCGGGGAAAAAAACGAAAAGCACCTAAGGAGGCTACGTCAGCGAAAGAAAGTGGCGAAGGACCGAATTGAGGCAATTCGCGAGTCCGGAAACAAAGGAGGGAAGACAGAGCTTCTTAGAACGCCGGGGTGAACGGGGGGTTCAGAGCGTGAGCGGATCGAAAGAGGCATAGGGAGGAGGCTCATCAATTAAAGAACGCGGAATCAGGGGGGGAAAGAGTGGTCCTGACGACAAGAAACCTGCTCACGTGGCTTATCGTTCCACTATGCAAAAAAAAGTGGACAATGGGATCTCCTACAAGGAGACGTTAGAGAGTCCTATCTATTCACGCGGGAGTTTTGTCTACGACTCGGGAAAAAGGGGGGTCGGGATCTTGTGCGAAAAGTTGAAAGAAGGACCGCGCAAAAAAAAGCCCGGGCAACACCTAAGATCACTACTATCTTCCTAAGTCCTCGATCGGATTCGCAGGGAGAAAGGGTGATTTAAATCGCGTGACATTGGGTCTCGCATTTTCTTTGGGGTTGAATTCAATAGAACGGGGGGAAAGAAGCGTACCTCTTTGGAAAGAAAGGAATACGACATTTCCACACCAGAAGAATCGAAGCTCCACAAAAGACGATGAGGGCTTAACTTAGAACAAAAAAAAAGCCGGTGTCTGAACCGGGCAGAGCGGAAGCAGAGGGAAGGTTCAATTATAACCACACGAAGCGCGGGAAACCAGGGAAAAAGAAAGCCTAAACTCTTGGCCCTCTGGCAGAGAAGAACGGGACGAGGCGCCGCGCTAAGTGTCTCCGAAGGAGTTGGGGAAGGAGGGAGTGGGATGGAAGTGTGAGGGATTCAACAAGTGGCACACCACGAAAGAAAAAGAACGACGGCTTAAATGCAAAAAGGTGCAAAGTGTAAAGAGAACGTGGGCTTGTCGGAGGAAAGGGAAGGGGAGTTCGCAAATTTTGACATGCAGAGAACAAGGAGTGCGCAGGGGGGTCTGGCAGAAACGACGTGAAGATGGAGGGAAAAAACTGCGACACAGCCATCAATGCGGCGGAAATTCAGAAAAACTTCTGAACCGCACACAACAGGCTCAAGGTGACAATAAAAGATTGTTCGCGACTAAATCGAAGCGCGTTGGTCGGTCATGGCTCCAAATAGGGGAAACGACTACGTCTGCGGCGCAATACTTTGCGACGAAAAAAAGTGCGAAAGGGACATCTTAGGCGTTCCTTGTCTCCCAAAGGTCGGGGAACTCCCGGGTTCAATCACTTAAAGACTTGAGGACGTACTAAAATCAAGATGGTCCATCACTTCATCTATTAAGGGGGATAAAGTCGGTCTCTCTAGGGCCGAAGGAAGGAACAGGAACCTTCATACTTTGGTCTAATGGGGGGAAAGGGAGCTATCAAAAGGGAAAAATTAGTTAGAAGAACTTGATGACAGACTGGGAGCTTACCATCTCATGTTAGAAGAGTAAAGCCGTGCACGTACAACAATATCCGAAAATAACTCTCTTGCGTAGGGTGGGACCGCCTCGGCCTGTCCCCATCCGTTGAGGACTGGGAGAACTGGGTCACCGGTTCGGACTTCATCGGTCAGTACATCAACTCAACTAGGGGGGAGAAACTTCTGAACGATCCATGCAGAATAAGTCGCCAAACTCGATGCTAAGCAAAAGGGTGGGTAATATGCAATAAGAGGGGTATTGACATGGTCGCTAAAAAAAAGGGGTGGGGTTGAAAGAAAGGTGAAAGAAACCCTTTGACTTTGGAAGGAAAGGTCATATCAGGCGGCTTCGGGTTTAATAGGGGAGTCGGGCAGCTCTCAGCGAGGGGAATCCAAGAAGAGTTTATCTTCTCTAAAGAACGAACTTTCGGAAAACAACCAATTCCCCAACTCGGAAGAGAGGTCACGAATTCTCATATAGAAAAGATCCACTTACACGGAACAAGGGTTTTAAATAGCTACAATGAGCACCACGGGAGAATAAAAGTAAGGTCTAATTGATCGCTCTACAACAAGATGGGAGAAAGAGAATAGGTCTTCCTAGTACGAGTCGAACCTGCGTAAGGAAAAAAACTTGCCCAAACCTGACGAAAACGGGGACTCCAAAAGTTATCTCAGAGAAAGAGAAGAGGTCATTAGGGGGTATAATAAGGAGTTAGTAAAAGGGCTGAGACGAGAAAGAAGCGCCTCAAAAAGACTTTTTGATGCCAGGCGCTGCGCGGGACGCCGAAAGCAGCTCGAAAGCCACTCCCAAAGACAGCGACGAAAAGGAACTAGGAAAGACTGAGGGCAAAGTTTGCGGATTTCCCCCCGGGGGAAGACATCAATATCTTGAAATCAGAAGATCCTGAGAACGGGGCGAAGGGGATACGTTCTTCTGCGAAGGGGTTCGACGCCGGGCCCGTATGAAAAGAAGCTTAAAGAGATCTACTGTGACATCGACACCCGGTCACATCAAACGGGATTCGGTACGACGGTAACCACAACGATTAGAACTTTCTAAGAGCCGGGTTGGGGCCTCAAGTCCTAGGGTCTTCACGGGGGAGGTGAAGATTCTCCCATTAGTGTAAAAGGAAGGAACGGGAAATAAGTCAAACCGGGGCTATAATAGTTCAAGACGAGGCGAAAGGTTATCACAGGGAGACTTGAGAGGGGATAAGGGGCTGCCCTATCTGGAGACGAACTAAAAGAAAAGTTGAAAACGAATAGGGCAAAAAAAGAGACGTTTGGGAGGTTCTAATTCTTATAAGGGGGAGGATGCAATTGGGTTGTTGGGTGGGGGGGTAAGTTGTCGGGGGGGCTACTGAAAGGGCCCGGGCAGGGTAGTAAAAGTACACCCGCTTCTCTCAAGAACGAGAGGAATCTCCGGAGACGAGCAAGTTCGCTAATGGAAAGAGGGGGAAGGGATTACTACTAAAAGCAACTCAATCTCGGGAAAATTAGGGCCTGGTAGCACCTCCATGGACTGTCAATCTTTTTGTGCGGTCAGAGTCTTATCTAGGGAGAATGAAAATCCTTTGGGCTGGGGGCAAAAAAAGAAAGGAAAACACGGATGGGCCTACGGAAAGAACACCCTGCAAGGGTAGGCAAGGGGTCAAAAATGCGAAAAGATTGACAGGTAAGAGACCGTCCAACGTGAAAAAAGATGTCAAGACATCTAGACCTCTTCCTTGGAAACGGAATCTCGTGAGGGGTTGTCAATAGAAGAGCACGTGACGCTCACCGTCAAACCCCCCAAGAAAACCACATCTCGCACATGAGCAGAGGCCGAAAAAAAAGAAAATGTAGACCATGCTCTTGCAGGCCAAATCTGGGGAGGGCTCTCAGATGACAAGGCGCAGACCCTACTGGGTTTCTACGGGAGTGGTCGGGGTATCTGCATCTCTCAACGGAGGGGAAAATGAAAAGGGTGGAACATTGCAATCCCATA
>Ga0179591_1371431_pt1 | contig 16272 bp, 15 predicted proteins | sample CZOMad2_1_08_16f_FD_182891 | JGI IMG/M metagenome (GOLD analysis project Ga0179591, IMG submission 182891) | Vadose zone soil fungal communities from Angelo Coast Range Reserve, California, USA - CZOMad2_1_08_16fungal (PacBio error correction) | ecosystem: Environmental > Terrestrial > Soil >...
GGGTGGTCGCGCAAAGTTACGGAGGGGGTCCAAGCTCTAGAAGGGCGGTCTAAAGAGCTACAGTTTTCGCACAAAAGCTCACAATTAGCTTCCCTCGCTACGAGTTTTAGCTGCGCACAGCGAATGGTTTTAAGCACCACTCCACGTCGGGGGGAGCAACCAGCAAGTGTTGGAAGTACCTGGGATCTACACCCATCGTGTCGCTCGAAAAAGAAAGCAAAGTAAAGCACCTTAGGGAAAAGGTGTACCGGGGAATCGAGAACTAGCGTACAAGGTGATTCGCAGGGAACGGGGAAGGACATGAAGTTGGGGGGGGGCCACAAGGCTTTCATCGGGGAATCCGCTACTCGGGGGGAGTGATCAAATAAAACGCAAAAGAAAAGGCGAGAGGACGAAGTGCTAAAAAAATGCCGATCTACCCTAAGATGCAAAAGCAAAATAAAAGACGCCCAAAAAGCATGCCATTCTTCGGAAAGCAGTATCATATAGGGGGGGGAAATTCTGGGAGCGGACAAAAGAAAAAGTCAAAAAAGGGTAAAACCAGAAAAAAAGTCGAACCTCAGAGGCCTACAACAGATACAAGAAAAAAAAAAAAATAAACTACGAACCAGGGGGAAAAACCTCAAGAAAAAGGGGGAGCAGGGATTCTCGCACACTCTCCCTATTGCAATCGCCGGAGCCACACCGCCTCAGGAACCCAAAGAACGAGAGCAAAGCACAGGGCGCAGTTGAAAAATCTATGAAGGCATGTGTTTGCATAAAGCAAAGAAAAAAAGAACTAAGGGAATAGAGAAAGGGCAAAACACGACCCGACCAAATACCCATATCTCAGATGAGGAGAGAAACGGAAGGGAAGGGGCAAATTGGCGGGGGTCACGTTTGGAAGGGGGGGCCTAATGAGAGGGAAGAAGTCAAGGAGGGAAGCGGAACCAAAAAGGAAAAAGAGATGAGAACAGTGCAGCAAGGGCTTTCTGTGCCGGAGTTCTTGAGGGGACGAATGACATATAAAGGACGGAAAGGGGGGAACCATAAGAGGACTCGAGGACAGGGAAGACCTCGCGGGTTCTCAACAGAGGGAAATCTGGTTAGATTAAAAGCGGAAGGGGGGAGGCCAGTCAACCCCAGCGGACGTCGGTAAGAAACATGGGAAAGGGGGGTCACGAAAAAAAATGGGCGAACACACCAGATATAGGGCAGCCAGGTGCGCGCATATCAACACAGTTGGCTTTCGGATTTGAGGCAAAAAAGTGCGACAAGGGGGGGAAATTCAAGATAAAGAAACGTTTAGGGCAGGGAGTTCAAACCTTCGACGGTCAGTGGCGTACTATATCAACGGATCACATATCGGTGGGAGCAATTGGAATGGAGGGGTACAAGTGGGGGAAAACTGGAGGGAGCAAAATCTTCACCAGGTAATCCGTTCTGGGAGAGGGAAGGAGAAAGGGACCAAGGGAAAAGGAAAAAAAGGGCAGGGCGGCTTAACCCAAACTTAGATCACTAAACAGGAGGAAAATTTCGTATTTAAAACTTTCGGTTCAGGAGGGCTCCGGAAGGAAAGCAAGGAAGAATCAGGAAAGGAAAAAAGTCCGGAGAGGGAAGAGAGAGAAAAAAGCGCCAATAGGAAGTTGCTTATGTAGTAACGACTCCTTATCTCAATCTCCCTTAAACGCGGTGGCGACGGTCTAGAGAATTGGAGGGAGTAAAAAACAATGCTGAACGGAAGGTCCCACTTGGGTTTTGTCTTCCCTCTCGAGAGGGGAGAATGGAGAAGAGTTTGGAAGCAAGAGGGAGGGACTAGTGGAAAAGACAAGGGGGGAGGGTTTTCGCACGCATCTTTTGACGCACTGGTAACTTGATTCAATGATGTCGGGGGGGCACGATAGAAAGTTGATTGAGGAAGAGAGTTCGGGGAACTAAGAGGAGAGGGAAGAATCGACCCTCTTTCAATTACGGGGTCCCTTAGTGCCTATGTGGCTAGCGTCTTAAATGGGGGGTCGAGTATGCGAGGGAGGGAATTAACGAGAACTAAAGGCAGAGATAAGGCCCAGAATCATTGTTCCTGGACTCTGCCGAAGTTTGATAGAGACGGACACAAAGCGATCCCTAGGAAAGAGTCAAAAAGGGAAAGAAACGGCATCTTCGGATGGGTTGTTTCTTGAAACGCGTCGTAGAAAAGAGAAAGAAAGGAAGTTAGTCGTGGATTGAAGAGGGGGGTGCAAGAAAGATCTTGTACGAAGGGGGGGAGAGACGGGTCGGTTGGTCCGCCCGCGCGTAAAAAATTCAACTCCCAAGGGACTATTGTCAGTGGCAATTGAAGTAAAAGGAAACAAAAGGGAGGGGAGAGTAAAAGGAAACTACAGTTAATGGCAAACCTACCCTCACAGCGACCTTATGGTCCCATGTCAGAATCTAGGGAAGAAAAACCACAAAATCATGGATCTCGGAATTCGATCACTCTGTCTGACTTTGGAAATAGGGGGGACTGGTAAGACCGAGACGGGACGGTAGACTAAGGTTTGGGGGGGAAGCTGAGCGGGCAATACGACCTGCTCGACGCTAAATGCGATCGACATATTTCGGAAGACCAAATAGGGAAGACTCAGGGAGGAACGGGGGGAAAGGGGAAAACTCGGGGGACTGCTGAACGTTTCTGTCCGCCGATGATGAAATCTCCTCAGATTCACACAAAGGAAAGATACAGGCAAGGAAAGAAACCTCCCAGACGAGAAGGTACTGAATAAGGTCTGCAATGATCGGCGAGAACGGGTGACCGGCGCCTCCTCAATTAGTCAGGGTGGAAAAGGTTTTCAGGAGTGAAGAGGGCCAGAAGGCGATGGGAAGAAAAAAGCCAATAAAAAGAGCCAGAAGCCGGTGAGGGTCCACTCGTTCGAACCTCGACGATTCGGGCGGGGACAAGGAGCCAAACGTTCAAAAAAGAAGTTAGAGGGGCCCTAGGAGGGAAAAAATCTGTAAGGGGGAAAGGATGAATTCAGCCGACTCAATCCTCCAAAAACTCTCTTATTCGAGGGTGTCACCTCCTGCCACTAGTCAAGCCGCACGTTGCAGCCATCAGTCCAAAAAGAGTCCGAAGAATTTCGTTAAAAAGAGAGGAAGTCTGAATCGTGCGCCCCCAATAAAGTCCGCCTCATCGAAAGGATCCTTCTGCGCTCGCAATAGCCGGCCAATCAACCTCCGCCCCGCTAAAAACGATACTAAACAAGCTTCATTAGGATTCAAAGGAGAGGTATCGCCGGGGGGTGCCAGAAAAAAAGGGGGAAGGGGGAAGTCTCATATTGTCCGAGGGTGGCAGGTTTTCGTAACGCCGAGGTGAGAAAACATGCGGGAAAAAACAATGCACGGGGGTGGAGGGAGTGCATCATCTCTAACGAGAGGAGAAAAATAGGCTGCAACTCCGTTTCCTCAAACCGATTTAAAGAAAAGGCGCTTTTCGGACTCCGGCCAATTATAGGGAGCAAGGAGGAGAAACCTGAAGGCCATGGCGTGATACAATCACCTTGTGACCGTTCCATTCAAAAACCGCTATAATAGGGGCTGCTTAGCCAGGGATGAAAGGGGAAGTCGCGAGTCATCGAGGGCTCGGTAGGGAGGTGACAAAAGCAGCAGGGAGGAGAGGGGGGAAAGGGGAGACGAAAACTGTGTAAGACTTAGTGCTTTTACTGCAAGCTTTCGGACGGGGAAGACTGATGTCCAAAGGCGATGAGTCGGGGAAGTCAATCAAAGAAACGGAAAGGGAGGGGGGACCCAACGTGACAACGGGAACCCCTTCTCCCCGCGGTATACGACTATCAAAGGGAGAGAAGAACTTTTTGAACGTGGCGCGACGGTCACAAAGAAAGAGTAGTCGAGGAAAAAAATATGGGAAACCGGCTTCTCCGGCTTGGAGGAGGAGGAAGTTGAGATATATCGCATATCGGAGCCCGGTCTGGCTTGCCGAGGAGCGAGAAGAAGGACAACCTCTCAAGTTGGAAAATCACGGAGTTCGGCCCGAAAAAGCACGTTCTCTCGGCATGGGGGACCTGGGACACGTTAGAATAGAAAAACGAAAGCATCTGAAAAGGGAGCAGGGGGGAGAAAAAACTAAAGGGAAGACTGATTCTGGTCGGCCCAATCTTTTCCGTATTGGGGTCTGCTGCCACAAAAACATCGTACCACAGTCCTATTTTTCTAATCTTTGACCAGAAGGTTGGGGGGGAAAAGGATAGTCAGGGGGTCGAATCCTGGCGAGTCCTCCACTTATGTGAGCATGCTACGCGGCTCGACTTGATTTGCCCGTAGCTGCGACAAAAAGTAGATGGGAGGGATCAAAAAAAAAAAAAAGACCGGAAGGACGGGGACCCAGACTATTTGATCTAATATTCGATATTAAAGGGTTGTGGCTTTGGGGGGGGGGGGAAAATCTAAGCATGTTTGCAAAAAAGAAAGAGTGGTGGGTTGTGCTTCCATTTCCGAATCTTTTAGTGAAGGCCGGGAAAAAGCGCAGGATGACGGCAAGGGCCCTGAAGGGAACGAAGGCGGAAAGGGGGGGTACGGAGCGAACCTACCTCCCGCTGCCATAGAAAATGAAGGATTGTTTTCAGGCTCTGGGCACATGCCTGTCAACGAAGAGGAAGGACTTGGAAAAGAAATACCAAAGGGGGATTCAGGGGTGGGCTTTCTTCGCCAAGATTTCCAAGGAACTATCATAGGGAATCGAGTTGGGAATCTCGCGAGAAAGGACTATCAGAGGGGGGGGATGCGGTAGGGGGTTAGTAAGAAGGCGTTTCAGGTCTATTGGATCTCGACGCGCCGCGAAAAGGAAATTCGAGTCCGACTGCGAAGAGACATACGGGCATCGTACGAATAAACCGCATTCTCTGAAGACAGGTATAACCTCTATTAGAGACCTAAAAGGAGGAACGAAAAAAAAGGAAAAACAGAGTTACTACTTCAACATATTTCATAAAATCGAACCGTTTAGGTGCTTAATCGGATTGCTCGAGAGATGGAGGGGCATGAGAAAGCCACAGGGAGAGGAGAATAGGCCGCCAAAACAAAGTGAATTGGGCTAGTTCCGATTTTGAAGGGAATCTACTCAAAGACCCCAAAAAGGCAGCCGGGACCTGCGTCTGGGACCCGCCCCCTTAGGAGTGTTGCTCTGCCCCTACGATCGGAGAGGAGGTCAGGCCGTCAGGTCAGCTTGAAAAAAACTTGAAAAGGGAGGAATCTAAGGCGGCCAGAAGAACTAAAAGGTGCACTCAACACCTAGCCCTGGGCCGTCGGGGAGGATCGAAGAAGGGGAACGCCAGGAGGGGCAAGTACAATGGCAGCGGTCCCTCCACCTAAAAACGAAGGAGGACATTGCGCGTAGATTTTCATTAACGAACCTTGTCAAAGGAAGAAAGATGCTAAAAGTTATGAAGGGCAGCTCTCGTCCGAAAACGTCGAAGGAAGACCGCATAGGTCGGATTCGTCTTACGGGTCGGGGGCGGGGAGTGTCGCAACCAGGGGGAGGGACAAAAAAATGTGTGAAGACAGGAGGCAATCCTATCATAGGTGTGCTGCCGATTTGTAAAGGAAACGTCGTGCGAAGTTAGACAGACGACGGAGTGCCGTGGGGCAAGGGATCACCGTTCCCTGCCGAAACTTTTGCGAAAGGCTCAAGCTCCCCGCCAACCGAGGCAAGGCGTGATATGTGATTTAAGGAGAGAGTCCAACACTACTCCGCGGCACCGAGATTATACTTGCAAAACAAGGAAGGAGTCAGCTATAAGTTTTCGGACGCAGAAAACGGTCCCACGCGGAGAAAGAGAGCCGAAAAAGACCAAGGGCAGAATCGCGGGTGTATTTCAAAGAGTGGCAATCGAAACCGAGGGGGATTTGGAGGGGGGGGAGGGGGATACGGGTCGATGAATCGAGTATTCAAAAAAGCGGATAGAGTTGTAACTGCTCGCCCTGTGCGTGAATCTAAAGGTTTGGGAGAGCCTTTGCGATGCAAGCGGGCTCTTCCGGGGAGTCGATCCCGAATGGGTCGATGCGGTGGCGGTCGTTGCACGGAAAGGAGTTGAAAGAGTGGACGGACGGTGCTTTTGAGGGTCCTCTCAATAAGGAAAAGAATTATCATGAGGATAGAAAGCAGGGGTGGGGGGAAAGAGTCTGTGGTTGTGGCCGAAGAAGCGGGAGGTGAAGGGAGTAGGGATAGGAAACTTGCTACACCTACGAAAAAACGATCGATATTCTTGGCGAGGGGGGTGAGTCAGCCGTAGGAACTCAACAGAGGGGATCAAAATAGGGGATGAACTCGTTATCGATCGGAAAAAACCTGTAGCAAGAGCCGGGTCCTCGAGGAGGGACACTTAAGAGGGTCATTTAAAGACCATTCGAGGGTGTTTTTTTTTTTGGTGGTGAGACGACACTATGTTTTTGACGGTTCAAGGTAAGCAAAGCATTTGTAAAAAAAGTTGTGGAGGGGGGTACCACCCATTCTCGGGTTTAAAAAAAGGTAGGGAATCGTGTAGGTGCTCCTAATACCTTTGAAATATAATAACTGCATGAGCTTACGGCGCTCTCCATGAATCCGTAGGAAAGACCATAGGATAGAACATCTCGAAAGAAACTGAGAAAATGGTGTTTCGATCACTTGTGCGAGGCTCCTTTAGAGCCTCGCCCTCGAAGGCTGAGAAAGGGAAAAAAAAGAGCGCACGGATCCTCGCGAATATTTTGCGCCCTGCAAAAAAAGCGAATGGGGTGGACTACAGAAAAACGTGGGGAAAACAGGGGATAACGACTACCCCAAAATGGGCCATCAGACCAACCGCAGGGAAGGGGAGCTCAAGGAAAATTCACAGAAATACCGGAAAGGCAAAAGATACGTGGATTAGAAACTCGATACCGAAAAAAGATTTCATCGCCGTAAGGATTCATTAGTGACAACTTTCAGAGAAAAGAACTACAGGGAAAAAAAAGAGCAATCGTCTTGCCCGCGGATCGAGTTCCGCTCGTAAGAATGCCAAACAAAGCTGGCGCCAAAAACAACAAAAAATTGCCCAAAAGCCGCTAGCGAACCGGCTTGCGACCACATCCAAGCACCGAAAAAAAGATCCCCCCACATTCGACACATCATTATGCAGAAAAAGATCCAAAAAGGGGGTGCAAAAAAAACATTAAAAATCCGACCGCAGCGCTCAGCTTGCTCAGCGCCCCCCGCAGAAAACAAAACGAAACGAAAGCGCTTGGAAGAAATTTGGTGACCTAAGATCATCCGCACCGTCATAAAAATCAAAGGCACCCACGACCCACCCAAATAACATAGAGCTCGAAAACAGTTCCCAAAAACCTCTTATTTTGGCTAGGTCGGACATCAAGGGGGGGGAGTGAAGACGAGGTGGAGACAGGGAGCGTCAGGAAATAGGAAAGCATTGCATCAGTAATGTTCGGAATCGGATTAAGCTGAGGGAGATTACCGATGGGTAGGTCAAAGACTCGCCGGAAAAAGGTTTCGAGAATAGGCATTACTTGGTCGAATTCTCTGTTCGAAGGGGAGGTGGAAAGATTGGGGAAAAGATCGGAGCAGGAAGTCCAGCGTATGAAGTAATGATCTTCAGCACCCTGATTCCCCCAAAAAAAAAAAAGAAAGAAAAAACTTTTAAAAACACCCCAAGGGTTAGAAAGGAGCTCAGAACACAAACGTTTGCGCTATTTCTTTCAACTACTAGGTCGAAAACATGTTACGACTCAACCCGAACGTAAGAATAATATTTGAACGAAAGGTTCGGACGAGAGCATGTCCAAATCACCTATCTTTTTAGAGGGTTTATTATTAATTTCCACAGGTTGGCGTGAAACTGATTTTGGAGTGCGAGTCCTTGGAGCAATCCGTCTGAAAAGCCCTTTGTACAAAAGTTGCCAGGGGGTCGCTTCCCCATCACCTCATATAACTCACCGACGGAAAGTTCGGGAAGGGGAAAAAGATCAAAGAGGGCTAATGTCGAAGTTCCAAATCTGGATGGTCACGTGCCTCGTCTAGAATCAGAAAGTCGGGGTCGACCAAAGCGTCAAGGGAAAGAACAAAAGAGAGAGCCCTCTCTTGAAAAGGCGGGACGTTCTCTCTAAGGCACTTCTAGTCGATGAACGGGACGGACCTAGGGACAATGCCAACTTGGGGTTGGAGGGGATAGGGACTTTGCGAGAATGTGGGCGACCCGCGAGAATAGTATTCACTTCCATTGGAAACTATCAACGGTTTCGAGGTTCGCTGAACGCGAGTTCGCTAGAGGGCATGAAATTCAGATCCGACCTTCTGAAGATCCTCGAGTTCTGGATTTCAGCGAATGCGGGGGCGTGACGGTATCGGAAAAATGAAAAGGACAAGTCTCGGAGTAAGAAAAGGAGGCTCGCATTCACTGATTTGGGCGGCGGCTCGAATCTAAAAGACCGGGGGGATCTTACGCACTTAATATTCCCTCAGAGTAAGGGTCCGGCCGGAACTGTTGGGGGGGGAAACGAGCAAGAGGGGGAAAAAGGGGACGCGGTGACGGAAAGCGGGGCAAGAAAAAGCTCACGACAAACTGCAGAGAAAGACGGTTTTGGTTCGTTTTACGAAGGTCCTAGAAAAGAAAGGAGGGAGAAGGGGTGTTGCAAAACTGAAAAAAGGACGGCAGGTATCTTAAGGAGTTATTGCAATCTTTCACGTGTAAACCCGAAGGGGGGGGCACGCCGGCTGTGCCGATAAAGGGGGACATGAGGAAGCCTACGAACGGACACGTCGGCTCGACTCACAGGTACAAACCTACCAAACCACCAACGTGAGAAACGGCCCAGGAAGAGTTGCCAGCAAAACACCACATCAAACTGGCGCGTCCTAGTCGTCACCTCTTAGTGGGAGTGGGTGGAGTAGAAGAGCAGTGTGAGTTGGTTGACGTACTACCATATCTGATTTTGTGCGGGCTGAACGATAAAAGAAGGGAGGAAAGCGAAGATCGTAAGTGGCGCACCTACAAAGGTATACCCGGTCCTACGTCCGGAGGAGAGCAACGACGAATGGAAAATCGGCGGGAGATGTTGAGTTCCAAAAATATGAACGTCACGCGATCGCGAAATTAATATAAGAAAAAATAGCCGAAAAAAAGAGAGGGCGCCTTAGGCGATGGGAGTTCGATGTCAAAATACTTCACATTACGAGTCAATAAACGACCTTAGTTACGCGGGGCCGCCTCAAACAGAATAGCAGGGAGATGGAGGACGTCCCTCCGACCGGTCTCTGATCTGCGGAGTTCTAATCACTCCTCCTGAGCATTTGCAGGAAAGGGGAAACGCAGAGGTAAAGCCTCGGGATCGGGTCAGCGGAACGTTCACAAAAGACATCGGAAAGTCCGCGTGTGAGAGGCGAAAAAAATGTGCCACGATTAGGGTTCAAAAAAAACCAATTCCCGCAAAAGCGGAGAGGTCGATTGAGGTCAACCGCACGGCCCAAAGTCCAAAGGGGACGGCCAAGTCCAACCTGGGTAGAGAATCTCTTGTTGAAAGAAGGAGGCGCTGTAGGAAAAACCTGGTTCGAGGGAACCATAAAAAAAAAACCGACCGCCGCACGCGCGACAAAAGCTGCTGCGCGCGTGCCCAGAGCAAGAAAGGCCCAGACCCTCCCGACAATACGATAACTCGCCGCCGCATTATATTCACGGCTGCAAAGGGGGAGGGGGTGGTTTGGACAAGGAACGGGTAAACGTGATTTGTAGGTCTCTCAGGCTCCATTGGTGCGCTGGCAGGTTTTCGGGACGGCCAGGAAAGAAGGAGCTTCAAAGAGAGGAAAAGCGTGTAGGGCCCCGGAAAGCATCTCGCAAACAAATTATTATTAGAAAAGGTCTGGAAACAAGGGAACAACACAGGATTTGAGGGGGTGGCCTTGGCTTAAGGCCAAAAAAGGCGTGGAGACACTTCAAAACCAGTCCTAAAACCTTAACAAAGAGGCCCTAAAAGAAACAGGTGACAGGTTCATTCAAGCCTCCCCATCGATTATATTACTGCAATTCAGGCAGTCGGCGGAGAGTCAAAAGACAGTGTCGGGTCGGCGGTCGGTCTTTTAGTGTCCGGCTCGCCCAGAAAGAATAAAGCTCGCGTGTTCATGGGGTAAACGAAAACGGATCCCGTGTGGGAAACGCCCTCTCCGGCACCGAATTGCGGACTTACGGTTGTCCTGAGGGACACGGAGATTCGGAAAAGTCGGGGAATCAAAAAATACTAGCGCTACGGAGGGTTTGGCGTTCAACAAAATTAGACCAGACCAACTCTCCCGCTTCCTACATCTTGTATAAGAGGTCACTTCTTTGTGGAGTTTTGGAAAGGGGGGGCAAGCAAAGGTTCTTATTTCTGAACTAACACCTAAAGAATGTTAAACTAACCGGCACTCCGGCTGGGAAGGGCGATTAAGCTTGGAAAATATCAGACCGGGCTCATGCGCGCGATCAACTTGAAATTCCTGGACCCTCGATACTAAGAATTGAAATGATCAAGGTCTCTTTGCGAAAATTTCATTGTCGGGGACTGTAAAAGGGGACTTCCATCAGTGGAGAAGTGAAAACAGGTCCGTTATTCAGCCGGATAGATTTCGCGCATCAAATCATATTGGAATGCCCGAAAGAGTTACCAAAAAAAAAAAAAAAAAGGAAGACGAGTTCAGAGGCTGATTTGCCAAGAAACGAAGTATTCGAAAAAGTTGAGATCTTATGAAATTGGCCGCACGGGTGTCGAGCATTCTCAGCTAAGCAGGCCGGATTAAGGACAAAAATCAATGGTCGTCAAAATCAAACGTGAAAAAACGCTCGGGCTCAAGGGTCCCACCAAATAGGGGCCCGTCCAATCCACGTCCGACGGGATAGGGCCCTCGGGAAATAGATTTGTTTTGGTTGGGGGGAGGAAAGGACTACGGGCGATGTTGAGGTTGGGGCTCCCAGTTGATTGGCAGGTAAGATCAATGGGGACCGGCAATTAGGAGAACATCAAAGTGGGAAAAAGGGTGCCGCGTTGGGGGACCCACTCTCGTTTGAAAGAGCCCTAACCCGTCGCGTCAAAGATACAGGAAGCGGTACGGTTTTAGTCAGGAGAGGCAAAACTTGCAGAAGCGCGCCTACCTGGTCGAGAGGGCGCGCCCGGAAAAAGAACAAGATTTGAATAGAAGCGTTTCGTGCGGTGGCCGCTCAAATTTCCCCGGAAGGAAAAGATCAGAATAAATGTAAAAATCGAGCACAAGGCGGTCGGCCAAGGGAAAACTTGAGAAAAGAATAGCAGCGCGCAGAGATCGAAGATTTCACGGTCGCATGGAGAAAATCGCGCCTAGCAAAAAAAATTTCGGAAGCCTCACTGCGAGAAAAAGGTTGTAAGATCGGATTCGATAAAAATCCCGAGAAAACCATTCGCTAGATCCAAAAGGGAACCTCGAGGAAAGAAAGAAGGGCTTAGAAAATCAGCAGACGGGGTCTCCTGGGCATACCACCTCGAAGTGGATAGGTTCTTGATCTTAAGTGTGAGAGAGAGGGGCGGGTCAAACAATAAAACTCGCGCGAAAGGCCGCCAAAAAAGTGTCATGCACGCCTCGTTGACCGACGAAAAAAGACTTGATCAGGCACGCCCGGTGGATGGCAGACGCCAAATTCTCGGCCGGCGGTCACTCCAGCACTCCTGTGGACGTTCTTTGGCGCGACTAGAAGGAATTGGAAGCAGCCAGAGGGCCCTTGAAAATCGGACTCATTATGACTTCGGCATTACAAGAGGGAGAGATACAGGGGACGCTATTTCCGTAGTTGGATTTGACAGAGGGGTTAGCCATCAAATCGGAGTGTAAAAGGCGAACCAAAGTATTACCGGCTACATTATTTCCGTCAGGTCAAACCAGTGGAAATTCAGACCATCCATTGAAAAAAAGATAGGTGATCTCGTCCGAAAACGACCCCGTCGAAGGAAAGAAGCTAACCTGGTCGCATTCTAAGGACTTCGGGGGAGGGGCCGTTTTAGAAAGGGAATGACAAAGCGTGTGAAGAGTCGGGCACATCTGGGCCCAGGAAGAGGTTTGTTACGCAGACTAGGGGAACTTCGTCGTTCTCCATCTAGAGCCAACGGAGAATGAGATGAAAACCATGCTCACCAAGAGACGAAAACTGTTGCGAAGCGAATTCGCAAGCTCAGCCTAAGCTCGCAAGGGGCGAGTCGGGGAGAAAAATAGTAGGAAATAGGCAACCCAAAAGATACTCCTCTGCAACGAACTATTTGTAACTTAAGGTATTGGGAGAAGGAGATAGCAAGAAGTCCACTCGCTAAGTCTTCCTGCCCGCGTCCTAAAAAATACGGGTGTAGGTGCACCAGGAGGCGTGTCTCGGAGAGCTCTTTTGATGGGGTCGTTGATTTGGGATTTCAGGGTCCGGTGCTTATGGAGCTTTAGGTCAAGGGCGGAATCGATTTGAAGAGAAATTTCCCTCAGGGAGTTTTGTGTGGGGTCGGCTCTTCTATGCGAGTTTCTCGCGGCGGAAAAAAAATTTAGGGAAAAATTCGATTTTGCGGATCATGAAAAATTTTGAAAGAATCCCTTATTTGTTTGTTACCGTGGTACTTTGCAGGGGGCTGGGTGTGAGCGTAATGTCGATCCTTTCCGGGGCGGCGCAGCAGGGGCATGCTTTGTTTGTTTTGGCTCCTCGGCGTGCTTTTATTGGCATCGGCGGGATGAGGGGGCTTAGAAAGGAAATTCGGGTGTTAGCGCTCGGCTTATCGGATGCGTTAAACCGTGCATAGAAAGAAGGAACTCGTAGGAACTAGCGTCATCAAAACTGGGGCGAGGAAGTAAATGCACTTGAAGTTGACCCGTGGTGAAATTGCGCGCGAACATCGGCGGGGGCGACCAGAGGGGGCCAGAACTTGAGGGGGTAACAAGAATTGATTTGCTGTATACCACAAAAACGATTCTGATTTGCATGGGGAGGAAAAATAGGGAGGACAAGTCTAGAACATGTGAAGGAAGAAGGAAAAAGAACGGGGAAAAAAACCATTCGGCGGCGAGAGGAGACATTACCATCCGGAAAAAAAAATACTTTAGAGAAAACATCTCACTCAGCTTAAGGTATTATGGTATGGTGGTATAGAAGAGGTTCGCCGGGGTACCGGGGAGCTCGCAACGCTCATGCGGTCGGAGGAACAGTGTAGTAGGTCGGAAATCCATGCGAAAAAGAGCCCTTCCGCCGAGGTGGCGCCCAACGAAACGCTGGGTGGTCTAAAGAAAACACCCTTGGGGGCAATCAGGGGTACAAATACACAAGCGTAGCATCATCAAAAAAGCGCCTGGGTAGCGATCAATGAAAACGCCGGAAGGGCCAGTGGGAAGGATTACGCATCCCGATCGGTGATGTATAATACAGTGCAGCCAACTTCCTTATTCATTTGTCACACAGGGCTTCATCTCATCCCTACTACGGACTAAAACCCGCCGCACGAATAGGTCTCGTGCGTTGAGGGAAGGGGCTATAGGAAATAAGAACGAAAGGGTCAGAAAAAAAACCCATCAGCACCTGCTGCGGCCGGACGATCAAGACCTTCTTGCGCGTACACCTCCAACACCGGACAAAGGTTCAAAGACGAAATAAGGAGCAATCGATCAGAAAGACCACCTCGAAGGGAAATCGTCGATCTCTCAGGAAGACCGGACGCTTTGCATCGCCGCACAATCAAAAAAAAAACTCGAACGCGTAGACGATGAAGCAAGTTTGACCACGTCATCGCAACGAGGGGGGAAAAAATCGCAAGGGGGGAAAACCAAAGAAAAGGATCGCGACAAGAAGGGAACCTAAAGCGATTTCGTGTCCAAAGCGAGTTCTGAGCAGGGCCGCATGAGCGTGGGAGAGCACGTATTGCGGAGAGCAAAGATCAGGAAGTAATAGGAATTCCGTAGCGTGGGGAAGTCCTAACTAAATGTCACAACAGCAAGAAAACGGTTGGGGAGTAGCTGGAGCCCATTCGCTGCAACATTTTCGGGAACTAGGGCTCAATGTATGCGGGGCATCCAAGTCGTCGTAATGATAATCAGTGCACCACTAAGTTAAAAAAAAGAGACAAGTGGACCCAGGGCAATATGAACCCAAGGGGCTGCTGATTATGGAACTAACCATTGGCGCCACGGCGGGGAACACGCCGACTGTACGAACGAATCCGAAAACGGGTCTTTAATCTACGAAAATTCGGACTATAGGCAGTTCCCACGTCATCACCTCGAGGTTAGGGAGGGGGAAGATTAGGGAACTTAGCGGAAATCATCGTGGGAATACTCGTGTAGGGCCGAGGCACTCCATTTTACTGGTCACAAGGTGGGGAAAACTCCTCGGACAAAGAAAAGGGAATGGGCGGTCGTTCTTCTGAAGCCGGTCAGAGGAAGCGAAGAATCATTGAACCGAGTCGAAGCCCTCGATGAAGGAAAGAAATATCTCGTAAGAACGTCATTAGGGGCGGGAAAGGGCACTACGCAAGAGAAGACCTCAAAGGAAAAGGAACATGTGGGGCCGGGTCTCCGGCATCAAAGTTTCCAAAGGAGATCTATTCGGCACTCTTCGGGACCGAGACCATTCCAAATTTTTTCTGCCGGAGCTTAGAAACTGAGAGAAGGACCAGAGGAGCTCTATCACTTCCGGAAAAAAACCACCTCTCAACGGTCAGGTGGGAGGAGGAACTCGATTTGAAATCGGGCTTTCTGAGGCACGAAAGCGGAGGAGTTCGCGGGGAGGTCGGATGCGAAGCGAATGCCCGGTGCGGACTTATAGAACGAGAGGTGACAAGTCTTGGCCTCCTGAGGAAATGTTGAAGAGAGAGTCCAAGCCGGAACGACGTGAAGGTCGGACGCGCCTTTCTAGGGACCGCATAAAGTATTGGTCAGTCCTGTCGCAAAACCCCCGAGGGGATCGTAAGACAAAGATAAAAAGAAACTCGGTCCTGGATCACGAGAAGATGGAAGAAAGGCATAGTATTCAATCGGTGGTTTGGGGGAGGGGACTACTCGTCAGAGAAAAAGACAAGGAAGGATGGAAGAGGGCAAGGGAAAGAAATATCGACTAGGATTTGGGCATCTTCGCTGGTAGGGCTTTCCGCCCGTCGCGGTAACAACGGGTCCGCCAGGAAAAAAAGGTCAGTCAATGGCGTCAGAAAAACCCACACGTACACTTCGGCAGGGACATCAAAGAAACATGGGGAAGGCAAAGCGACTCATTGTGCACGAAAAGGCGTCTAGTGGGGAACAACAACTCTAGGACTCGCGGCCTATGGGAACCTCTTAAAACGCGAACTCAATCGGGGGTGGGACTGTATCCCGGGGTTTGTTGTCGGATAAGCTCGAATTTTGGCAGCTGTACAATCCGCCGGCTTGTCGAAGGAGAGAATTCGATCGGAAATAAGGGCACGAAAAACTAAGACAGTAGTAGATCAAACAACCCACTTCAAGTATAAAATATAATGGTTACGCAGTGGGGCCGCAAGGATTAAAAAAAAAAAAAAAAATCTTCACTCGTCTCTACCATTAAGATATCAATCTTGACGACAAGGCCTCAGAGAAGAGAAATGAAAAATTGTATGAACATTTGTTGGGGTTTTTCTAGTCCGACAAGAGAACGTCTGCGGACTTGGTATTACGGGAACCTCCTCAAGTGGGGACGTACATGGGGGGGATTGAAAGAACCTGTGAGCCCGGTGGGAGCTATCTTCTAGGGATCTCAATCCACGGGTCGAAGATGCTAAATCCAAAAGGGGTCCATGGGAATAAGGGCGGGGTCCTCTCAAAAAAAATTCTGCGGGGACATCGTTCTCCACGGTTCCTATCTGGTCCCGAGAAAAGTGAGGAACGTTTGTCAATATGTTTCGGGTTGGCCGAAACCACGTCAACGCATATCAGAGAATTCTAGGGAATTCACGAACACCTGGGGAACGCAGGGGGGCGACAGGACCAACGAACAAGCGCTTTCTACAGAGAGTCTGGAGTAACACACGGGATCTTTAAGGCACCCACCAGACTCCGATACGCAGCACGAGAGATTTCGCCAATGCGCGCGCCGAAAAACCGCACTCCAAAAAAACTAAACCGACGGGATTCATTATGATAAAAGAAATTGTCATCCATATTGAGGGGTGAGTTGCCTGGGAACCGGGTCCAAGGTAGTGAGAAGACCGCGGAGGTGGAACGGTCAAAAAGAATTTTCTCACCAGCAGCATACCGTCGTCGAAAAGCAAAGGGGAGCTTTGGGGGGGGGGGGGCCCAAA
>Ga0179591_1310056_pt1 | contig 16269 bp, 14 predicted proteins | sample CZOMad2_1_08_16f_FD_182891 | JGI IMG/M metagenome (GOLD analysis project Ga0179591, IMG submission 182891) | Vadose zone soil fungal communities from Angelo Coast Range Reserve, California, USA - CZOMad2_1_08_16fungal (PacBio error correction) | ecosystem: Environmental > Terrestrial > Soil >...
GGACAAAAAGGAAGAATGTCGGCAGGCGGGCCAAGCCCATCCCCGGCCGCAGTGGACCAGAAGGAGGAGGAGGGAGAAGTACCGTTTCGACTTCGGGGGGAAGGCCGTGTTCGGGGAGCCTGGCCGTCTTACTTTTCTGGCGAAGTACGCTATTTTCGATGCTGCGCCTCGTATCTTCGGCAGGTGTGTATGATACCGTCGCGAGTTCCGGGTAGATCCGGAAAGAGGAGGGCGGTTCTACAACGAAAGGTCGACAACCACAACAACGTAACTTTCCTTAACTGTGCAGCCTCATCTCCTGCCCGACCCGAAAAAGACCATGCATTCAAGCCACTCTGGCCGAGAAAAAGAGGCGCGGCTACCGTAGTATGGAAGACCGCGGGCCGCGAGCTGGGCAGGGCGCTCGTTCAAAAGCATGGGGGTAGCGGGGGTAGGCCACACGCAAGGATGAGACTCACGCGGGATCATGGCGCCAAGTGACGGACCAAAGAGGGGTCGCAATCGTGCTACGGTCGAAAAAAAGACTTCATCTGTGGACTAGTGCTCCTTTTCCCGTTTCAAGGGCTTCCTTGAAGGGAAGGTAACGGTAGAGGGTCAAGATCTCACTGGCATGGTCCACCGTAAACCGGAGAGGGGACATTCCTTCGAGATCTTCCTCGTCATCCTAAAAAAAAGTCAAAAAATGCAGGCAGTGCCACCACACCCAAGAGGGCCCTCCCTCATCGGCCTGACCGAGGGAAAGAACGGGAACTAAAAATAAAAACCTTTCCAGATGGAAGGAACTTCGTCGTTCTGATTTCCACTGCAAAGGGAAAAACGGGAAAATTCCAAACTGGGGGTGTCTAAAACTATCCAGACAAGGTGACACCTTGCCCAGGGAGTATGTATTCTTTACCACCTACGTCGGCGACCGCCTTCTTCAGGGCATAGCTCTAGGAGGTCGGGTAGAGCGCGGAGAATTCAACCGGCCGTCAAACTGGAGGGAATGATCCGCCGGTCGGCCTGTATTCTTTTTAAAGCGCGGTAAACCCTTTTGCTTTTGTACATTCAAAACGCCTCTGCTGTAGCCCGGGTATAGCTGAAAAAGGGGGGGGGTGAATTGAACAAAGAGACCGAAGGGCAATCAGATAGAACCTCCCATCCTTCACGAAAGCTTCTGGAACTCCGTTCCAAGTTAGAAAAGTGGAAGGGGAGCTTGCCGGTGGGAAAGGTGACCACGTGAACCAAAGAGTCTAAGAAAGCACTGGTCACTCGAAGCAAAAGGATAAAAGAGATTCTACCACGTGCCTCGCGCGGCAAAGACCGTCACCCGTAATGGCGGGGGAGGAGCGGGGGGGAAATCAGATTCCGCCTTACCTGACGCGTCTAACGGATGAACAGTACTTTCTGGTTTGGGGCTTGGTCGCCGCTCTACGGAAGCGGAAAAAGACGTGGGAAGCGGAGGAGCTGAGGACCAATGTATAATAGTTAAGACCCTATCTCTCATGAAAAGAGCTCTACAAGCCGAAAGGGACCTCGCGTAGAGTCGGCACCCTCCTTCCCGTCTAGCCTATACCATCACTACCTTGGCTCACGGGAGTAAACCGCCAGGAAGGGCGCTTTCGAAAAGTCCAACGACGAAAAGACATAGGGGGTGGACGACTCCCCTCTTGAGAAGGAGTTGCAAGACACCAGCACCCTGGACCAAACTAAACATCGTGCGTCATTGTTTTGGCAAGGCTTGACCACGACAACGTCCCGTTACGTACGGGCATCTAAACCTCTCTAGCAACCGGCAAGCGTCTTCCCGGCCAATCAAATTTCTAAGAAAAGCGGCGCTAAAGAGCCGGGCCAACGCGGACGAGACAAAACGGACGTGATCGGATGGGGCTCATACTCCTTTCTACACCTACTACACATGGCCCTCGCTGTTGCGTTTCAAGGCAAACCTCGGGCATGGACAGCCTGTGGCCTTTCGTCCCTACCTTGAGGGTAGGGGCAGAGCCGCCCAACCTTTTAGACTTCGGAAGAGGAGTAATACTTCTCCATCGATCAAAGGAGGACCGCTGAGGGGGCGATCCGCCCCGGCGTGGCGTCTTAACACCCTTCTGGCCTGGACCGTACAGGCTTACGCAGACACTTTCTTTGGGTACCGGGGTCGACGTGCGTGGCTGCTGGCTTCTCGGCGGGCGTAGGACAGAAGTAGCTCGCAGAGGATGCTGGCTCCTCGCCGTTAGGGGGGGACGTGACTCTTCGTCTGACTGGACGGAGTTACGAAGGGGAGCCTCTTGGGCAGGGGGGCGGAGGGATGGGGGCAAGGTCGACTACTCGTTTTCTATACAGGTTGAGCGTTCAGGCTTCACGGGGAAGTAGGCCGAAGGAGGGGCCTCCAAGCCTCGATGGCGAGCGCAGGCCGAGCCGACAAGGGGCAACTATTAGATTAGTGGAAGGAGGGAACCTGGTTCGCTGTCACGTACGCTGCTGGCGTAGAACAAGGGCAGAGCGAGGAGAAGTGGAGAGCGTCAAGGTCCGTACGCCCGGGTAACTGAGGCTTCCTCAAATGAAGTGAAAACTTCTGGGAAAAAGGGTCGACGGCACGTGCTGGGCCGAGTTCGACTCCGGTTGGTTTGCGGTGGCAGCAGGGGCCTGAAAAAAAACTCGGAGAGTCTCGGCCAGAAAAGACTTCCGTGATCGTCTCTCCTAGGCGATGCTGCTTAGGAACGATGCCAATGGTGCCAGTTACGGACTTGCTCGACGCTCCAGAAAAAATTCCTAAACGTCCAGCCGGCTCTGAGCCCAGCGTACGCTCCGGTTTTTTTGGCGGATGTCCCCATGGGTCCAGGGGATGACGTTGTCTGGCGGCGGTCCGTTAACTAGGTTTCTAAAGACCGGGGGGAAAGAAACGCCGAAGGGACGTATCACCGACGTCATCTTCGTTTACCGTGGGGCGAAGGGCACCTTACGTTGACCCGGCCACCAAGTCCGGTCTATCTCTCCTCCTTTTCCTCATCCGAGTCTCTCTAACAGAACCAGCTGCACAGGTGCGGGAACACTGGGGAGAGGAGCCAATCCAAAAAAAAAAAAGTCCCCGGGAACTCCTGGTCCAAGGGTTGTGCCCCCTCCTTGGGGAGGTGTAACTCGCCCGGATCCTCTCCTTTCTGGGGAAGACTTATCCTTCTTGAAAAGGTATCTGACTCCGGGACAAAAAATAGAATCGTCAACTCGTGAAAGGTACTCTTAACATGGTTCCCCACTTCTCTCTTAAACCTCTTGTACTTCGGACGCCTGACCGGGCAAGAACAACCGCCAGGAGGGGTGGTGGGGTAATTCATCAAAGCTCGGCCTTCCCCGGGAACTGACCTCTCTCCTAGGCCTTATCTTCACGGTGGATATCTGTCTTAAGCATTCTTTGATCAAGGGGTCGGAAAATCTTCCTCGGCGTCTCCGTGCTGGACCCCCTGTAAACCATCTTGAGGCGACAAAAAGGGAGGGAAAAGAGAGGTGGGGACGTTTGGGGGCTAATTCTAGGGACTCCTTGGTCTCTATCAGCGCGGCCGACCAAACGTAGATACGGCCTCGTTCTATTCTCTAAGGGGTGGAGAGGGCAAGCCTCGGCCGGTTCATTGCCACCCTACCCCCGGCAGTGCGTGTAAAAGGTAACTGCAGAATTGACCGCGTCGAAGGAGGAAGTGTAAAACGCATCTTGCTGCAGGTGTCCTAGGGACTATTAGGGCGCCCAGTCTTCATACTGGCGGCCGCAGGCTCAGAAGGACACGACCAGAGGGCAGGCGTAAGGAGGAAGAAGCAGGAGTTGCCTTCTTATCCATAAGAGATGTCTACTGGGAATGGTTTTCCAAGGCGCCAGCACCAAATCGGGGCGTCGGGGCGAAACGGCGCATCAATGTTCTGAAGGGGGAAGTACAGGAGACGTTGTTTTACTTTACGGCGGCCATGGAACCTTCGACCATTAAGACGGACGATCGTGGGCCCCATTGGGGTTTCTCCTGGGGTCCGTATGTTCTACAACTTACCTCCCCAGCAACGTCCGTCATTAAAAGGTGCAGCGCAACTCACCGGCACATTCCGATGGTCGAGGGCCCATCGCTTCTGTCGCGTCCTACGGCGGGCGCTGTCTATCCGTTTTTGTACTTTCACGGTCCAGGTTCCAGCAGCCATCGGAAGGGACGGCCTGCGGCATGGAAGAGGGAAAGGAAGGCCATCCAGGGAGAAAGACTACTAGGTCTTCCAAACGGGGGCTGAAAGCCGTATTCGCAAACTCTAATAGTCCCTTTCGTAGACCGCGTACAAGAGGGGAATCACGAGCCTGTTCGTAAGAAGCCAAAAGGAACCCTGGCCGTCCTTGAAAAGCCGCTCTAAAAAACTAAGAAGACGTCTCCACGTTGGCTCCGAGCATCAAGCAAGCCGGAAGGTCCGGGTGCACCACTGTTGCGGAGCTTCACCAGAAGAAAGAGGGACGGGCTCGAAGAAGAAGTCATCCATCTATTAAGTCTAAGATAGTCGGATAACGAGACCACCTTGCATAAACTCCATCTTCTCTCACAGGCGTAGTCGACCATGAAGATCCCGCAACGTGAACGCTGCAGAGGAAAAAAACGTCGGCATGGAAAACTACAGAGGACGTCGATCCCCTAAATTCTTCAACTTCCAGGGGCTCTATCTCACCGGACGCGTACGGTCCATACGCTACGCGGGAGCAGCCGTCAAGAAACGGGTGGGGTCTGACCTCTTAAGAGCTCACCTCTTTGCGTCTTTAATAAAGGTCCTTGTACGGGCAGACAGAAGGCGAAGAAGACAAAGCCCTCTCAAAGTGTCCCTCTCTGCATTTGAAGGTACTTCTCTGTCCGGCGAACGGTTGGCAGTCTAGTGCCGGAAAATAGTTATAAAAGCACCGGACGGCCAGGGGTTGGGGGTGAAAAAATTCATAAGACGAAGAGGGGGAGCAACTTTTGATCGGTTGGAGTCACCTGGTCTGAACGCCAGCCGAAGGAGCGGAGGGAAGAGTGAAGGAGGGACCGCAGGAAAGTAGGCGCAGATGTTTGACGAGAGATCACCCCTCCGCCTCCTGTGCGGCTCTTTCAGCCCGGGTCAGTTCGTTCTCGGGGGGGAGGGTGGCCTCAAGACGAAGGTAAAGGGGAGTGGAGGGGACGCATCGTTCAAGAACATGACGCCACGAGTCGGACCCTCCTTTTGGCGGTCCAGACTCGAACTGCTCGAAAGAGGGGGGGGAGGGGGGAAGAAGAAACCGTCGGTGATCTATTCCAAAGGAAAACCCCTGACTCTCGGTCCTCCTCCAATATTTCTTTTATATCGAAGGAAGCTCGGAGACGAAGAAGGAAGGGCGAGGGGGCGGGTGAAGGGGGAAGAGCGCACGAAAACGCGAGCCTCTGGTACCCTCGTCTAATATTTTTAAGGCTGCGCCTCGTGAAAGGCCGCTCTGACCTCCGAAAAATTCAACCCGAACAGCAAGTAGGAGACGTGATAGCGTAGGGGTCAGGAGGAGAGGGGGGGGGGTCAGAACAACCTGGAAGTTGAAGTCCAGGTTCTCCTGAGGAAACGAATCCGGTTCGATCTCAGCTGCCGCTCTTCTCTTTGGGGAGCATGAAGGGGAAGTGTGAACCACCAGGCGCTCAAGAATCGATGGGACTGCCCTTCATGGGTATGACGGGGACTCGGACCTTTGAAGGCTACTTCTTAGGCTATGCCTAGGGGGACGGAACCTCACCTGAGAGACAGGTATAAGAGGGGGGGTGAATGTAAACCACATGCCTAGTCCCTATCATTAGGGACCTCCTCACTCCTACCTGCCAGGCTCCTGCTAAGGCACCTGCTCGGAACAGGATCTCAGAAAAAAAGACATACCTCATGGCTAAGGTTTAGACGGCCGACTTAGTTCAACTCATAACTCCTAGATCACTTCTACACACAGGTGGAAGGGGAGCAGTTGCGCGCAAGGGGGGGAAGGCCAACGAACTGGGACTGGGAAGCACTGCGGGGAAAACCTGTCGATTCGCTGGCATCAAAAGTTGGGTTGTTCTAAATTCAGCGACGCGTCTTCCTATGACGGGGGGGGGAAGGCGCGCGTTCTCAAAGCGCTACTGCCCTTGTCTTACCTCAGGGGAAGGAGTGACCCTCCTCATGTGCAGGTACGCCAGTCCTCAAGAGCCGCCGCCCATAAACTAAAGAGAAGTTAGAAGCGGGCCAGCCCCGAGGAGCGACCGACAGCTGATTATTGCCCAAACCCCGAGGCCAGCAGGTCGTACTACTTTCTCACTAGGCCACCGCTGCTAGGGGGCGCATGAATACACGAGTCGGGACTGAAGTGGGGCGTGTTCAAAAACAAGAACCGAAATGAATCTCGCGGCAGAAAAAAAAAAGGCTTCTCAACATATATCGCCAGCCGCAGGGTCCCTGCTGGAGTTGCGGGGGGGAAGGGGAATGGGGGGAGATGAGAGACAAAGACTGATTTCTCTGCAAGTTGGGTTGGCCGGGGGCGGGCCAGGTTTGTAGAACAGCCCGAAGTCCACTTAGGCCTCGGAACGCGCGCGGTCAGCACTAAAAAAAGGGCCCGCCGAGTAGAAAAAACGGAGGGGGAAAAATCGGTCCATGAGGAAGGCACGTACGCGGCCACCACCCTTCCGTGCCAAAACCCGTCGAAAGGTTCAAGACAAACGCAGAAGGGCGGAACTATGCTGGAAAGGGTCGGAAGGGGGGACATCGATCTTACCTGTTGGTGGGTCAACTCCAAAAAAACGTAGGAGTATGAAAGGTAATATGTACACAAACCCGGGCACGCTGGAAGGGCGCCGACCTTCACCAGGGCAAGGAAACGAAATCTGCAGGCGAGGGGAAAACGGTTGGGACGGAAAAATGGTGTCCTTGTTTCGGGGGCTGGCCGCTCGTGCGTAGAAGACGCTGGGAATACTTCTCAGGCCGATTATGCGGCAGGGAGGGATGTACAGATAAGGAGGAGGAGAAAGTCCGGGACATCGTTAGTCTTTCTCAACTTGATCCTTGAAAAAAACGGCAGAAGGGCCGAGAACAGAAGTTCTCAAAGGACGCGAACCGACCAGAGAGGGGGGATCACCAAGGTCGGCCCGCAACAGAAGAAAGAGGAAAAACTGCGGCGGGGAGGCATCGATCATCTTGAGAAAGGGCGAAAGAGACTTAGTCTCTCGGGGGGAAAACTTTTTTAACAGCGCCACCGGCGGAAGAGGATCCCGCGGGACTTTCTCACTGAGGGGGAAGGGGGGACCTGAGAAAAGGGACTAACGACTCTCAAGTGTGCGAAAAAGGTGCACTATAGTTGAGCTGTCTCCTGTCTCTGGGAAGTCTAGGCCTGCGGCCGCGAGGCGTAAGGCCACCGAAAGCGAGGGTCAGAAGGGAATCCGTCCGCGGCAGCCGTGGCTAAACTTGAGGGAAACAAAGAAGAGCAGTAGAAGTGAAAGGACCTTTCAACGAGCGCAGAGAAAGATCTGCGCTTGTCCAACGGCCAGGTCCGGCCTTCCAAGTTGGGAGCAACTGAAACCAGGCCGTGGTAGCCCTGGCAGGGGGAGCGGAAAAGGCGGTTACCACCTGCAGGGAAAAATGACAGTGAAAGGCTGCTCTCGATGATTTATATCTCTTCTTCTACCGGCGCAGGGTGGAGGGCCTTCGCCTCGGCAAGGGGGGAGCGGGGGGTGGGGCCGCAGTCGGCACAGTTCGAAAGTTGTTAAACGAACCTTTAGGTACGGGATAGTTAAAGGGGTTATTTTAATACTCGACCTAGTTTCAAGAAGAAGGAAAATCCCAGTAACCCCTTCACTAAGTCGATGTGGAAGGGCAAGACCTGAACGGGGCCGTATCTTGAAGAATTCCGTGATGGCCCACCGTGAAATCCGGCCTCAATGTCACTCTTAAAGGCATCAGAAGTCGGGAAAAAAAGAAGGGGGGAGTTCGAAACATCCTCGTCAAGAACTGATAGGACGCGTCACCTCCAAAAGATTCTTCTTGCTCGACCCTCGACCGAAAGTAACCTACGAATCGCAGGGTGAGAACGTCTCCAAGGGTGAGGTGTTTTGCTTGCTAAGCCGTGCCGCGCGTGGTTGCACCGATCTTCTTACCGAGTGCCCTACCAGGAATCAGCCGAATCATAAACTCCGACCGTCCGGACGGCTCGGCAGCTCCCCGTCCTCAAAAAGTCTAAAAAAAAACATGGCGCGGAGTACCGCCAAAACTTTATTCTCTGGGCCCACAATCCACGAACGCAGGAATCCGACGACGACTCTTATAAAGGGGACGGATACTTAAAAATTCACGTCCAGAACAAAAAAATAAATGGGCACTCGATCCCCTGAAAATCAACTCTTACCGAGGGGCGCCCTCGAGGGAGGAAATAGAACTGAGGAAAAAAGCTCTCGTCAAGTTGCCGGCGGATGATTCTCCAAATCGGCTCATATTCTCCTTTCAGAAGCGGACGGCTTGAAAGCCGCGACTAGGCGGTGAGGGGGGGCGCCGGGTCCGGGACATACAAAACTACTACACCGTCAAAAGTGGTCGTCCTAGCGCGGACCAGCACGGGGCTGGAATCCTGGACTTGCTGACAGACCGACGGGAAACAACCTGGTTCTCGCGAAACTAATTACTACAATCTACAAAAAAAGAGTAACTCTTCGGTCGGGAGAGGCCGCGCTACGGAACCCGGGGAAGGAACCGCTGATTCCAGTGAACCGGCGTTCTATCGGGTCGGGGGTCCTCTTTTTCTTCCTCGGCGTGCGTTCTGGGGACGACCTTTCCGGTGGGAGCCTCAGGCTGCCTTTTCTTGGGGCGGCCCGCCTTTCGGGGACGTCTTCCTCGTTCGTCTTACGAGGGGAAGAAGGGGCGGCGTCACTTGGGACGGTATTGTTCTAATCGACTTTGGTATAGCGTTCGCTGTTGAAAAAAATTTTTCTTTAGCGGAGCGCAGACGAGAACGGTCTCGCCGAGGCGAGCTGGCGAACGGGCGTCGAGCAAGTGTAAGGGAGGAGGGTGGATGGCCTCCGATACCAAACGGTCTCAGTTCCGCGGCGTGGCTGTAGGAGAACAGATGGGGGGAACTAAGGGGGGAGGGGTCTATCGCCATTACGTCCAGCCCCCTGCTTCTGACCGTTCAATTCTTTCTGCACTTGGGGCGGTCGAGACGGCGGTGCTTGGGGAAAGGGGGGGGTATCTGGTACCCGTGTTACACAGATACGAGACACATAGCCATGGACGGGGTGGGACGGGGGGCCGGCCTCTTGTCACCAGCCGAGCCATCGGCTATTTTGGACGGATGACCCTGGGGCCGTACACAAGGAGCTGAGCTACCAGGACAAGGCGGGCCTCCTCTGCTCGAAGAGAAGGGCCCTGCAATGTGCACGGGGCTTTTTTCGGCTGTCACAGGGGGCCTACTTCCGGGGTCGGGGGGGGGGAGAGGGGGGACTGTACGGGTTCTCCTACATTTCTTTTCTGTCTCCTCAGTCCCCTCCCCCTAAGCGGCGGGACGGGTTGGGCATCGGGGAAATGTCTCCTTACAAGACCACCTACGCTCTCCGAAAATTTTTCGCTACTCCCGAGGCGGCGACCGGACACTCGGCACCTTCCTGCTTCAGAGGGGTCCTGCACGGGACACTCGGGAAGAGGGGAAAACTCCGCTACTGACCACGCCTTCCTTGTGAAGAAGTACACGCACCGTCTCCTTTTCTTGGGGCTGAGCCTTCGGAGCCAGGAAAAAATGACGCCGAAAAATCGGTCTTATTTGGGACAAATTTTACTGAGCAGACTGCCCAGGGAAGACCGCTGAGCCGCGGTACAGGGGGCTACGACGACTTACCTCTACGAAATGGTCAGGGTTAGTGTTCGGCCTTCGAAACCTTCTACTGATGAACTTAACGCGCCCTGCCATCCGGATCGACAGATGCCCGGGAGATGAGGGGTCCTGGAGAGGGAAAGAGGGGGGTCTGGACCTTCACTGGTCGGAGAAAATCAGGGGACAATCACACCTACAAGGAAAACGCTTCCAAATCAAACAAAAGACGGGAGAGAAGGGATATATTTTTTGGGGTCTTTGGGGTGTCAATAAGCCTTTCCGAAAAAAAAAGCGGAGAGCCAAACCCCACACCAAAGACCTTATCGCCTCGTTCCGATGGATGAGCCTTACGCAGGCGGGGAAACAGGTCCCCGGCCTAAGATCATTCCGACCACGAAACCAGGCTTGCGTGGCCGGTCAAATCGGGGGAGCTACTGCCTCCACTTGAAGCGCGGTCGCAAAGATCGTCCACCGGGTCAAACCTCTTTACTAGATTTGGTCGCACGGCGTCCACTAAGAGCCCCCAGTCAGTTGGGGGGCTTGGGGGGGGGGCTCATGCCCTACCATTCGCAATCCCTTCTTACCCAGCATGTGTGACCCTTAGAGCTGCAGCGAGTCCGCTCTGGGCCTTGAATCCAGTCGGTGAAAAAATGTGCCGGAGGGACGGTCAGTCTAAGAGTCTCCATTTATTAGCTCTATCATGTAAGGGTCAATCCATGGAGAGGCGACCAGGTACGCCCTCGGAGAGGTTCACGCCTGTCGTTATCCCATCTGTCGAACTCTTCCCGGGACCGCCCCTCACGTGAAAGTGAAAGGACTCAAAAACAGGTCAGTTAAAGCCGCATCGGCATCTGTGCATTACGGCCTAAGGGCTTTTTATCTTCGTCAGGGGGTTTCACTTGTAGCTTGCAGTGTTCCAGTTTCCGCATCGCCGGCTGTCGAATAGCCAGGGAGCACGGGGCTGCGTCTCGAGAAGTTGGGGTCGGCACCGTGTCCACTCCACCAGGTCGAATGCCGTGCAAAATCACCTCGTACCCGAGGGTCTAACCGACGGGGGGAGGAAAAGAAGGCGTACAGGGCGCTTGAGGCCAGAGGAAACTCCGCGGCCTCATCCGTGGGTCCGCGAACCATAGTCGACCGGGCCAACCGGCCCACTCCGTCGGACGGAAAAGAAAAAACTCGTCGAACTCGCTTATCTCGCCAATCAGAGAGCCTCGGGGGGGGGACCGTCTTCCTTCGCTCAGGCCACCAAATGAACCCTCCAAGTCGACCCGGCTTAGTCAACCAAAATCATACCCGGGGTGGGGGGGGTTGTGGGGGGGGGGGCTCGCGCTACCTCCCTAGGAATAGTAGTAAGAAAACGAGGCCACTAAGTAAAAAAAGACTTAATCCAAAATCCAAATCTTAAGGTACCTTGGGGGGGTCCATAACTCTATCCGATTAGAAGCTGACATCAGGACACCGGATAAAGGGGGTAGACTTAGGGGGTCTTACTTGTCCCGTCCCAAGGGTTCATACACCCCGCGGCGATCCTCAGGGAGGGGGACCGGATCGCGTTATAAGGGGAGCTAACAGTTGGAGTTCTCGTGCCCTCAACAGGTAGGGATCGACACCACCGACGCCAGCCCCGGGTTCGAAATCGGCAAGTCGGGGGAGAAGGCTTTTTATTATAAGGGGATACACTATCCTGCTCGGGGGGGGGATTTATCTCGTACCGAGGTCAAACTCTCCCTTAGAATTAAGGGGCCGAGGGGGGCTCTCCTAGAACTTCCCCCCCGGGTTGCTGAGGGACCTTCCGCATTCGCCTATGGGGAAAAGAAAGCCTATTACAATTTCTTTTCAGAAGCAACCATTACTCTACCTGTCTTACGCGCGCAAACGGGTGGAGTCAACAGTCTCGCAAAGCGTACGATGCTTCTTAAAGATGAGTCGTCGTGGATGCAGTTGTTGCCGCTCCCTACTTCTTTCTGAACCTTGCTCCAGGTTTGGGGTGATACGAGGGACGTCGTTATCCTTGAAGCTGTCCGAAGACAGGCCGAGAAGGGTCGGTGTATAGGGGGCGAAGAAAGATGATTGGGGAAAACGTCGAAGAAGTTTAGAGATTCTCCTCGTCAAATAGCTGCTCCTACTAATCCACTAACGGCACTCGGGGACGGAGGACCGCGGATAGGTCAGTAGTTCTAAAGAACGCCCGGGGACTCGCAACCGCCAGGCTCCTCCGAGATATTTTTTCTAACTCCTGAGTTTCTATCGACCCGGATCGCGGGATTTGGATTATTCGATAGGGCACGGGGCAAGGATGCCCCGGCAAGAAAGAGCTGAAACCGGGAGGAGGGGCCTACGAGCCGTCCGTTCGGACTGACTAAGGTTGAACTAGGTCTTGGTTTCCCCTCATGTCAGATATAACGTCTACGGAGGGGGTGAAATGTTCCACATTCATGTATGCACCCTATCCGGTCTTCAACATAAGAAAACAACGTATTGCGGGTACCTGTACGCCTTTGGGTGCATATCTCAAAAGTCTACCCGACCATATAAAGACTCAGGGCTACCCTTTGTGTTTCCAGGCCTTTCGAAAGCAGGTGCACCGAGGTACTCCTACGCCCCACGGGAAACCGGGGCCTGGATCAATTTTCACAGGGGGGTGAAACAGGACGTCTTTTTCTGCACCTGGTCCTCTGATTTTCTATTCACTTCCGAATCACCGAATGGGCGCGGTGTGGCCGGAGGGAGAAGGGGGGATGTGGGGATAAACGGAGGAAGGAGGTCTCTCGTCTTACCCTCGATTGACGTTTTCCTCATCCCCGGAGAGCGCCGCCCTCAGGTGCCATTCAAGCACTTACTCCCACAGCGACCCGTAGTAAAACCGGCGCCCCGTCAGATGCATCGTACGGGCCCAGGCCGAGAGAATTTAAAACAGCGGGAGATTGTCTCCTTTCCTTGGGGAGGCATAGCACCCGAACCGCGCTCCGGGGACCAAAAGGAACTTCAGAGGCGGGGCCAGACTATCATCCCGACCTCTCTAGTTTGCGGGCCGACCGGGATTGTGAAGTCGCGTCCTGGGCCCGCCTTGTCGCAAAGAATTTGTTGCCTGGGGTCTACCAGTATCATTGGACCGCCCGACTGTCTCCCGGGCCCTCAGCAATCTCCCCCTGGGGAACATCCGAGGCGAGTAAGAGAAAAATCGTCGCGCCTGCAAAAAAAAAAAAGGTACAGCCAGCTCCACCCCTGCCGGCCGGCTAACAGGTCGGCATCATATCGTGTAGCTGCCTTCGTGGGGTCATGCAGAGAGGGGGAACTCGTTGTTGTACATCGAAACAACAACACAACTAGGTATTAATAGAACCAATACAAAAGGCAAGAGGGCAAGGCCGGCCACCTCACGGCCTCACTTTCAAGCTTCTCTCTGACCTTGGACCAGCCAGGCAGGGTCTTGAGCTGGGAAGCGGGATGCGGGCGCAGGAGGTACTAGCGAATTAGAAAGGAAAAAATAAGGAGTAGGGGGGGATGTATCGCTGTCCCGTCCTGACATCTGGAGGCTACCAACTGATCTTGGGGAGCAACTACAAAGTTCCGGGATAGAGAAGGAGGAGTCAACTTACGGCTCGGCAATTTAGCACTCGCTAGAATTCTTCTCTTCTTCAAGGCATCTGGAGCCAGAAGGGCCCCCGCGAGTGTCTCGGGGGACACCGGGTGGAAGAACCCCCAATCCTACTCCTTTAAAACTTTTAAAGTCGGTTTGAAGCATCGTGATAAGGTACCCCGTAACAACCGCACCTGACTCGGTTGATGGGGTAAAGCTTCTACTGCCGGAGAGCCTTGGTGGAAGGCTTATTGAAGTCCCCCGTCCACCTTCTAGGGGGTCCCATCTCTATGCTGGACTCGGCCCAGAGAGGCAAGAAATCGCGAGTCTCCTCCGAAAGCGATGTCCTCTTCCGAGGTCAACCAAGGGAGTTCGGCTCTCGGATCCACCCCCGTGGACACATGAAGAGACCGTTGCGGCAACGATTCCAGTCCCCTGGGAGCCCTTGGGTCGGGGGATCTGTTCCCTCAATCAAATCTAACTCCTGTCCAGTCTATCGCGCTGAGGGGGGAGCGCGGCGATCAGCATCGCATCCGTTCGACCGTTCTAAAGCACGGGGTCGGGGATTAATTTAACAGAAAAAGAAATTCAGTTCTGCATGGGACATCACCCCTACGCGTGTAACCGGGAAAGCTGCAAAGTGTGATTGCCAGGGAAAGTTTGAGAGGAACCCCACTCCCAGACACGAGGCGATGGCCTAGGCGCGAACCGGAAGGCCCTTTGCCAAAAGTCTTGAATGCGGGGTGATGGCCCACTTTCGCCAAATAAAAGGCCACCGGGTCTATCCGAGGAGCATCGAAACCAGGCCTATTCAACTCAGTCCTGCTGGCGGCAGCCTGCAGGAAGGGAGTGCCTCTACTCGACCTCCTATAAGAACGGGCTGTTTCTGGGTTGTTCGCCGAGGGGCGGCCGGGCCGCGTGGTGGCCCCGGCTGGGAGGAGGACTGAAAGGGGGGCCCGTCTCCTCCGTACCTCCGACACCTCGCTTCCTTCTTCTGGCGCGGCCTCCTTCGAAAGAACCGTTACCACAAAACCTGGAAGGAGAAACTAGAGAAGGACCGGGAAGGGATTGCCCATCCGAAGTAAAAAATACTAACATCTTCGACGAGGGGCTAGACTTTACCCTCAAAAGCGCGCAGTAGCGAAAGGGCGGCGTCGTGCAAACGCGGGGAACCCGCCAATAGGGGTTACCCTCTTTCTTACCATTCTCTCTAAGTACAAGGACGGAAATAAGTCGTAAACAGGCGGCGTAATTGGGAGTGGGGTCTTAAATCTTCTCCTACAAGGCCCCAACGTGCTGCTCTTAAATATCGTGCCCCGCCGCGACTCTACGTTCTTTGGGTCGGGGAGGAACGGGACTAAACCGAACACCTCCACATCGAAGCCGCGGTTCCTTAAAAACAAAGGGCTGGAAACAGTTGGGACGTCGATCCCAGAAGGGGGGGTATGCAACGGAACCTTTTCTACTTTCTCGAGAATCTTAATAAATTAGAACGGGAGGACACAAGGTCTCGTGGAAGCGGCGGGTTTCGTCTGGCTGGGCGGGACCCAAGGGATACTTCCATTCCTAAAGAGTTGATACTAAGTCACCGGTGCAAAGGTGTTGTCGTCCTTCCGCTGTCGCGTTCCGAACCCTTTGAGCTCGCTGCTCGGCCCGTTGCATGTCGTGGAATCCCCCCCCCGCCTGTTCGGGGACCTCTAAGGCACTGTCGTAGGGATTAAAGGGACGTGGACCGGAGGCCGTCGCCGTTCACGGGAGATTCTGCAGTTTAATACAGGAGCTGGGTCAACGGGTCGCGCCGGAGCACTCTATAATATCAGAAGCCTCGATGCGAGCAGCAACGGGCGGCAGTTAATCAAAAAGGGGGAGAGGGGCCCGAAAGTGGTATGGCGTCAACGGTTGAAGGACTTCGGTTCAATTCGAGGAGAAGAAACGAGGTGCCGATAAAAGAGGAGAGGGTCGACGTCTTCCGGACGAAGGGAAAGGGGGGATCATCCTCAACTGGTGCGGATGCAGTCTAAGGTTCTACGCAACTTGGCTTTGTTCGACCGTTGGAGCGGTGGCCGAGGGTGGGGGAGGGGGGCTCTATCGATCCATACACCCGTTTCTCTATTCTCCAGGGCCTGAGCCTTCTGCGGCGCGGCACTGACGGCGAGACAAGTGAACAGGAAAGACAATTAATGTCCGACGATACTCTCATCCTCGGGCGTCAAATCACTGAGCGGGGAGGATCACTTCTCTACAAGGCAGCACTGTTTTTTAGGCGTCACCGGGGGGGCCGAATGCCGTTTCCTGGGGGTGCGGAGGGTTTCAGGAAGAAAAAAGGGATTACCTTTGTCCGGGACCTCCTTCGCCTCCCTTGGGGAATTAATCAACACACGGGGGGGGGACGGGGGATCTTGTGGTAAGGTGGCCGGCTGGAGCGTTTGACCTTCAGACCAAGGTGGCAGAAAAAGAGCCTTTTTTTCCGCCGGCCCGAGGCGACCCGACAGGCATGGGTTGCCGCATGTGAAAACGGCAAGGCCCGCTCACGAGAGAGCTGGACCGACGCCACGGGGCCCCTCCAGGCTAAGCGGGGAGTGACGAATGGTCGTGGGAACGGGCCTGAGCCTTCGACCCGACGTCCCGTTGCTGGGCGAAATCTTCACCCAGGGAGTGACACAGTGGACGAGAACTGGCCCAACACAGACGCCTAATTCAAAGCGTCCTTACCGAACTTTTCCCTTAGACACCCTGGGGCAACATGGGTGCCTTTGATCAGGAACCCCTGGTCCCGTCCCCCCGACCTTCTCAAAAAACTTCACGAGTGCCTGATCGCGGATCGGCGAGAGACTAGGGAAAAAGAAAAAGAATTAATCGTACTTCATGGGGGCACCCTACCCCC
>Ga0179591_1279176_pt1 | contig 16267 bp, 20 predicted proteins | sample CZOMad2_1_08_16f_FD_182891 | JGI IMG/M metagenome (GOLD analysis project Ga0179591, IMG submission 182891) | Vadose zone soil fungal communities from Angelo Coast Range Reserve, California, USA - CZOMad2_1_08_16fungal (PacBio error correction) | ecosystem: Environmental > Terrestrial > Soil >...
TCCCTTCGGAGGAAGGGTTAAACCCGGAACGACCTACGCAACGGGAATCCGCGGGTGGGGAGGTTTGGGTGAACGCGTCTCTGAAATGTCGAGGACGTGGGACTACTTTAAAATTCCGCCTCGAACCTAAACAACACACCTCTGAAGGCACATGGGCTTGTCCAGAGAGGGTTAGAAAGAAATACCACCTAGTCTGGTCATTTGGTTTAACATCCTTGGTCACAATAATCAGTACGGGGCGGGGGGGAAACGTGATCTTTGATGTCGAAAATCCGGATTTCATCGGGCCATAGACGGAGCTTTATCTTAATCGTTTCATAGGGGGAGTGGTGTAAGGGTCTATCAATCGAACATCTTGTACATCGAGGGCTGATTAATGGACTAGAGGAGGCCAAACGACGAGCTTTGATTGGCGATTTGATTAGGCGGTGTGTTAGGACACACCTAAAGTATAGAAGGGCAACCTTGAAAATCCATACTCAGGACTCCAAAGACCCGTCCCTTCTGAATGTTACAAATATAAAATCTTCTCGGCGCTCGTACTTCCGCAGGAAAGACGGTCTTAGATTGACAATTGGGGAATACCGCCCAGGCGCGAGGGGTTGGAAAGTTATATATAGAATCCAAAGAGAAGCCAACCAGGGGCAAAAGGCCCGGGGATTCTGACGTTAAAAAGGAGAAAAGAGGTTCAAGGGTCGGGAGAGGGAGAAGAGGGCGGAAGGCATGTGAATGTCAATTCAGACGGGCCAGCTAAGTGAGGACCAAGCACGAGTGAATATGAAAATGTGAAGGCGGGAGAAATGGGGGGAAGAAGTCTGGAAAAAAAAAAAAACACACAATAAAACAATGCAAGAGGGACAGGAATAGTAACAATGCAATCCAGGTGGGGGATTCGGCTAGTTCAAAAGGGTACGTTGGTATAGAACTTTGGGGAGTCACTCAAAGAAATATATCTATTGCGGGGGAGACAGTGGGTGGGATTCATTTGTGAAAATGACCAGGCCGTAATTCCCAGGAACCTAGGGGAGTTTAGTCTCGACCCACAGCAGGACAAGAGGGAAGTTGGGGGGGAAACATGGAGTTGGACATCGAAAAAAATTGACCGGAAAGAAAAAAGGGAGACTCATATGGGTCATTGTTATAGGATGGGGTTTCATTAAGCAAATCAAAGTTGTCTCAGGAGAAAGGGCTCAGAGAGAGGTGACAGAAGAACACAACCATTTGTCCTTATTGGCAAGAGGCTGAAAAACCTTGTTTAGCAAATCAGTAGCGCCTGTGCGGCCGATGGAGACTAAGGGACTCAGGGGAAAAAAAAAAAAAAATTGTTCTATTTCGGGGAGATATCAGTGGGCCCACATGTTGTAACATCAAAATGTTGTTGCTAGAAAAAAAAAAAAAAAAAAAAAATTACACAAAAAACCAGGGCCCCAGTAAGGTTCCTGAAGTCCCCGCGATAGCCCAAGGAACCCGGAGTAAGGCAGAAGAAGTCGAAGTGCTGAGAAAAGGGCGTACGTGGCGATGCGTCGAACGAAATGCTACTGTACTGAGCCATTAGGGGAACGATAGAAAAACACCATTAGAAGGAAAGAAGAGATGGGAGCAGATTCCGATTGATCCTTTTGACGCGACCTACTCCTTTACGCTCCCTCGTAGGGTAGAAGAAGCTTGATTGAGAAGAGTGGAGGGGAGATCAGCTTTACGAAGAACATTGCAGGGGGAAGGTTGGGGGGGAGCACTCTACGAAAAAAAATGGAAGTTATGTCCGGTACTGGACTACAAACTCGAGTAAAAATATAATTGCACGAAAGAAAGACCTTGGGTTGTTTCAACTGGAGAAGCCCTTTGGCCGTACACCTGTCAAGCTACGAGGGTGATTAAAAGGATTGGTACGCAACAGAAAATTCAAGACAGATCCGGAGTGAAGGGCAACGCTATTCGGATAATTGGAAGAGGGATTCACAAATCGTGGGGAATAAACATGGGAGCAAGCAGCTTCACCGAAGGTTGGGACGGAATAGTCATGGAAACGATATGATTTCCAAGTACCAAGCCTAGATACGTTGTCAGCGTCGACTTGTTAGCCAAAAAAGGGGTGGGCGTTTGTAAAGTGGCCAGCGAAGCAACCGTCGACTTCCGAGAGAGTCAAGAAATCTGATTTTAAGCGGAAAATACCAATTGCGGAAATTCAGCAAAACAAAAAGCCACTCAAGGTGGTGGTCACGGTGGACCCTAGGTTCGTAAGGTCTTGAGGGTGAGGAACTACACAGACGAGAGAACGGATTAAACAACTCCACCAATTTCAGAGCTAGGTGATTGTACAAAAAAACTTATAATTTCAAAGGGAAATTTGAAGATTCATTAATCAGACAGCTTTCAAACATAAGAAAAAGAACTGACCTTGGCGTCTGGAGACGTCTAAGGCGTCGTGCCGGCTCCCGGGGCTTTCTTCTAATTCAGTCGCAGAGAAAATGTGGGAAAAAAACCATCGCGAGACATCCAATCGGGACTCTCCAATTAAGAAAAAAATTCAGGAGAAGAGAGGGGCCTCTCAAGGAGACGGTGGGGGGGGAGGTAATAAAGGTGCAAAACTGGACGAGCTTTGTTGGAATGTCCTGGGGGTCCCCAACTCGAAAAAGAATGGGGGGGGGGGTACACGAAAAGATCCCTCGCGGTTGAATAGGATCGAACCGAAGACAATACTGAGAGAAGGAGGAGGTAGAGGGGAGGTAAATTCGAAAACCAGTTGAAGCAAGCAGTGTAGCGATCAGACTTGCATGGCACAAAAGGAAGCGAAAATGCCTATGGGAAACAGCGGGGTTGGAATAAACAAAAAATTGTCTTTGGTAGGGGGCAAGGAAAATGTGTCCAGAATGTACCATTAAAGCGCGGGCAAAGAAAGGGCTTCAGGGGGGGTTGGGGTCGGGGAGGGGAATGGAATTGGGAGGAGATGTATGGCACGCCTCGCGGGACCATGGCACGAACAATCCTAATTCCAGGTCAGGAACCGGTAGGATGACAAACCTAAGGGGAGAAATTGTAAGCACCAGATTCAAACCGGGGGAAACGGGAAATGGCACCATCGGGGTGGGAAAAACCTGTAGGGGGGGAGGAGGAAAAGGGGGGCGATAGGGAGAGTAAATGGACAAGGACAAGGGATCTGTACATTATGAAAGGTGCAAAATTACATAATTCAGAATCAAATCCCTTGGGAGGGGGGGTATACAATGGGAAGACGGTTTGACTATCAACCTGGCCGGTTGGTGTAAGGGACAAATTCAAGGTCAAAAAACCCCCTCGCAAATTCAAGCTGTATGGGTGAAAGGAGAGACTCTAAGAGCTGAAGATAAATAAAAAGACGGGTCTATTAGGAGCATCGGCTTTGAACGAAAACACTATATCGGGAGCGCGCCATCATGTGGGGGTGGGGTTTCTCTTTTCGGTTGGGGGATTCAGGGGGGGGGGACAACTTTCAAACAGGGACCCAAGTGCAGGTTTTCAAAATAAAGAAAACGTGTGGAAACCACAAGTGGGGGGAACGGCCTTCGATATAAGGGGAGCAGAATACTCTATTATTAAAATAAGAAACCACCGAGGGACGAGCGAAGCGGCGGCACTAAGTTAAATCAGGTCAGAGACGAGGACGAACTGCCAATCTCGAAAAAAAAACAACAAGGATAAAAGGGGGGAGAGAGATGGATAGAAAAAGAAGGAGTCGGGATCGAAGAAAGATTGACTAAATCGAACTCGTGAGGCGCGGCAATCTGGGGCAGCGCGAGGTGGTGAAATATAATAGGAGGAGGAGAAAAAATGATATCGGGAAGGCCGTTGTCAATTGCGGGTCAAGAAAGGGCGAAAACAAGGGAGGGGGAAGGGTAACGGTTTTGTAACACCGGGAACAACCTTAATTTAACAACACAGAAAGAGCAATAATTACACCAAAGAGTTGGAGGGTCAAGAGATAAGGGGGGAACTAATCCGAAAAAGCCCCCAAAACATAGCCATCGGAGAACGGTCGGGGAGAGAGAGTCCCTTTAATTGTCGAGACCAGTTGCAGTTAGGGGGGTCAAAAATTTTTACATGAAGTCCACTCCAACAATTGTCGGGGGAGAGTTCAGAACAGGATAAAGAGGAGAAAAAGAATCTTATCTCCGACTGGGGGAACGGGGGTTTGAATGAGTACACGAGATATCAGAAGAGCCAGATTCAGTAAGAAAGCTGGGATGGAGAGGGGAAAACACTTCTAAGGTCGACTTCAAACGAGTTGGGGCCAATAAAAACTGCAAAACTGAACTCGTTGGGGAATCGGTCGGGCAATTCGTCCCAATGGGGAGTGATGGTAAGAAAGACTGAGGAAAGGGGAACCTAAATCAACAAGGTCAAGTGAGTTCGGGGTCATGCGGATCAGAAATAGAAGCATCCGAAAAAAGGCCTCATCTAAAGAAAAAAAATCTTGTGCCCTGGGAGAATGGGACTACCTAAACACACCACCCCTATGAGGTGTAAAAATGGGGAAGGGAAAAACCTCGTCCGCGGAAAAACGTGGGTAGGGCCCGCGGGATTCGACGCGTCAACTGTCAATAGAACGGCTGGGTCTACTGACATCGATGGAGGACAGCAGAGTTTGGGGAAAGGGAAGCGACCACATCCACAATGACGATGGGTAAGCGAGGGACGAGACGCGCATATAATTGACAAACACGGGTGATCTGGGGGCGTGTGACATTTGAGATTTTGGAAACAGCAGTCGTCTGCGAGTGCACCTGGATTGCCCCTCCCAGGACTGAAAAACCTCAATACCCTGGGGAAAAAGAAGCCAACTCTAAGCGAGGCGTCTTCCTTCAGGGGGATGGAAACTGGGTCCAGAGTGGGGCTAAGGGCGCGATTGTTGGTAAAAAAGTGGAGGATTCTAAGCAAGGGGGAAAGAATAGCCCTAATTGGGGGTACCGGCCGATGTCCTCTTTTCGACGGAGGACAGGGCAAAGTTGTTAGAAAAGATGGTATGAAGTCAAATGGGGAGTCTTCTCAGCCTTTAAAAATAAGGGGGAAAAAGGAAATCCGAAGTATGAAAATTTGATGGCGGCTCCGCTCGCCTAGGCTGGGTAGGACACGGGGCCACTACTGACAGAAACATCAGTGAAAAAACTATGACACAACCGTGAGTTTGCGGGAAGGAATGAGCCTTTACCGAAATTGGAGGCAGACCATTGCGCCGGAGATCAGATGTCTTATCTCCAGGGGGGAAATGTAAGTGAACCACTGCCCAGTTCAGGTCAGTAGGGAAAATTTATTCCGGGCAAAGTAATGGAACCATGGCCGGAGTCTGGGGGGAAAGGTGTAACAGATAGTTGCAAAGAACTGCAAACCAACTCTTGATACCATTTGCTTGCTCAGAGGTGGCGACAATCATGTGGTGAAGGAAAGTACCAGGGCTTCAGGCTCATATGAAAAACAAGACCCCGCTGCAAGGATGAGGGCGTAAAAGATGTTGGGGAAAATCGTCGCTGTAAAATGTGTACGGATGAGGGGCAGGTACAAACAAGGGCCGTTTCACACGCTTCAGGAGAACCTTAGTTTGAGCAAACAAGTGTTTCCTCAACGTAATTGTGCTCCTAAACAACTGAAGTTCTTCAAAAAATACACAAAACCTGACAAACGCAAAGTTAGTTTCTGATAGGTCTCAGAAAAGTCGGAATATCCCTCAAACAATGGACAATTTTCGGGAGAAGATCAGGGGAGGATTTCGTAAAAAAGTGATTAGGGAGGGAACAGGATACTTGTACGGACGAAAACAATATCCCACAAAACGGGGAAGTAATAAAGGGATCAGATCCTTCCCCTTAAATCCTTCGCTCAAAAGGACCGGCCCGCCCGTGAAATTGAAACTGGTCTCCTTCATTCGAGTCAGAAATCTGGGTGAGCGGAAAAGACCGCCTCATCAACATTACTGCGTTGGGTGGGAGGTTGTGGACACCTCCGTATCATATGGGGCACTTGAATACAAAGTGGTGCTCAACACGATTTAAGGAGGAGACTAATGGAAAAGGTTTGTTTCACCCCTATGCTAAGCTAAATCGGGCGGCGGTCAAAGGGTGCAGCTAAGGGTAAGGGGAACTATTTGACTCCAATTCATTATCCCTGCGTGAGTTCCTCTAGGCAGGAAATGAAATTGGCATTCGACCAATAGATTGATCTCACAACAATTAAATTGCACGAGTGGGGGGGGGCTGACGTACACTATATCTTTAAAATTCCCGCTCGACACGAAAAGGGTTAGGTCGATATGTACCCTTAAGTGGAATTCTTGGGGTAATTTCAATGAATGTCAACCGAAAAAGGGATTAATCTATCAGTATTTGGAAAGTTTTATAAAAAAATTCTTTCAGTATAAAAAGAATGCAGCCACTCCAATGGGGGGTATCTATGGGGTTAAGGGGGGCATTCGTGTTCCGGAAAAAAGGGAAAAAATGCTTCTCCGAACGACCCTTAAGTTTAGTGGGACACTTACTTTCAAATGAAATTTGGGGGGGAAGAATTCACCGTTTGCAAAGGCAGAATTTTAGACATCCGAAACTTGGAAAAGGGGCTACGGCAATCCGTGGGAGAACATTGCTTAACTGGCTGGCTTCTAAGCCCAAAGGGAGTCAGCTCTACTATTTGGAAAAAACCTCCATGGCGGGAAATGGACTACCATATGTATCAATTTGCGAAAGGGGAAAAAGAGGAGGAGCTTCATTGAGGAAAATTCAGGAAGAGGGACTCTGGGGGAGTGGGGATCTGGTAGAATCCAAGGGGTTGGCAATCGAAATGGCCGAAAGAGTGGGTTGATTCAAACGAAAATAAAAGGCACGAAATCAACCTCTTACGTCGGTGTAAGGGGGGAGTCGTGGGCTCATCAACGAGACCACTCTATTTCTATGGGAGACGAGTACAGTTCAGCTAAAGCCATCTGAGGTCGACAGTCGAGACGAGCTTGAATTTCAAGCGAAGAAGCAGAATTTAGGAAATCAAAAGACGTTTTTATCACATTATGGGGGAGAAAGGAAAAATTGGTCCACAGTGGGAACAGCCTGTTTGATCGCGGGGAAAGCAGGTTGGGGGTGGTGTAGTCTTCACTTGACGGGTTGTCAGGAGAGGAATTTCGGGAAAGCGACAGAAAGGAGAGGTAGCAGGCTTTCCGAAGAGGGCCGTTGGATTCCGCCGAAGTGGCGGACTTGGAAAAAAGTTCAAAAACGCGTATTCCGGGCATTGGAAATTTTTTTTTGACAGTCGCATGCGGGAGTGTCTTCACACGACAACATTTGAAACGTAAGGAAGACAGCCAAGGAAGATAGACAGGGAAAACAAGGGGCCCAGATTTTCAGTTCGGGAGAGAAGGACCAGATGGTATCGGAAGGAAGTGGAAAGATCCGCGATGTGTTGGCGGGGAGAAGTTCTCGTCTCGCAAGGAGGGAGCGGAAATCTGGGAGAAGAAGGCCATGGTGCGACGCACCCTTTTAAACTTTGTAGCCTAGGGGGGGCAGACTTGGATCTGGCAAAAGGGGGGGCGATGCCTCCAAAATAAAAATTGGAAGGTATCTTTGAGGTGTGGGACTTTAGGGACAACAAGGGTACAAACGGAAATGGGTGAAACAGATCAAAACTTGGTGTGTCAAAAAGACGGATGGAAAGATATTGCACCAACGAGGGAGAAGAATTTTGGGAAGAAGCTCGGGGGACCTCAGAAACCACTCGAATCAATGAAAAAAAAAATTGCCCAGCGCTGGCGAAGTAGGAAGGAGAGGTTCTGAGATAATGGATTTGAGAAATGCCACTCAGTAGACTCACAACAGAGGAGGATTAATATCTCGCAGGTTGGATTAAGTCAAGCCTGAAGATGTCGATTTACAATCGAACTCGTTCGGCATGAAAGTCTAAAGGGGAGTGTTTGGGAGGAGGCGAATAATAGGGAATTCTGCTCAAATGAATAAGGACTTTTTCACTTAGTTTAAAAGTGGGACGGCACACCAAGCGGGGAAATGGTCGGGAACAGAAGTGTGAAAGGTGTTGTCCCCCTGAGGGGGAAAAACAAAGAACTCCATCCGGCAAAAGTTGGATGGAACTCTCGGGGGACATATCCGAGCCAGCCGCTACAAGAGGACCCGCAGCGCGACAAGAGTGTAGATGTCGTGGAAGAAAAACTGGGGAGTATCTCCAAGGGAAGCCTCGACTGTGCGAGGGGGACATAAAACAAAAACGACGCCCCCCCCTTTCGAGGTTTGAAGTGCCTAACCGGAATAGAGGGAACAGAAAGCGGGGTCTACACGACTGCAACATCAGGGGGAGATGGCAACTGGGGGGGGGCGCTACCTGGTCAACAGTATAAGACTGCGCTCTTAAAAGTCTGAGAAGTTTGGCACCGGTCCAGAATCAACGCTGCAGGGAGACTAAAACGGGGGGCTGTGGCCAATTACTCAACGGAAGGAAAGAGTTGAATCGTTGGTCGAGTGAGACGAGGTAAACCTTATTATACCGTACATCGGCTCGTTAGTGGGCATGGAAATTCAAAGGGGGCTCTCGAAAACGATTAGCTAAAGAGGAAACGCCCCTCACACCTCTAATCCCCTGGGCGCCTTGACCTCGGGTGGTAAAAAAAACTACCCGAGGAATTGGGAGGAACTTGTTCTGGACCAGACAAACACAAGAGGAGAAAAAAGTTAAGAGGGGGGGAAATTGAGCCATCGGGTTGGAGGGGACGCGTATGTCCATTAAAAACCCGAGGACTAGCTAAATCGGTTGCGCTCGGAGTTGAAAAAGTGAATACGATACAGAGATAGCGGGTGTACAGGGGGGGGCTTGCTATCATAATTCAAGCCAACGACAAGGGGTATCTGAGGGACACACTGGGATGGAGCAGGTGGGTGCCTAATCAGCGCATGCGATTGCCCCAGTTCTTTAGACAGAATACCCCCCAAAAAATCCTCGTAAGGGGTCGAGAAGCAAAGGTCAGACGATGTTCAGGGAGTGGAAAATTCACCTCAAGGTCTTGTGAAAATGGGTTTCCTAAGCCACCTGGCCGAATTTGGTTAAAAAATATGGGGGGATATAGCAAAACTAATCATTGAAAAACCGCCGCAGGGGGAGGTACGGTTTGTTCGCGGTCTACTGAATGAAAAGACAGAAATGGTTCAATTTGTTGCGTATTAAAGAAAAAAGAACGAGGCAACGGGGTGGGAATAGGAAAAATTCGATCTCATTTAAAAATTCAACGTGGGGATGGGATGTCTCGAGTTCTCAATAAATTCTGGAGGAATCACAGATCCCTGAAGAACATTTTCACGCTTTACAAACAAGCGTGTAGTGCCTATTAGGTGCGGTGACACTCAATTGTTATAGTTCACAGTCTTCTAACCAAGCTGAGTGACAATATGAGGGGAAGCCTAGGGGGGGAGACGAGGTAAACGTCAAAATCCGAAGGCACCTTGAAGTCAAGGCGACATTAGGGCAAGGAGTCGACAGGTCAGCCGTAAGAAAGGTACATCTTTGGAAAGATCTGGACCAAAAACCTTGATCGAAAACTGAAGGGTATAGGGGTTTTTATGAAAGTCGATTCTCAAAGTGGTCGAAGGCCCAACTCAGGGGGGGGGAAGGCATATAGGCAGCCCACATCGGAAGCCAGGATCGTTTCGTCACTAAAGTGGGGGTTTGGAAAGGGGGAGCCAAGGGGGGGGCTACGTGTACAAAAAAAAAAGCCTCAATTTCAAAGCGGAATTAATCGAGTAGCAGAACCTGTCAGCAACTTCAATGAGGGGGTTGGTGACACCGTAAGTCTCAAAAAATTAAACCAAACAAGGGTATGAAACTGCAGTCCCTGGGACGCCCCTTCGAATCCGCGAGAAGTTTAGGAGAAAAAACGCGGAGGCGTACGGAAAGGGGTAGGGTCAGCAAAGGAAGAAGGTACGGAAATAACTTAAACCAAACAAAAAAGGAGGTTAGTGAGAAAAAGAATGTGAATCAGATTCCACGGACAGTTCCGTCACGAAGCATACTGAACGACCAAGCCAAGTCTGGGTATCAAAATGGCGTCTGCGGAAGGGGAAGAAAAGCTGTCGAAAGTAATCTTGAGTACTGGCGAATTGTTATACGGAGGAAAAACGTGCGGGGTATGGACAATGGGGTAGACCCCCTGTCAAGGGGAGAGAAGGCCATGGAAGAGACTTGGGGGTTGTGGGCAGAAGAGCAGCGTGGGGGCCGGAACCGACAGCGACGAGTACTTTAAAAGGTGTGGGACGAAAAAAAAAGCACTGTGCTGTCGATGGGACCGTGGCGGAGCTTTCAATATTCGAAAAATTTTAATTAGACAAAGCGGGAGGTGAAGACAAGGACAAAGCCGCGAACGAAGTGGGGGACTGTCAGAGCTGCCACAATATGCTTGACACCTTCCACGACGACCGGATTACTGTTTTGCAGCGAGCGACTAATAGGGGAAACCCACAGGGGAATTTATTTGGAGTCCAAACAAGGACGTCAAAACCCGTACCTGAGAAGAGTCGGGGGGGGATAACAGAGGATACCATGCGGAACATCAATACTCAAAAACAGAACACGGTGTGCAGGGGGGGGGGCAGAGCTTCAGGAGGCAAGTATTTGGGGAAGCTCGGGGAAAAAATCTTATAAACGCCCTCAACGGGAAGAAGGAAGGTGATGTGTACCGAAACCTATCGCGGCGAATGTGATACAGTTGCTTGTTCGACAAACGCAAACTACAATTGGTCTCCTGCAGCCGGAGAAGGAGACGAGCCCGTGGGCGGGTCTTCATTCCCTGCGGCAATTATCCGGTGTAAACCATCTGGAGAAACTAGTACGGGTCACAAAGAGTTCTCCATAAGGAGGTCAACCAGCCTTCCGAAGGTCGATATGGAGGGCTCTCGGACAGTTCGTACGGGTGGAGGGGGGGGAGGAGGGGGATAAATCTGTGGGGAAAACATAGTTAGAGTGTGGAAAGGGACGTTACCACTACTAAATACAAAGGTACAGAAAAGGACCAAAAGCTCCGTATTGGCAAAGGATGGATCGACAGGATAACTCAGATGAACTAGGAATGTGAGAAGGAGGCAAACTCACGAACACACAGCGATGTCGAGAAATAGCCGGATGGGCTGACATGGAAATAAATGAAACAAAAGCGAAAAGGTTTAAAGGACGATGGAGGTATTGGAGGTCCCATGTGTCACCAGGAAAGCATCGGGGGTATAAAAACGAGGGAACAGAGAAGGAGAAGAGGTGGGGTTGGGGAGGGGGAGAATGATTTTGTCAGATTAAATTCTGGGGAGCGACGAAGGAAAAGGACCATTCAAAGCCGAGGGATTCGGGAAGTAAGGAGGCAAAATATGCTTACAAGTCAGAATCTGAGAAATGGGAAAGGACAAATGAGTTAAGCGAATTGGAAAAAACAGGGGGTGAAGTGCGATGGGGGAGGGGGAGTGGACGCAACGCAAGGGTCTGAATGAAGGAGGATGGCAGGGGTGAAGTGGCGAAAAAATAGTCTCAAACAAGATTGATGGTGTAGAAATCAGCTTTTTCCGCATGGAAGACTTTGGGAAGACCTCAATTTGTGTAAAATGAAGAATTCATCGCCCATAGAAAATGAAATGAAAAAGGGTGACGGGAGAGACCAATTCCAGGGACAGGCTGGGACTATCTAAGCCGGGTAGCATTGGAAATGCGAAAAAGGTATAGGCACCCGATTATGTTAGCGCTGAAAAAAGAACTAGGAGGGGTGGACTTCCGTCGGGTGTGGTACAGTCATTTTTGGGACAAAAACACGGGTGCAAAGAAATGGGTTGAACAAAACATCCAACCGCTGTGGCGCCAACGAACTTGTCGGGGAAAAAAAGAATATGGAACAGCTGAGAATGTGAGAAGAAGATATTATTTACAAAACAAACCCGCACAACACGGATACAGCGAACGGTAAGTTGAATCGAAATGTGAGGAAGAGAGAAAAAGGCTTTGAATGAAAACAGATCTAAAAAAAAACTTGATTATAAAGAGATAATGTTATTCGGCAAGGAAAGTGGGGATTGAATCTAGAATATGAAAAAACAATCGGGGGGGAAACTCGTTCTTCAGAGCGGGCAAATCGCTCTGCAGGTGGGGGGAAGGTTCTAAAGGTGTTTTCTGCTAAAATAATATAGAAGTTGCAAGGGCTTTTCAAACAAAGTTAGGTTAGAAACACAAGGTGGGATCTGGAAGGAAAATGGCACAAATGGTAAAACGTTTTATCAAAAAAGGGAGGGTCCAAAACCCCAGCCCAACAAAAGAGGGTTGTGTTGGGCGACCGATAAGTAGGTGTCAGAAGCCAGACCCTCAGCTACATATGAAAACGGAAACGGAGAAAGAGGTCGTCAAGACTTGAATGTGGGGAGAATCTCCATGTCCCAAAAAAGGGGAAAATTGCGATTGGGGACGATATTAGGGGGGGAAAAGCCCCACAATCATGGGGAGCTCTAACTATTCCATGATTCCCAAAAAAAACGGAATTGATTAGACGAAGCTGGAGCAAATGAATGAGATATTTAGACGGCTGACTGTCGCATTAAAGGGAGTTCTCAGGGATTAAAAATCAACGCAAGGTAGGGGGGGGAAGGAAAAAAAAAAAAGCTGGCAACCCTTGCAAGGAAGAATCATACAAGGAGGTTGCGTCTTGAAAGAACAATGTTCGGTTGAGGAGGGGAAAACGCTACCAGGACCCGCGGGAATCCCACGGGGGGTCGTGAAGGGGGAACCGGCGACGTCACGGGGTGAGCTACAGGAAAGAAGGATCAGGACAAAAGTGGAAAAGTCCCCACTACCTCCCCACTGTAAGGCCCCTTTCAACTGTAAGAAGAGGTGTACTAAAAAGAAGGGTAATTAGACAATGTGCGTCAATACACAAGCCATCTCGCGGAGAAACAAAACGTCGTGAGGGGGAAACAAGTACACAGTCGGGGAAGGGGGAAAGATGGACTAAATAGTCCTGGGGCGGGAAGGAGGCCCTTCTCTACAAACATCGTGGCTGTAGAGTTTTGATTTAACTCCCGTACATCGAAGAAGGATCGATGTCGCGTAGGGGCGGAAAAGCGACCTATAACTAAGTTAAAACGAAGATCGTGGAAGAAGTCCATGTGATTCTAGGGGGTGAAGAACAAAACAAGAGGCACACTTCATCGTCTCAGGGAAAATTGTGAAAACCAGACATCAAACCACCTCCTAGGAAAGGAAGGAAGCCAAAGAACAGCATCTTACATAGAGAGAGGGGAGACGGCATGGGAGAAAACCTAAGAGAAACATTTTTGAACAGGGAGGAGGAAGGGGTGGGGGGGGGAAAAAGGGGGGGATAAGAACAGGGGGGCGACAGAAGGGCACGGGAGACGGAAATGTCTCTCTCAAAAATACAGGGACCAAGAGGCAGTTGGGAGATGTCCGAAGGATTAGGAGGAAAAAGGGTGTCGTCGACCTTATAACGTGTTAGAAACCAAAAAAACACGATTGGGGGAAAGAAATGTGAGGCGGATAAAAGATGTCTGGGAGGAATCACCGAATCACTTGGAAGAACAAGGGCATAAGAAAGTGGCGGGCAGTATAGTGGCTGGCGTTTTGTCGAGTGAACCATCTAACTCGATATGAGATCGAGAAATCCGTAGGGTTGGGAAAAGACGGGGCATGAAGGAAAAAAGGAAGGAACAGGTTCTTCATTCATAGACATTTAGTGCCAATAAGGGAAAAGGAGCCACCGGGAAGTTGGGACATAGGGCAGAGTTCTGCCAGCCCAAATAGGAAGGGGAAGGAAGGGGGCTTTTTGGGATTAGGGGTAGAAGGGGAGGCTCAGAGGGGAAGGGGTGACACTCAAAAAAAAAAAAATTGATTGTAGCCCAAATGCTTCGGGCACACACCCTGTACCGTCACTCGTAATGGGGCTCTGTGTAAATGCTAAGTTCTTCGGAGGAATACAATTATCGGCATATCTACCGAGTAAGGACCCCATTGTGTCAAACCATCAACGGACAAATGACGGGGGGGGGGGGGCGTCCGTAGATGGAACAAGTACACACCAGGGAATTAGCGGCCCGATGAACAGCGGGAAGTCAACCGGAAAAAGCATTTTCAGGATCAAAGAAGACGGGAGCAGTTTTAGTCCTGAAATGAATAAATTGGGAGTTATCGAGAGTACAACAACTTAGGGAGGAATGAAGATAGGTTACACGGAAGTAAAGCCTGTCTTCATAATGAAAATAAGGAAGAACTCGGAAGTAAAGACCTGAGGGGAAGCATATTCGGAAGGGTAAAAGGGAAGTATTACCTTTCAGGTTTGGGGTTTGTGGAAGCAGAATCAAAAAAAAGAAAGTTTGACTTGAAAGGGAAAAACATGGGGCTCCGCAAAAGAGGGTTAAGGAGATTGCAGAATAGATACCTGGGTTTGTGGGGGGGGTCAATGGGAAAGGATCACAGGGGAGAAACACAGGTAAGACTAGTTGACTTTAACCTGTTTGACCGAAAGACAGTGCAGAAAAGAGGGGACGCAGGGCAACTAAGGTAAGGAAGCTGGTTGCAGTCCTCGGGGGGGGGTGAAAGAAAACAAGCGGAAAAAAAGAATAAAATTCGTTTACTAGAAATTGGGCGTTCATATGGGGAAATACTGTGGACAACTAACAAAATCTCAGGGAGGACAGGGCTATTTGTCAATGGTGAAAGGAAAGGAAACTTGGCGCGAGTGTGGGCAGGGTAACAGCAGGTAAAACCACTTATATTCACCGGACAAGAGGGGGGTAGAGGAATTCTTTCGGGAGATAAAAAATTTCTGGACCATGAACTCATGAACAGAAATGGGCAGCGTTCCCCAAGGTTAGTCCAAGTAGCGAGAGGAAGAAACAAAAAAGAATTCATATAAATGATCAAATCCGAAACAGCAAGGGGGACATATCAAATCGGGAATGGTTATACCACGGTAAGGTAAGGAGAAGTTGACATTGGACGTTTCAGACAATACAAAAAACTTGAACCCGGGTCTAAAAAAAGAAAAATACAGAGAACATCAAACGGCTGAAAGGTGCGGGCAGGAGGAAGTACAAGGAGGACGATCGAGAATCACTATCAAACCCAGAGGAGAGAAAAAAACAAAATCTTGAAAACAGTTATCAGTTAACCCAGCCGGAGAGAGAGGAGAAAGGGGGAAGGCTCAGTGAATCAGAAGGAATAGGAGTTGGAGGATCAAGGTGTCTCGAGAAAACTGCGTTTGTCATTTTTAAGCACCACGCCAAAAGGGTGCTCAAAGAAGCTATTGGGGGGGAGGTAGCCAGAGGGGACTGGGAGTACAGAAACTATTGAAAGAGAAGAAGAGGTCATTGTTAAGTACTTAAAACTCCTTAAAACTCGTGGGCGGCCGGAAATTTGAATGGACCGTTTAGACGGAAAGAGAAAGTATCAATCAGGTCGTGTTTTTCCGCGTGACAGGTGGGGTCAGTAAAGGAACAAGGTCATGGGAACCAACAACAACAAAAAACCCTCGGGGGTATACTTTGAGGAAAGGGGCCCGAGGTTTGGTGGAATTTACTCCTGTGTGTCATGCTCTGGTAAATGGAGGCGACGAGACGGCTAAGGAAAAATTCAGACCTGGAATGAGTTCTTAAAGGGAATTAAGACGTCCTCCACTAAGAAGTGGCGCCAAAAAATTAAAAAGAGTGGTGTCCAGGGGTCGAAATCCCTCTGTGGGTGGGAAGGCGAAATTCGGGAGGCAACGTGAACTACTGCGAGTAAGAGTAAGTAGACGCAGTAGATAGACAATGAGCAGCCATTGTCTTCTCCGAAAGTCATGATATAAAATGGTCTTAAATGGAAGACGGTTCGGCCATGAAAAGAGGTGTTGGTGTACGAAGAACAAATAGGGGGGCAGTCTATCGGGAGAGAAGACAATTCCAGGTGTAACTGACTACGAAACGCAGGGCGAGGGTAGCGTTGCGGAACTGGGAATTGAGGCAAACTTTATAATGGAAAGACCACTCTTTGGGGGGAAATGCAAAAGTCGGTTTGGGTTGGACATGCGTTTGGGGAAACAAACTAAAAACGCTGTTCCGAATAAGTGGAAAGAGGGTGCGGAAACTACTTTGTAAAAAAGCAGTCCAGGGACCGTAAGAGTGGGGGCTAAAACCTATTATGAGGAAAAAAAATCAATAAACCAATCGAATCCTCAAGAGATTGCACACAGCGCGGCATACATGTGCTCAAAGGTGATAAAATCGGAAGAAGGCTGAAA
>Ga0179591_1251725_pt1 | contig 16266 bp, 24 predicted proteins | sample CZOMad2_1_08_16f_FD_182891 | JGI IMG/M metagenome (GOLD analysis project Ga0179591, IMG submission 182891) | Vadose zone soil fungal communities from Angelo Coast Range Reserve, California, USA - CZOMad2_1_08_16fungal (PacBio error correction) | ecosystem: Environmental > Terrestrial > Soil >...
TAAACGTGACTCCCAACCCCCAACACCTGAAACCCCAAGTGTCCGGGGGTTTACCAGCACTCGTGGAATGGACGGCCCTAGAAGCTTGCCGTCGATAAAACCGCAAGTGTAAAAAAACCTCCGGCCCCAACTTTTGACGGGGGCCGGCCGAAAGCAATAGCGGAACAGGGGAAAAAAAAAAAAACTACGGTAAAGGGTCTTGTGTCCTAACTGCGGGGAAAAAGACAAGTGTGGAAATGTCACCAAAAGGGGGACACAAGAAACGGGAAAAAGTTCCACCCCACACCTGGGGGGGCCAAAGACACGAGTACGGAAGATGGGCAAGAAGAACCAGGGAAGAACCCGAAGTTTCGAATGCACGCCACTCTTGGTGGAAGGAGGGTAATTTAAAAAAGAGCAAGGGGGACGGGGAAAAATGGCCGTGAAGCAAGACGGGGGGGCAAGGGAATGGGGGGTCTGTAAAAAGAAGAGTTCCCAAGTGGTCATGGATGGTTAAAAGGCAACGCAGTCTGTGTTGAAGAGCGCCGGTTGTAGGTGGGGGGCATGCGGTCGGTAAAAAAAAACGCAGTGTCTGAAACAAGGGTGACAGCCAGAAATCACCTATTCTGAGTAAAAGCGGAAATTGTGTCGGGGCGCAAACATCAATAGAGCATTTAAGCGCGGGGCGCGAACACCTAGGGGGGGAGTGGGGGTGGGGTGGCGGGGACAAAAAATCTGAGGCCATGGGGGGAGACGAAGTCTAATGGGAAAAAAGTAAAGTTGTGGGGCACCAGGCACGACAGGGAAAGAGGGTAAAAGGGGCCGATCTCTGTGTGCCGTACTCGGGCATTAAATTGAAATGTCTGTTCAGTTGAAGGGGTCAGAGGGGGGACCCAGGTGTGGGTTGGGGGGGGAGGTATATGATAGTTTTCATTGGCCGGAAATTGGAAACGAATTTCTTTTATCGGGGGGAAAAGCCAATCGAACGAGTTTCGATGAAGGTGGTAGTCGATTGAAACAAGGCCGGGCTGTGTGCAAACGGGCCTTGGAGGAACTCGGACGACAAGGACAAAGGCGGCGACTCCAAGAAATTGGGGAAAGTATGGGAGTGACCGGGAGAGGGGGGTTTGTCGCAGAAGGGTCGAACGAGTTTTGGCAGAGGGGCAAAAAAAAAGAGCAACAACCAAGGCTTGCTGCGGCACTGTATCAGTGTTGGGGCCTTTGTGTCATCTGTTTGCTGGTGAGTGTTTCACTTTCTGGTTCACCCGAGGTCTGGGGGGGGGGTCCGGTCATGAAGGAGGGGGGTGACGCGTTGGACCTTGCCGGCTGTCTTGCTCTTTTCAAAAGTAAGGCGCAGAGGAAGGGGGGTGGTAAAAACAAAAAGCTAGGGAAATGCAACATTCTGGAGTGGCTTTCCGGAAGGAGGGATCGTTGAGGAACCGGGAGAGGAAAGTGCAAAAACGAATATATTGATTGACCTAAAAAAAACCTGAAAAAAAAGGCATCCGGGATGTTCAGAGGGGGTGGCTTTTAAAAGGATCGCCGCGCGTGGTGGGGGAAAGCGGGAGGGGCCCTGGGTGGAGGACCCTTCAAAGATTTCTGAGGAGAGTTATAAAATGATAATCTCTCTTTACTGGGGGAAAGGGTTATCACTTCAAAACTTCAAGTACATATGATACCCTGGGTGAATACCAAACGTAAGGAGCATTAAACAGGAATTGGGCCTTTCAACCATTGTCTGACGGGAAAGAATTTGCTGAATTGAAGGGGTTCGAAACGAACGACGGAGGAGTCTAAAAGGCCGGGTTTTTGAGGGCGAAGCGCGCGGGAGGAAAAAGAGAGAAAAGGTGTCGCCCGGCCGCAACCGGCTTTGTTGTTGGGGAAACAACCAAAAAGCACAAAAATAAAAGAAAAAAAAGAGTGGTCATTGGGGGGGGGGGCAAGTCTAAACTAATCAGTCCGGAGGGGTAAAAAGCCATCTTCTCCCTTTTTAAAAGGCTCAATCTCAAGAAAAAAGACACGCACGGACTTTGTGTTTAGTCTGTCAGGGGTAACTCGTTGTGGGGACAGGGGTGGGGTGCAAAATCAAAATCTGTTCGACAAGACAATCGTCAAGATGGACAGGCAAAGGGGAACACGTTCAAAAAGCGCAGCAAACACCCTACAGAGGGGGGGCGGGCAAGTGGCCTTAAATCATAAAAGGAAACTGGCAAAAAACGGTTGATAAAAGATTTGTCGTGGAGGCCCGGCATACTTAATGTCGTCGGAAAACAAAAACAAAACAACTGAATTATGGGGGGGGAGGGGGGGAGGAAAGGATATAAAACGTAATGGAACGTTCAAATCTGAACAATATGCTCGAGACGCAGGGAAGTCACGCGGGTGACGCGAACAGGGAAAGAGACGTGCCCTCGGAAAACGACAAGAAAACGGCATTCGTGAAGAAATATGAAAAAAAAGAAAAAAGAACCTCAACACGCTAAGACTGAGCACACTACAGGGAGTAGCTTCTGCCACGTGCAACTTTCAGATCAAAAAAGGAAGAACAAATGACCCATCCCGACAATAGTAACATACCAAAACCCATCATGGAGCGAGAACCAGGCCCAGGAAAATCGAAAGCCCTTCCACGTTCCAGACCAAAACGACAGACCGAGGAGGAGTACGACTAAAGGACATTAAAGAGGGGCTCAAATCGGGGGTGTTAAAAAAAAAAAGACTGGGCGACAGTGGCGTACATGGTTCCAATCACGCCAAGAGCAAAAGAAAACAGGCACAATAATACTAGGAGAAATCTCCAAAAGAAAAAAAAAAAAAAACAAAAAAAAAAACCCCAAAAAGAACCCCGAGAAAGAAAAACCCAAACTCGATATCGGACATGACTTTCTGAACCGGGCACGGGAGGCATTGGGGAAACAACTTGGAACGCGCAATAGCCAAGACAGAACACCAGCTGAAGACCATGATGCGCAGGTGGAAAAAGCGTTGTCGTATAAGAAAGGGAAATAATCACACCATGGTGGGGCCTTCGGCATACGGAATCCAAGAGGTCAGAAACGACATGGGGGGGGGGCAGTGTTGTGAAAACTCGGAGTGGGGCAATAACTCGAAGGGGTACAGATGAAAAGAAGGAGCATACCCAGAGGGCATTCTACAAGACGAGAGCCGCATGGGAACATATCACCCCAGCTGAAAAGGGGAAACGACATCCTAATCATCCAGTAAAAACGTACCCAAGGAAATATGACTCCTAAAGCCTATGGGCTCAAAACTCCTCAAAAACTCTACAGAGAGCCCTACACCAGAAAAGAACGCAAGAATCATAAACAAACCTTTACTTCCTGTCACGATGGTGGGGAGTAGATCCATAGAACAAGGTCATGGAGGGGAGGGGTACAAATCGAATACAAGTCATCGAACTCCGGGATGTCAGGTCCAACCGATACCACGACGTCTGGTCAAGGAAAAAGCAAGTTCAAGGACTCCCAGAAAAGTAAACAAAACTCGAACAGGAGGGCCAGGGAAAAGTCAATAAGGAAAAAACAGGACAAATCGGAAACGCTCAAGGCCCCGGTGACACGGGAAAAAGACATGTGGGACCGGCTTTCAATTCCTGCAATATTTCAACAGGAAGGAGAGCACCACGGCAACACCATAAAAAATAAACTTAAGGGGCAAACTAGAAACACGGGATCGACTATGTGATGGAAACCTGATCAAAAGGGGATCTAACAGCAAAGTCGCGCTATGAGGGACGTGAAGAAAAGAACAACTGCGTTAGAGAGCCCCCCCAAAAAGCGCTTAACGGAAACACCTACTTGATTGGGGAAAAAAGGAACACTGGGTCGCCTTCGACCAAAACTGGGTAGAGGACAGTCAAGGAAAAAGAAGAATGACATAAAATACGGAGATACATTACAACAAAAGATCGACTGGAGGGTGAAGAGGGTTTGAGTCTGGGAGGGGTAGAACTTACCTGGAACTGGAAGGGCGGGGCAAGGGGTGCCAAGGGTCAAAGGGTGCCACCATTTTGGGGGGGGAGATTTGAAAGGCCCGGGTTGGACGGTCAGCAAGAAACTATAGGGAAATCGAAGGAGTTGTTTCGATTCTAGGGCATTTCCCAGGCGGCGCAACGTTTTGAGGGAGTCAGCGGAAAAATGGCGTAAGCACGTCACGAGATGTTGTTCAACACAAAAAGGGGCCAGGGTCAAATGTCTGGAGGGGGCCTTGGAGTATATGGAGCAGGCGTTCTTGGGGAGTCTGACAGAGAAAAGGTCCACTTAAAGGAGCATATTTCGGGGGGGGGGTGGGTGGGGGGCCTTGGAACGGAGGGAAAGTTCCGGGGAGAAACAAAAAAGACGCCAAGGAGAAATTCAAAAAAAGAAGCGGGAGACGAGCAAAAAGAAGCGCAGGGAAATTGTTGGCAGAATGGGACGATCTTAGATTCGTGGCAGGCACAATACGGAGGCCATAACGCATCGGGAGTCGGGGGGAAAAAAAGAGTATACAATATTCACCCACCAAATCCAGAGAGCTACCAACAAAAAAAGACGAAATGAAGGGTGGAAACAACCACGGGATTGGCCCGGACGGTAAAGAGGCAAACGGAGAACACAAAACCCGTCGGGGGGAAAGGATCAGGGGTTCCCACGCAGGGGGCAGAAAAAGAAATGTTGGGGGGTTGGGGGGAAAAATTGTAAGCATTGGTACCAAAGAAATAACTCGGGGGTTTTAAAAAACTGGCACTGGCAAACAAAAGTGTTTGTAAAGGCAGGGAAAAACAAAGGGAGGAAAAAAATTCGTTACGTAAAAAGAACTAAAAAGAGTCCCTACTGTCCATATCTAAAAACAACCAAAGACCTGGGACCCCCGGGGAAGAGTGAGAACAGGGCTGGGTTCAGGGATTTGGGAAGCCATACGCACCGCATAATCCATCGAAAAATAGTCGGGGACAGGGGGGTGAAATGAATTCCGATCTACTCGAACCCGAGGTGGGTCGGCAACGGTCAAAGCATGGGGGGGGTCAACGCAGAAAAATAAGAGAAAAATCTCTGTGGCTGGGGGGGTAAACCAAGATGCAAAGTTAAATCCGCATAAAAAAAAGTCGGGTCAGCTCGGGGGGAAGCGGAGGGGAAGGTAAAAAGCGGGGTGGAAGCGGGGGGAAGAGAGGAAAGGCAAGGAGAATCTGTATTACAAAAAGGAAGGGATGGGTCTGGACAACTTTCAACGGAAAAAACCGCCCGGGCAAAACGCGGGAAAGTGACCAATAATGCGGAAACAAGGCCTAGACAAACTCAGGGAGGTGATGAGAGGCGAAGAGGATCCCGAGCTGCAAAAAAAAAAAGAAACGTATGAAGAAAAGGGAAATATTACAAAATAATAAAAAACAAGAAGGCGGGGGGGGTTCCTGAACTGAAATTTCTCCCGAAGAGTTATTTTGGGTGGGAAGGAAGGCCTTCGTGCCAAACGAAACTAAGTGACAGCACAGCAGCAGTTTTGACCGCGTCCCAACCTCAAAAAGGGACGCTACAGAAGAAAACTGGCCCTTACAAGGGGGGACGGGAAAACAATTCAAGAAAAAAATCCAGGCCCAAACGAATGTGAAAATGGGCCGATAGATCAAACGTTGAAAGGGAATTCCAACCAAAGAGTAGATAAAAGGGAAGCAAGGGGGCAGCTTAAAAAGGGGGCGAAAAGGAAGCGTTCGGGAAAGAAAGATCGACTTTTGACACAACAATTTAGAAGCTCTTTAAGTAATACGCCCCCTAAAAGAGTTGGGGGGCGGATGTGACCTAATGGGCGGGCGTTTCAATAAAAAAAACAAGCAGGGGGTGACACCGAAGATTGATGGAAGAAAAGGGGGGGGGTCGTGTTTCGGAGCAAGGGGGTGGTACGCGGGGGGGGAGAAGGATGAAGGAACGGTGCGACAGGCGAATGGGTTTTACTCAATTGGGGGAAAGGAGACACAGAGTGGACAACGGAGATCGTCGGCAGCAATGGGGCGGATTTGACAACATTGGAGGGCCTTGGGAGCAAGAGGGTGTGTCACTGCCCGAAATGAGATTCAACAACGAACAAGGGGCTGGGGGTTGTTGTGGGTCAAAAGACGGGGGCTTCTTAAAAAAACGGAGTTTCATCAATCGGCCGACAAGAACGTGACGGTGGGAGGGAAAATCTAGGGTTCAGGGGCGGGGAAAGGAGGAGTCAGCGTTGTGACGGGGAAGATTAAAAAGCCCGTGGGTTGGTGGGGTTAGTGTCACAAACGGAAAAAAAAAGCGAGGACATGTGAGGGGGATGTAGGACTTTATGGCAAAAAGTGCAAGAAGGGGAGCCACAGGACGAAGGGCTCAAAAGGGGGGGGGGGGGGGGGGGAAAATATTTTTCCCGGGGAGAAAAGAACTTTTACAAAGCGATTGAGGGGATGAAGTCGACGATCGACGGGGGAGCGGGTTGGAGTAGGGTGGTTGGGAAAGAAAACGTGAAGGGTGCAACGTAAGTACACAAAAAAAAACCGGAAAAATGGCGGGAAGAAGTCGCGACAGGTACGAAAATAAACCCACGGACTCGTGGTGGTTTTACCACCGAATCCAGGGCGGGGGAAGAGTAACACGTCACATTGTAACGAGGGGCCCGCTAACCCAGTATATAAAAACCTCTTTCACGGGGACAACCTGGGGAAAAAAAAAAAAAAAACAGTTGGGAGAATGCCAGAAAACAACCGATACTGGAGGGGGATAAACGCAAGTTTTCAATTATTGGTCAACTAAAGGCTGAACCCTCCGCAAAGGGGGAAGGGGCGGTTGCAACGTGAAAAACCGGAACGTGTAAAAAGGGGACACAAAAACAACTTTTCACGACCGCGGACCGGTAAATAGAGCGAAGGGTAACAAAAATAGTCAAAAACAACCGGAACTCAAAGAAACTCAGACAATCAGGTTAAACATGAGGACGCTTTAAAAGCTCTGGGAGATTAGAATTTTAAATGAGGAGCATCTTCTGAAAAAAAGGGGGACTTGAAGAGAAAATTGGCGAATAATGCAAACTGGGAAAAAAACTTGTTCAATGAAATTGGTGACTCTAGGAGTTGGGGCGAAAATATCCGTGGTGGGTAGGTCGGAAAACGGCAAAACCTACAAGGGGTGGGTGGGGAAAGAGGTCGCAAATATAGCAATGCGTGTCAGGAGAAAGGGCAGGGGAATTTCGGCGGGCCAAAACAGCGGAGAAATCCGGGTGTAGCCTTGAAAATGTCATAAACATGTATACTTTTTTGTGGGGCAGGGGCTCGAGAGTGCGGCAAAAAAGGGGACAAGGAAAATGACGAAGACAAAAATCAGGTTGCTAGTTAGGAGGAAACGGTGTAGGGACAGTCGAGAAAAAAAGAAAAAAAGGAATTGTTGGAGGATGGCCCTGAAATGGAGGGGTAGTTGTACCTTGAGGGTTTTGAACACCAGGGGGTTGTTATAGGATATGGAATCTGGACCGAAACTTTAACCGTGCGCCGATGGGGGTCTGGTCGGCGTGTGGAGCAAGCAAGAGGACGATTTTAGGGAAAATTCGAGGTAGAGGGGCGCAATGTTGATTGTCTTTCCAAAGGCGGGGGGACTATAGCGACAAAAGAGCCGAAAAGTGTAAAGGGGAGTCAAGGTTATCTTCTTTGTGGGGCACACAGCGAAAGAATTTCTACGAGTTTGGGCGGGGAAAAAAAAGAAAAAGTCAAGGGGTGCAGAAATAGGGGGGAGATCCAGTGGGGGTCAAGGTTGGGTGAAAGAACGGAGGACCGGATGAGTCACTTGGTTCAAAAGGAGTTGGGGGGGGTAAAAACATAGAGATGGCGGGAGGGGACATGGAAAGTGTCTCCACCGGAGTGGGGGAAAGAAAAGTTGCACGAAATGGGGGGAAATGACAATGAAATTCTAGTGTGAAACTCGAGGGGGATTACAAAAGCTGAGGTTGGAATGGGGAGGCCGATAATCCGGAGGACTGTCCTAAAAAGAAAAGGTCCTCTAAGATTTGCTTAAGGGAAACAGCGGTAACGCTCAAGAGAAGCATGAGTTTGGACTCATTGGGGAGGTTGCGGGAAAAAATCAAGACACGCCGCAGGTTTTTTCACGACCATAAAACAACGGATCCGGGAAAAACTGCAACTTTAATAGGGGATACTTCAGTGAGATCGAAGTATGGCTCTGGGGAGCGGGCCGGGATTGAGAAATAGGGCGCAACTTTACGGGAAACTGCGACATTCCCCTTACTCGGTGCCCCAGGCCTGGGAAAGGACAAAGTGAGGACATGGACGGTTTGGGGAAAAAAGGATGAACGCCCTATTAGCGAAAACTGAAGGTTTTTTTTGGGTTGGGGGGGGGTGTAGTCGCGGGTTCTTTGGCAAGGAAGTATTCTAAACGGAATTCCTGAAGGCACCTCCAGGACTTTTTTTGTTCAAGAGCTAAAAATTGTTTGGCGGGTACAGGCTACCTCATTATGTGGAAAAATACGCAATCGGAAGGGTTGGTGAAAGGAATCAAGAAGGGGGGGGTCCAAGAACTTCGTTGGGGGGGGGCCGTTGCTCATATGCTTGCGAGGGTTAAAGTGGAAAGTAATCTTCATAGAAAGAAGGGGGGGCGTCGATTTAGGGGGTTGCCAACAAAGAAAGACGTAAAGGGGGCAAAAACAGACGGGGGAAAGGGGGACGGAGGTCGTGCGAGGACGGGCTTTGCAAGGAATGGGGATAGAAAATGGGGGGGTCCGTTGAAAAAAAGGACGAAGAAGGTAAAAGAAAAAATCAAAAAAACAAAAAAACGAAGGGAGGGAGAATGACTATAAATTGCCTTTAAAAGAAAATTCTCGGTATCCCATGGAAATACAGACGAGAACTCGCAAGCCCGCCGTCGGGGGGGGCGGGAAAATGAAGACAATTAACTGGAAAAGGGGGGGGGCAAGAGACAACCAGTAGGTTACTAAATGGAACCACTACACCCAAGATCAACCAATAGTGAAAAAACAAATCCAAAAAAGACGTGAGGTAAGATCTGAAAATGAAGTTTCCTACAAAAAATTAAGATGAAAAGGAAAAAAATGAGGGGAATCTGAGTCAGAAAAAAATCGAGAGAAAAGGGAAATAAGGACCACATCTAAGGGTCGGAGCATGTATACCTCCCGCTCGAAAAGGGGGGCAAAAAAGGGACAGACGATCTCTTCTCGAAAAACAAGAAACCCGTGAAAAGGAAAAGAAATTAGGCCTGTCGGGGCCAATGGGGAAAAGAAAGGAAAGTGAATGCGAAAAAAGGGCACCAAAAGCACCCTTCTGGAAGGTGAAGCCGAAAACCGAAAAGGCAAAGGACCCTTAAGATAGTAAAAGCTGCCAGGTTACCCCAGAAAAGTGAAGGGGCATGACACTTTAACAGGAAGGTCTTTAACTTGGAGGACCCGCAATAAACCGAAAAGCCAAAAAGCTGAAAAAGAATGTGACTCCCTCGTTTGGACGAGGGGGAAGACCGGACGAACAGGAAACAAATGTGGATCACGCCTGAGCCGAACTAAAAGAGTCAGGTCAAAATAAAGAAAAGGGTCGTTGGGCAAGAAAAAAAAAAAAAGAGAGCCGGGGAGAAAGCAAACGGGGGAAACGCATGAAAAGAAGGCCCAAAACCGCTGGGGCTACAAGGGGCCTCGGCTGCCATCTCAGAGGGCACAAAAGAACTGGAGAAAAAAAGCAGCCTAGAAAACCGGACAGACTCAGTAGGAAACGCCCCTGTGGGTTGGCGCGAAAAAAAGCGCCAAACACAGAGAAAGGAAAGCACAAACGGGAAGAATTGGTGGGGGGGGGGGGGTAAATCCTGGAACGCTGCTCAGAAAATGACACCATTCGGGGAACAACGATGCAGCCAGGCCAAACAATTGCCCAGCCTGACCGGAGGGCAAGCTGGTACTAAAAACTGAAGGGAAAATAGTTATTGTCTGAAGGCAAACTCCTCAAACCATACGGAGGGAAAAACACAACAGGTATAAATGAAGGCAGAAAATAAAAAAGTTGCAACTCAGAAAAGAAGAAAGAACGAAAAAAGAAATCAAGACCACAAGACGGGGGCGGGGGATGACTTAATCAGAGAGCCGTCGCGTAACAGGACTTTAACTCATTTAAATTTTTCACAAGGGAAGGGGGACGAAGGAAAGAAAGCTCCCTCAACAAGGACACTCAGTAAGGTAGGAACTGAAAAATTATAACCCCATAAGAGATGATTTGCTAAGGAAAGGGGGGAAAAGACAGCAATATCCCCAAATAGTACGCCTTGAGCGGCGAACGGGTGGATACAGGAAAGGAAGGTCAGGCTGCCCCGGAACAAACCTTCGCAAACCGGGGAAAACGGACCACGGGGAAAAAAGCAAAGGGAACTGTTTTTTACCAGGCACAAAGTCTAAAAACTTGGTGAGAAAAGAGTCAGAAAATGGGACGATGACCTAAAATTCGAGGGAGGAAGGAAAAACCAAAGATATGGCCAGGGTGAACTGAGGGGGGACTTTTCTTAGGAAAAATATGACGCTGCACGGTCAGGGGGAAAAAGGGGGGGTGGGTCAGTGGGTAAAGTGCCCCTATTTTCGGGTGGGAAATGGGCAACCCACGAGGGGAAGAATTGTTGGATGAAAAAAAAATGAAACGGAAGTGTTCACCAAGAGAAAGGGGGATGGTGTCTCGGAGGCACTTTTTTTGGGATGAGGGAATGAGCGGGGGCGTCAAGGAGGAAAGCGATTGGAACAAAGAAGAAAAAACCATTTGTAAACGTCTATGGAGGTCAGGGACACATTCTGAGATTAGTCGCAACTAAACGTGAGTAGGGAAACAGGTTAAAATGGGGGGGGTAACCTGGGAAGGATCGGAAAAAAAACTTTCCCAGACCCCAAAATAGAGCCAACAACTGGAACCGAATGATAGAGCTCGACGAGACAAAAAAAGGTGAAGAAAGCAAAAGGGACTGAGACGAAGACGTGCGGTGTCAAGAATCTCCACAGAGAAATCGCGACCGGTAAACTCGAAAAGAGCCAAAACAAAGAAGGAGGAAACTGCAGTCAGAAAAATGTGATTGAGGACAAACCTTGAGGTCCCCTAGGTAAACGAAAGGTAAATCCTATCCCTTGCTGAAAAAAAAAAGGGGAAACCCAACACAGGGGGGGGGGGGGACACCTGACAAAGGGGGACGTAAGTTGTGAAGGTATTAGATAAGGAGGGCGGGGGTTTAAGGGTAGGCGAAGGAGAACTCAAATGTGGGGGTTGGGTCCAGAAAGTGCGAGAAAAAGCAAAGTGAACGGAAGAAAGGAACACATTTTCTGGCAGCTTTTCCCCAAAAAGATCGTTTTGGACATTCACTATGGGAAAAAAAGAAAAAGGCAGTAAACATAAGGGGGTGTGAAGGATCTCAGCCCTATTAATTACTCTGCTCAATAAAAGAAAAAAACCCGAAAGTCTTCCAAATGGAAAAAGGGGAGGAAACTACAAAATCGTTTTTCCCTTATGGAAAAAAGCATCAAATCAAACGCAGCATCATCAGAAAAAATAGGTAAAAATGGAAAGGGAAGGGCGGTCAGAAAGGGGGAAATGCGATCGGGAACTCGTCACTCCGGGGGGGGTAAGGGGAACGCCCCTAACAACCGCAAGGTAGGGAAATAGGAGGAGACATCTTTGGGAAAGAAGAAAAAAAACAGAACGCGGACTGAAAACCTGGCAGCCAAGGAAAGGGGGTCCGTCAGGGAACAGGGATCAAATTAATGTGTTAAAAAAAGGGGTACAGGGGGGTGTGCTAGAGAAAGGAGTACTTATCCGCTCCAAAGGGAAACTCGGGAGGGAGGGGGAGGACAACTAAAGGGGGGACCGCCAGGCACGCAAGCCTCACAAAAGACAAAGACCCATCTCGGCGACAACAAAACTCCAAGATCTCTCAAACCCGGAATGGAGGAGCAGTCAAGATCTCGGAGACAAAACAAAAATAACGGAGGATTGTAAAATGATCGGGGGGGGGGGGGTGGAAGAAGCGCAAAGCATTCCGGGTGGATTTATCTGGGCTTTGGTCATCATTTTGCACTCTACTGAAGTTCTCAGAGAAAAAGGGGGACCCAAAACAATAAACTGGAAAAAAAAAATGATTAAAAGAGTAGAGGAGAACAACTGCATTTTCGTAAAGTCAATTCCACGCTGGGGAGCCAATCAAAAACGAAAGAACATCCACGGTAGGGGGAGGAGATTCACGGGGAAGGGTAATCGCGGGATCACGAAAAGAACATAATGTCCGAGAGACGAGTGTGCATCATGCGACTGCACTAACGGGGAAAGAAGAACCCACGGCCAGGGACTCTGGATGGAAAGACGACCTTCATTGGAAAGGGGAAGCTCCTGAAAGCCCTAAGATGGGAAGTAGGCTTGGAAAGGGGGGGATGATTGAGTGACAAATCAACCAAAATCAAAGATGGTAGCCCCTCTAAATAAGATGAGGCCAAGGGTAGTGGGGGGTTCGTTGTGTGTAGAGCAGAGGGAAAAATTATAAGAGGGAGGAAAAGAAGAAAACTATAAAAATAAGGTTCGAAAGGGGGGGGGAAACCCATCTTAGACAGAGGGAAAGTGGGGTTTGGACAAACTGGACCAAAGAGGTCCAAAGAAAGATCGGAAAAAAAATAAAGTGCAGCAGGAACCAAATTTCCGGAGTATCCCTTTGTAAAAGGCCGTTCGGAAACGAAAGGCTGTGGGTTTTTGTTGTCAGGAGAACCCTAAGAATATAGGCAAAGGGGAACATTCAAAGTTGGGAGGGGTCAAAAGCCAGGTAACGAGCAGGTGGAGGGAAGGAGTGGGCGGGGGGGCATATTCCTCCGAGTTGTTTGAAATGGACGGGAGGGACGAGAAAAAAACCAATGGGGGAGAGGTGAATGCGTGTTTGAACGGGAAAACCAAATGGGGGGGATCCCCTATACCAACACCTCAAATTCAAGGCGCAACAAACGTTAGAGCACCTAAACGCAAGAAAGGCAAGTAGTGACTTCGCCGATAAGCCGGGGAAGTCCTCGTGGGGGGGTTAGTTGGTTATGGTTGATTTGTTGGGGGGGGACCGACTGAAAGTAAAAAGGGGAGAAAGGAATACTACAACCGGAATTGGGTAAAAAAGCAGAAGAAGGGTTAACTAATAGACAGGGTCCGCGGTGGGCCCTCATAACAGGGGAGGGACCCGTCTTCACACCGGTCTTAGCCGGGGGACCCAAGGATCGTGTAAACTACCTGTCACATCGGCCGTCCGACCAAGCTTTAAAAAAACCTGGTCCCCACTGGCCTAAACCTGGTTGGGAAATAAAGGAGAAAAGCCAAAAAGGGAAGCGTCTTTCGAGGGGGGGTCCCGAAAAACAGAACAAAAACAACACGCCAACGTGGTCAAAAACTGGGGAAATTTAAAACAAATTTAAAATAAACCAGGGAAGGGTTGAAAAAAAAAGGTTCACCCAAACGGACACCAAAAACTCAAGGGGTGAGGTTGGGGATAAATTAATAAACTAGATAGTCCCCAAAATAACATTCAGAAAAGAGAATGGAAATAGGCAAAAGAAGGGGGATTTCCATGAGGCGCATCTGCTTACTGAAGTTTGAAAAAGACACGGGGGGTCGTAATGGGGGGAAAAATGGGGAAAGAAAATTGGTGTTCAAGGGAAAAGGGTGACGCGCGGTAGGGGGTTGAAAGCCGAAGGGGGTTGTGGGGGTATGTGCGTGGAAGGAAAAAAAGCAAAGGCGGAGGTAAACAACTTCAGAGGGAGGGAAGAAGTTGGGGGGGGCTTTCTTGCAGGAAAAGTCATCAAACACATAAGGATCCGGGGAAAGCAAAGGTTGAAGGAAAGAGAAAAGGGGACGGTTATTGGGGGGGGAGGTTGCGGTTCGACTTCTTCCATTATGAATGGAATGGGAAGGGAGGGGGCTCCCATGCGTGGGTTCTTCCTAAAGAACACTGGAGCAGTGCAAAATGGAGGGGTATGGGGGGGGGTTGAACGTGAAAGAGTTATAGTATGGGTCGTCAAGTTTGATTTGGGTTTTGTCACGGGGGAGTGAAGAATGAGCGGGTCATGGAAGGACCTTGGCCTATTGGTCAGTTTAAGGGTCCAAGACAAATACGAACGGGGAGGGTAGAGTGAGTGGTCAGGGTTACGATGGGGGTGGGTGGGCCTGTCAGAAGGGTGGAAAAATCGGGTTACTCAGGAAAAGGCAAAAACGGAAAAAAAGAGGGAGGGCCGACGCAGTGTGCAGATGGGTGAAGTCCAGGGTCAAGGACGAGGGGAGGACGAATGGGGGGAAGGGGGCGAAAGAACATGGGACGTTGGCAAGACGAAAAGAGATCAGGGACCGGGGTGGTGGCGGCTTGCTGAATGGGCTACGGGGAAGGGAATTTGGGTGGGGACTGTAAGGAACGGGGCGCGGGGGGGATCCGGGTGGAAAGGGACACGCGGGTCGTGGGGGGGAATTGTAAGAAATTCAAAAAAAAATGAATTGGGATTGGGACACAGTCTATAGAGGAAATGCACCCATGAAATTGTTGTCTTGGAAGAGAAGTGAACCTAGGAGCCTCCTGATCAAAGTCAAAAGACGAGTGAAGGTTCAGGTACCGGCGACAAAAAAGGGGAGCCCCGAAAAAGAAAAAAAGGAGTGTGAAAAATGGGAGGAAGGGGGGGAAGGAGAACGGAGCGAAGGTTGGCACAACGAAGGCCTGGGAAAAAAAGAAAGGACATTGTCGATTATAGAAAAAAAAAAATGACGTAGAAAAATCATTCGTCAAAAGAGGGACCGTGCAAAAAAGAGATGGAGATAAGTTTCGGCAAGTGGGACTCAAAGGCCAGTCCTTGGGGGGTCCAATAAAGGAAGAATTTATTATTAAAACGTGGGGGGGAGGGACAAAAGGCGACGAAACGTTCGAAAGGAGGGAGGGAGCGAAGGAGTTTTTTGGGGAGGGGGTGGGTGGGGTGTTGGGGTGGGGGGGGGTAAAAGAAGCGCTGTAGGGAGACAGGGGGAGCAGGAGGACTCAGCCGGCAAATGATTTTTCTGGGCAGCTGGGTGGCTGGAAGATGGGTCCTGGCGGGAAGATCGAAGTCAGGTGGAAAAACGCTCATCTACGGGTTTGTAAAGGCCAAAAACAGGGGATTTAAAGAAAAGGGGGAGTTTGGGGCAAGTATGCTAGAGGCCCGCGTTTGTGCCAAATTTGTTCAATCCAGTGTCGGGAAAAACGGGGGGTGGGAAACGGTATAATTGACTTGGGGAACGGGAAAAAATTGCAAGGGCGATCCACAGAGGTGAAAAAAAATGGGAGGGAGGCAAACGTGGGGGGAAGGAAGAAGGCGGGTCAGGGATAACTGTTGATTGTAAGGCGATCCGTGCCCGGATAAGTGAATCATCTCCGCCACACGGAGGAAGTGGGGAGTCCACCGAGAAGAACAGGAAGGATGACAAAACAAGATCCTGACCCCAATGCACGCAACGGGAATCGACGCAGAGCCCTCAGGGTCAGGGGCGGCGCACTTAATCACTGGGCAAGCCGCAACTCGACTCCCGATCGTGGGGGAATAATAAAATCACGGCACAAAACACCCGAACCTGCCCCGACTAGGAGAAACGAACAAACTGCAGGAACGGAGGGGGATTTTGTTCAGAAAAACGGAGAGACAAAACGAGAACCTGAATGATCGTCCAATGAAATCAAAAAACCTCGGCGAGAAAAGCCAGAAAGCAAGGGCGGCTATCTTGCTCTCAAGGGAAAGGGACCGGAGCGAGGGACTACAAAACCTCGAGAAATCCTGATTCGTCTAACTTATAAGGCCCATTCCAGCAATTCAACGGGAAAAAACAGCAATTGGTGAAAGAAAGGGGGGAAAAACAAAGTGTAAGCAAACATCACCCCTACGGCAGGGGGAGCCAGCCCGCGGAAAAAAAAACTGAGAGAGTAAATCTTCCAACAGAAATATAAGGAAAGGGCACCGGTACATTACCGTGCACAAAAGGAGGTCATTGACAAAAAGGCGTCGACGATCCGAAACCCAACAAGTGATGAAAAATAGATGGAGGAACAAACAAAGCTACTCGCGTTTTCACGGGGGGGGAAGGAACCAAGACACTCAAATCGCGGCATGTGTTGGGGGAGACGGCAGTGAACCAAACCAAGTCCCCGACGAAGGAACCTAAAAACAGGGGGGGGGTGCAGGTCACAGAGCCACGGGGGAAATTACAAGAATTGGCAAAGGAAGAGACAAGAAAACCGCTTCAGAACGGGACACTCAGGACCAATCTAC
>Ga0179591_1248708_pt1 | contig 16265 bp, 16 predicted proteins | sample CZOMad2_1_08_16f_FD_182891 | JGI IMG/M metagenome (GOLD analysis project Ga0179591, IMG submission 182891) | Vadose zone soil fungal communities from Angelo Coast Range Reserve, California, USA - CZOMad2_1_08_16fungal (PacBio error correction) | ecosystem: Environmental > Terrestrial > Soil >...
AAAAGTCTCATCAGAAGAGAGCCACCATACTCCTTTCGCTCACTCACTACTTTGACCTAGGGGACGGAAAATTAGAACGGAAGGTCTTTGAGGACCGCCAACAGGAAACCGTCTTGGGCGGAGGAATGGGAGAAATGTTTCGTCTCTTTTTGATACAAAACTGACTTGCGGGCGAGACTTGGTTATTGATTCAGCACGAGTCGGCCTGTCAAAAGAAAGAGAGGAAAAAAAAATCAGCATGAACTGTCGAGAGGTCTTACGAAGAAGACGACATACCATGCTTAGCAACACGCATTCCAGTAAACAGGCGCAATGGCAGAAACTAAGATCACCTCAAGTAAGGGGCCTAGCGAGGAAGACGGAGAATGAGGGGGAAGGAACGGGACCCGCTCTTCCATTAGAAAAACATCTACCAGGAAATATTGTGACAAGGAAGGAACGAACTTTACCGACTAACAACCCTCTGCTGGAGAAGTGAACCGGTTACTTACCGTGCTGTGTATCTCAATTAAAATCCTGGAGCGGGGGGGAGGCGGGCGGTGGGCGACTTCTTGGACGTGAAGCCCATGGACCTGACCAATCTACAGGGGGGCCTGCTGAAACTCGACTGGTCCCAAAACTGAAAGGGGGGGGGGATGACGGGGGGGTCCGCTCCTTGTCCCTTCCATTTCAACGACCATCCGGCCTTCGGTTAAATATCAGCATTGGGGGAAGGGTCCAGTCAGCAGGAAAGGGAAGTGGGGGGAATTCCATTTGACAAAACAAAACTCGAGCAATCTATACCAAAAGGGGGTACGAAGGTAATTTTGTGGCCAAGCCGGTAAAGGCTGTCTTTTCGTGGTCTTATTCGCGGGGGCGAAGACCCCCTTTGGGGGAACGCAGTAAAGGAAACATGGGGAAATCTTCAACCACTTCGCACCTTCGACTTGGCACTGTCACCATGCGAGTATTTCTCTTGCAAAAAATTGACGATTCATGAAGGGACGAAATAAAAACCAGTAGTGAAAAAGGTTTTATTTCTCCGCCCTCCGAGTCAGAGCTTTACACATGCGGGGTGGGAATAAATAGGAGAATATGTCGGAATTGATCCGGTCGGGAATCTTCTGGTTCAGGAACCTCCACGCTGGTAAGAACAGCGTTCATGGAAATGACGAGCGAAGCTCGGTCTCATGTCGAGGGCCATCCCTTTGAGGTTGGTATATTATAAACCGCCAGGAATCACATGCACGAAAGAGGGGGAGGAGAAAACGAAATCACTGTCACGGACGTCGGCTGGATCGGGTTTTTTCCATGATTAGAGCAAAGGGAACCGGTGGGGGGGTTTCACGTGGGGTGGGCTCGACCGTTGAACCCGCACTATACAGGGTGGACCGCTGGAACACAAGCATCCTATTCGTTTATTTTAGTGATGGGGGGGTAGGCGGGGATAGGGACAAATCTCCGCCCCAACAAACAGAGGAAGGTCTCATGATCCAAGGGTCAGGACGACGCGGACAATAAAAGAATTCTCACGTGTCTGGAAAAAGGAAAAGATGCCATATGAAATGGAAATATTAAAGGGACCCATTCCAAAGCGCAGCGCATACAAAAATTGCGTGGGTCACTGTGTTCTAAAAAAGTGGAGAGCAAAAGTCAAAACTTCTCGGTGTACCGAAAAAGAGAGAACACGGATCCCATGGCTCTGGGTAGAACCAGGACAAAGATCTTCGTTGGAACGTTATATTGGCGCGCCCTCAAAATAATAGCGTCTCTCTTATAAGCAGGAAGAGACCTGACTGAAAAGGGAGGGAACGTCGTGACCTGATAAAAAGTATAAGAAGAGTTGTCTGTTGTCTTATGATGTGATACCCTGCAGAATCGAACGAAGGAGTGGTGAGGTTTTCTGAGGAGGAGGGCTCCCATGATGGGGCAGAAAAGGAGTACAGTTCCCTATTGAGGGGGACCTGTTATCCGGGTCTGCCGACCTTAAAGTGTCGGACGTCTCGGGAAAAAAAAACTTAGGAAAGATAAGAGGATAACGAAGGAAAAGACGAACTAGGTATAACAGGGGAACCAAAAAAAAGACCTCAAAAAGAAAGAGAGGGTCTGCGACAATCAGGGATAAGCGCCAAAAGATCAAGATTTCATATCTTCATAGGCCCTAATCCCCTCCAGAAGAAACAGAAAAGTCAAAAAACGGGGAGGGCCGGGGGGTAGAAGGGTGACAGAGACAATTTTCAATAGTATTCTCGCTCCAGTCAGGTGTGAGGAAACGAGAAGTCTTTCTGGCGGAAAAAGGAGCGGGGTCGATCGACAAAAAAAAGGGGGGATCCCATTCTCCGGAAAGGGGATGTTGTCCAGGTCTACAGAGAAATTGTTTAAGCCCGAAGGGCGGGGGAATGGTGACCAATAACAACTGGGCAGGTTCAGTTTGACGCATGTCTGAAAGGGAAAAAAAAGTGAGACTGAGATCCTCGAGTCAGTTCTGTCTTGCAGGCTACTGGAGGAGGAGGGATGAGTCGGAAAGGGGAAGCTTTTGGTACGGTTGCCCAGGATGGAGATCTGAGAAATCGGGGGTCCCCTCTGGAAGACCAGACTGACGGACGAAGCTAGCTGTGCGGAGAGGCGGTCCATGAAATCGAAAGGTCAGACCCCCTTCATCCCAAAGAAGTCGTTTCAAATTGACAAAGTACTGGCCGCTGCCGTTTGAAAAAGGTGCGGAGAAACACAGAAAGAGACCACGGAAAAAAAGGGCGAGAAAAACAGGTATACTCACAAGGATGTCTCATGTTATCAGGGAAGACATGGTCGTCGGGGATCTATCTTAAAAAAAGGGCGGTGGTTGATAGAAGAACATAAAGGTCTAGTCGACCGATCCTGGGAGATCCAGATCCAGCTACTGGAACTCCATGCTGCGGGATTTTGAACAGAATGGGTCGGAAGCAGACTCATCGGAGGGGGCTATAAAGGCCGTGCTCACATCCGGGTGAGAGCAGATGCCAATCGAGGAATTACGGAGGGGACCATACCACCGTTTCTTAAAAACTCAAAACGTGTCGAGGAGGAAAGGAAAGAAGACCAAATCCGAAAGAAAATCTACGGGGGACCTTCCAGGGAAGGGAAAGCATGGGGCGCGGGGGATAAAGGAAGGGGTTCAAAAACAAAAAAAGGGGCCCACAAAATTGGGGGTGGACTTCATAAACGACCTAAGCAACAGACCCTGCGACCAATTCACATGCTAACGTGCAATTGGTAGAGAATGGGAAAGTGCGGCTAAGACCAGGAAACAAAAGTTCACGGAGAAAAAAGGACTTATGATCGAATACACCTGCTCATTTAGTCAGGTTCGGGAAACGAAAGAAAAAAGGATCCCGGAAACTGAAAAAAGGGTTGTGACAAAGCTCTATTTAACCCAAGGCCACAAATGGATAGAGAGTGGTCCGTCAGAAACGAACCGGAAGGATTAGACATTGCCGCAAGAGCAAGGAAGGAAAATATTGCAAAAGGTTAACCGGGAACCCAGGCGCTAGAGAAGGTGGGAGGGGGAAGGCCAGCGAGAAAAAGGGACCACATTCCAGGGGGAGGGGCTCCTTTGCTATCATAAAAGAAAGCGCCTGTGATATGATTAGAGTTCAGCTTACAAAAAAAAGAGGGGGGGGATAGGTTGGAATGACCTTAGGAATGCCGTCAAGGGAGGAAGCCTTGTCGTTAAGAGAGACCCTCAGATGGAATCTCGATGGGGGCGGAGAATTGTCGGACTAATCATCCAGAAAAAAGTAAAAGAACTGCAATTCACGAAACCGACGCACAGCACAAGCACGGCATTGAAAAAAACAAGGGAATGGGGAGAGGTGGGGAGCAAGCGGATACAGCCGAAAGCAAGGTTCTCCTAAGGGAACCAAGACAACGGAGAGGGAAAGTGTGACGCAGGTTTTCGGGAAAGGTGGGAGAGGGGGAGGGAAAAATGATCAGAAAACAAAAAAGAAATATCTAACCTGTTTGTACAACATCCATATATCTCAAACAAATGCTGGGATTGAGTGGCGGTGTGGAAGACTCAGCCGATCGGGTGGGAGGTGGATGATCAGGGGAAGCACATGATTAGCCAAGCGAGAAAAAACGCGCAGGCGCACTCCGGGAGAGAGAAAAGTAATTAAAAAACTGAGGTGTGTTTATCGGACTAAAAAAGGGAAACAGTCAGGGAGAATGGTACTTCAAAAAACGGTCATGCATGTCGTCTGTGGGAATCCTTGAATTGCGAGAAGGGGGGGGTAGTTAGGACAAGATGCCTTCACAGAAAACAGCGTTTAGAAAAAAGGGAGAGGAAGGACTGTCCAAAACTCAAAGGGGATGTAGGTCGCAGGAGGAAAAAAAGGAACACATTCTGACGCCGCGCAAAAGGAGTCTAACAACTACCAAAGAGGATTTAACAAAGGGTAAAGCCACAGGGCTGAAGAAAAGGAACAGGCTGCGCTTCTAGAAATGGCCAGCCCAGGGAAAAGCGGATACCATGAGCGCTTGAAAAAACCGAGAAAGAAAAACCCTCGATTTCACTAAAAGTTTGGCGGATCGGGGGGCAAGGAAGGAAGTGAAAAACGGGCAAGTGGGAGAGTTGGAGAATGAGACTTAAAAAAACTCTAATTAAGTGTCCTCAAAAAGGGAACCGGCAGAAGGGCAACATCCGGGCGGGGAAAAAGTGGAACAGGAAACACTGAATTGGGGTTCAGCTTGATGCGGTATTGAATCTCCTGGGGCGTTTGGAAAGGGAGACTACTAAGGAGGGCCTTAATTAAAAGAAAGGTCAGGGACATTAAAGGAGCTCTAGTGAATGGGTGTGCCGGCTGGCCTTACACCGAGACCATCTAGGTACACTGGGGGAGAACTTGTAGGGGGGTGGACGACGGGGCGGTCGGGGAAAAAAAGCGTTGCCGTGTAGCTTCCTTGGCGAAGTTGTGGGGGACCTCCGGATCGGAAACTTCTGAGTACCAACCCTGCTCCAAATTCCTTGAATGAAAATGTCCGTTGAAAAGAGAAAGGTATACGTTTCTAAGAGGAAAACGCAGTCGAAAGGAAGCCAAAACCAGTTTTAGCGCCTTTTTAGCCTAACTCCGAGGGAGAGCGGATTAAAAACCGAAAAAGGGGAGGAAGAAAGTATGCGAAAAGGGGGAACTCAGAGGGAGGCACTTGCAGGCCCGCAGACTGTAGATGAAGACACAGGAAAAAAGAAAAAACGTCGATGTCGCTTTCTATACGTAAAGGGGAGAGGGAAAAACGAAGAAAAAACGATTTTTGGAGGGAGAAAAAGCAATAAGTTGCCTTCAATGTCGACGGAGCTTAACTCTGGAAAACGACTTCTCCCAAGAAGGCAAGGGACAGGGGATATTTTGGGAATCGTCTGAGAAGGGACCCGGGGTGTTGGGCGGCGGGTGAGAAAAAAAAATTGAAAATCCGCCATACCGGGGGGACATTATTGGAAAACTACCTTTCAAGGAGGATGGGCGGGGGGGGTTGGTCGCGAACTGGGAAATAGAACGAAAGAAGACAACTAGGGGAAGGGAAAGTGATGCTGACAGGGTAATACCCTATTTCGATGAAAGTAGCCAGACCTTTTCGAACAACCTACAAAAGTATGAAGCTGGCAGCCGAAAGTGAAGGAAAAAAAGGTCCGAGAATAAACAGAGCAGACAGAAACCTACTATTCGTGGTGCACCTGGGGGATGGTGGATTGGTCTCCCACACACTGTTGGAAAAGAAATAAAACTGCGCGAAAAAAAGAGCAGGTCCGGAACAAAGGATCGGGAGGTCCGTTAGAAACCTTTTAAATTGAGTATCGGCGCCTCAAGAAAAAGAGCAGCTAGCAGATTACTATAAGAGGAAACAGGGAAAAGGAAGGAAAGGAATTTGGGAAACTGGCGAAAAAAAAGGTGACACATCACAGGAACCTTGGAAAGCGTTATGATTCGGGGGAGGCAGGCTAAACTGCAGATAAGGACCCCTTAGTCGTTGTATCAGGGGAGTAGGAGGAAATTGGCAAAAAGAGAAAGGAAAAAATTTACATGGGAACGCACGCCTCGATTAGGGGGGGATGGGTGGAGTTACTCTTGGTCCTTAAAATGGGGAGCGTCGTGCTGGGAGAAAAAAAAATAAAGGGAAGGGAAAAATAGACGAAGGCGGGAAAGGGAAAAACGGGCCCTAAAAAATAATACGCTGGTGCCCACTGGAATTCCGTGCACCATCATGTATCCGAATAAAAAGGAAAAAAGACTATGGGGAACGGTCAAGCCCCGCAAAACGAAATCAGAAAAAACCGACTTGAAGGGGGGTCGGGTCCGCAGTTTTCAAATCAAAAACCAAAGGTTCCCCTCGTCAGAGGAAAGGAAAGACTAAGGGGGGGAAGGAAGAGAGGGGGAAGGGGAGGCGCGCGGTCATAGAAAAATCCTCCAATGGGGGGGGAGACCGGAATAAGAATCTGGGGTGCTTACAGACAAAAACTGGGGGGAGAGGGCGGATCTCGTGTAGTAAACCCGCCATAGTTAATTTTGGGACGAAATTGGTGGGGGTGGAAAAGAGTAATGAGCGGCTAGATCGTAGGAAATTGCCGGTCATTCTTACTTGGAGGGGTCGGGAGGGGGAAGTAGATTTCGTATTGGGGGGGATGGTGGTGGTAAAAACCCGGGGGAGAAGTCCTCTCGAACGCGTTGACTTACCCTTCGAAGGGAAAGGCTCGTGTGGTGACTGCTGGGACGGACGAGCGGTCATCCCGAGCCCTTTGGCAAGACCCCCCATCCCCAGAAAAAAAAAAAGTCGAGGTGGAGGGTGAACCTAGGAGAAAAGTGTGGGAGGGGGAGGGGGGGGCGAAATAAACAGCCAAGCAGCAACCGGGTCCGGGGAGAGAATATTTACAAATTCACATTCCCCGCGGGGGAAAGGAAGGATATAACGTAAGGAGAGAGGAGAGGGAGGGGAAAAAAGGCTCAAAAAAACAAAAACTTCCATTGCATCGTAGGGAAACGATAATTGACAATAAGGGGGGAATCGAATAGGGAAGAAAGGGGAAAGTAATCATCGATGGGGACCAGCGGCGTCCTTAAAGAAAAGATTAGAAAAGAAATCTCACATCAGGGGGTTATAACTGAGACCAAAAGCGGATAGACTATTCAAGGAACTGGAGGGGACACTCTCAACGGTCGCAGTGCGCTTCTAAAAAGATTGGATCAACGAAAACTAAAAATAAAGGAAGTTGGCCACAAGGAGTCATGGGGGGGAGTAAGTGAAAAAATAGATTGAAGTTTCTATCGGGGAAAGACCACTCCACCAGGGTAGGTGGCACGCACGAACGAAAAAAGAAGGGGAGAAAAGCCTTTCCAAGTCTGACCAACTTTGGCTTTTAACTGACGATAGGTTGGGGGAACGGGATACCTGACCGGGATCAAACCACAGGCACATTTACAAGTAGGGAATGTATCAGAAAGGCACCGAATCTTTACAAAAGGGGAAGGGGAGGGGCGCGACTGGCACAATAACAAAGTAAAGCGACCCTAAAATATCAATACAAGCACGGCCTGGGGGGGGTGACAAGATAAGGGTAAAGACCTAACTTGTCTCCGGGCATGAGCCAAGTCAAGAGAGGAGTAGATTCCCACTCGCCACCATCCGGGAATTCTGAAGTCTTTAAAAAAAACCAGCCGGTAGGGAGCTGGCACGAGAACGCCAAGAAAGAGGGTGGGGTCTAGGGAGAAGCGAGAGCCTTGGATGCCCACTAGTGCTTCGGCTGTAAAAAAACTGCTATCAGAAAAAATAGACCGTTAATCAAAGGCTTCTCCGAGGGGAAGGAGGCTGTGGGCTTATTTGGTTGGGGGGCAATTCCCTCTCCGGTTCCGGAGGAAAAGCATCCTGGGGGTCGGGAGAAGGTAAATTGTTCAACCTGACATCTCGTATGGGGGAAAGGATGTATGATACTCCGTTCTGAAAAAAGAATACACGTTAAACGAGCCTGGCAAGATGATGACACCAGACTAACCACAAGGAGCCGGCCAGAAGAAAAGGGCTTATGGGGGGGGAAGCTTAAAAAAGCCCATACAGTTGAAAGAAAGAAGACTTGAGAAAGGAACTGAGAGGACAGAACTCATGTGGAAGTGGAAACTGGGGAGGAAGTGTAACGGTGTCCAAAAAAAACGCAAAGTATACGGGGTCTCCTTTTGTAAAAAAATATCTAAGAAAAAACTGATGGAAGAATGGGGTTGTGAAAAGAAGGATCCGAAGCGGTGGCGGGGCAGAGCCGTGAAAAGGCAAAGGAGGAAACTCTCCAAAGAAAGTTCTAAGACACTCCGGGATAAGCGGAACACAATTAGGAGATGGAGGCATGGTGGGGAAACATAGCTCCAAAAACGATCAAAGGATCAGCTCCCTTGCGGGCGTGAGTCGGGTGGGGGAAGCGACTTTGAATGAAGGAAGGGTCATGGTATTTAGGCAGACCCTATGAAAAAAAAAAAACATCTATTGCGAAAGAGAAGGTCAGGAAAAAAAGTCTGCGGGAAAATCGGAGACAAATCGGAGAACGGACAGCAACCGTACTCAGGATCAGTGAACAACTACGACAAGGAATTCAAGGCTCGAGTAAAAAAAAGATTGATAAGTCTAGGAGCCGATAAAGAGGAACATCAAGATCCAAGGGAGAGCGAGTGAACTATATACAATGTCTGGAGACGACAAGGGAAGGTACACGCAGGAATGAAGAATAGGGCCTGGTGGCTGGTTGGAGAAAGGCTACTTAATGGAAAAAGTTTCCAAAGTCGTGAACAGCGAGGGAAAAAGGTGTGCCGGACCGAGGATGGGACACCAACCAGTCCGGTTTTTCATATCTGGGGTTAGGGATCGCCTGGTCCTGGGGTCCATGGTAGCGACGGAAGAAGGGAAAAAAAGGGACATGGATAGCCATGGAAAGGCAGGAGCCGGTTGGGCACTGAGGAAAAAGTGAAAAACGGCCCTCGCACTGGTTAAACAGCAGGGGGGATCCTAATGTTTCTCCGGCGGAGGAGGTGACTTTTCTTGGTGGAGGATCCTAGAAAAAGAACCAAAAGGTTTGCAAGTTACAATGACCACGGAGAGGTCGAAAATGCCCTGCGCAGGGCCTTGGGTCCTTTCCCATGGGTAGGGAGGTAGGAGATCCCGATTGAAGGGAAAAGGAGGTCCCCGCGCCAGGTGGGAAACAGGTTTGTATGGCGCAGGCCCAGGGAGCAGAGAGAGGTAAACCATTGGCCATCGCCGTAGAAATCTTTTTGAGCGTGGCCGTCTGGGAAGTTGCCTAACCGGCGGAAAAGAAGTGCACACAGACTAAAAAGAGGTCAAGCCAAGAGGGGGGGCCGGGAGGGGGAAGGAAGAGGAAGACGGGGTGTGGGGTAGAACTCCAGAGTGTCAGTATAGAATAAAAATCGAGAAACAGACATTGTATCAAGCCGACCTGCGGATGAATGGGGGGAGAATGTTTGAATTCGCGACCAGGACCAGGAGACTGGGGGGGCGGCTGTCCCTTCCAATGAAAAAACATACCGGTTGAAAGGGGAAAAACCATAACTGCCGTGGGGGCGGCCCACGGGGAAAAAGAGGGAGGGAAGCTCAAGAACTACAAGAGGACAGTGAGGGGCGGACATTTGGCAAGTACACTTAACGGTATTCTCACATAATTGACATAAAACACGTACCCCTGACTGTAAAGACAAGAGAAGAAATAGTCGGAAAAACCAGGCAGCGACCTCAGCTAGAGCTGTGACGACTGGGGGGAACTTGTTCGAAATAATTGCGCTCACATACCGCGGTTACAGGAAGAGGAAAAGAGGATCACTTATAAAAAAACACAAGGGAGGTAGCCATGTAAAGAGAGGACTTGAGGGGAGGTGAGAAACCGTTGAGGGAGAGAACCGCGCGAAAAGAAAAAAAGAAAACAACACCGTAGAATGCTCGTACGGAGAAAAGGGGGAGGGGGGAAGGCCGGGCGACCCCTTCATTACAGAACTAAGACGTTGTTTCTGACTAGGAGGAGTAAAAAAGGAGTACCCCGCCTAAAGTGGTGAGTCAGGGGAGGAGGGAGTGTTAAAATGATCCCGCAAATTTCCGGAAATCAAGCTAGTAGTTGGTGTCTGAACACTGGGGTATCCTGTGAAGCTTTCGTAGGGGGAACGGGAAAAGGAAAAAACGGAGGAAGTTAACGAGGAAGGAAGGCACATAGGATGTATAACCGGGAGAAAAACGCTCCTCGCAGGGCTGCCCTGAATCCGGGTTGACCAATGGGAGCCAATGAAAGAAAAGCCCAAAGTCATCAAAGCCCCCCGCCCGAAGAACGAAAAGAAAAATACACAATGAGTCGGCCTGGGGTCAATGTCTGCGGTTTCAAATAAACCGTCCCGATTTGGCCACCAGATGCATGAGGAGAAAAGGGGGTGGACCGGCTTGTTGCGTGAAGAGCGGGGGGGGAGAGACAAAAGATCGAAAGTGCTCCCGAACGTCCCGAAAATCTTGGGGTCTAATTGCTAACGCCCTTTAAAGTCTGATTGGCGTGGACGGTAAAAAATAAACGCAATTGGTTCGACAAAAAAAAAATATGAAGTCGCCGTCCTGAATCTTATCGGGAAGGCCTGGGAAGTAACTTTACGTCTTTATGAGGAGGGGGAGAAGAGAGGAGGGGGAAAGTTGGCGCCGGAGGGGGGAAATCGTGCGGAACATTGAAACGGAAATGGAACACTGCTGGACGAAAAAAAAAGCGGTGGGGACGTTGTGAGCGAAGGAACCGAAATAACAATGGGGTACCCCCTACCCTCAAAAAAGGACAAAGGTCGATGGGAGTGGAAACAACTGGAAGATACTCGGCGAGAAAGCCAAGAACCCGGGTAAGTTGGAGAGAAGTGAGGAAAACACCAGCCTGCCTCATGGAGTTCTTGGTATTCAATTCGACAGTGAAGCTCTGTAAGGGGGGAGGACACCGCTATGGGTACACGACAACACCCGGGAATCTGTCGGCCGCGGTCGATTCGCGAAAAGGGTGACATCTGGCTTCTCGAGCAGGAAGAAATGGGGTGAGCGGTTGCCATCGTCGGGAATAACCTGGAATAAAGGACTCTCACACCAGGGCATACTAGAAATTTGCCGATAGGAGGAAGAAATTAAATGTTAAAAAGACCAAAAGGGCTCGGTATTGAAGGGCGAAGAGAAAGACTTAGAAACCCAATACATAAAACTCTCCTTTGCTGCTTCACCAGACAGGGAGAGGGGAAGAAATATCATTGGGGGGTAAATTAAAGAGTGAAACCAAAAGTGTGGTCTTAAGCTGCCAGAAACTAAATCAAAGTAAGGCAGTGAAGGTCTAGAAAAGCCTGACAAAGACGTGTTGACAGCTATGCTCTGAGGGGGGAGGCGGGATAACCTTCAACAACGCGGACACGAGACAAGAATGCAGGAGCTTTGCTAGTAAAGAAGGACAGGGGAGGAAAACAAGGGGGGTCACAATTACAAAGTCCGAGGAGACACATCAACCACAATGATTGTTGTGAAAAAACACATCGAGAAAGGGACCAAAAACACAGGCTGCGAATCGGGAGGGGGAGGGGGGACCTAAAACAGCTAATTTAGAACAAAGAGATCTGCAAAAAAGCCTCTACAGTCTGTCACAAATCTTCAGGACAAAGAGGGGGAAAGAAATGATCTCAACCTCGAGGTTAGTTTGGGATTTAAGACATCATAGCCTTTAGCACTAGGTAATACTTTCAGAGATGGAGAGAAAAAGATGCGGGGCGTCTCAGGCTACGAACGGGAACGGCTAAGTTTAGGGAGGTGGGGGAAAATTATCCTTCACGGAATTGCACGGATGAAAATTGAAACTTGGTCTAGGAAGGAAGAACCATCTGCCTCTAGGTTGAGGAGAAAGGGGGCGTGTCGTCGGATGACCTCCAATACAAAAGAAAGGAGAGCAAAACAACCCAGACATGCACGGGGGGGTGGTCGACGTTTAACTTCTCCAATGAGGTTGGCTAGGTTTTGGGGGGGATTTCGGTATAAAAGAAGAAAGAGTTAAAGACGGTGACAAGGGAGAAGGAGCGTTGGGAGACGTTGTGGAGAGTCTTTGGGAGAGAAGAATGATTAAAAGGGATAGAAGCAAATAATAGGCGGCAAAGAAAAGCACATCTCTCCTCCGACAAAAAAAAACAACGGAGAATGATGAAAAAGGTTTGGGTTTAAAGACAATGAACAAAGTGGGTAGGGGAAGCATTCTCCTCATAAAGACTGAAAAAACGCGTCAAGCGGAGTTCCCGAGAATGTCTATGCAGGAAAGAAAATGTTGGGTGAGAAGGAAAACACAGCAACGTCCCTTTGAGGAAGGGGAAAGGAGAAAAATGTGCCTTCGGGTTTCAATCTACTGGTAAATTGTCATGGGGAGGGGGGAAGCAAGTAAGGCCCAACCCTCTAGGTCAAAAGAGAGAAAGGCGGCGTGATACGAAATTGACGCAGGAGGCGTACATAAAAGGCTGCGAAACAACCAGAATGTTGGAAAAAAAACTAAGGGGATTTCAAGAAGCCGGGATTAAAGAGAAAAAGGGAAAGGGATGGTCTGTCCATCGAAAAGAGAACCGTCAACGGTGGGTTTCCAAGGCTGAACAAGGAAACTGGAACACACTATAGGGAGGGTATAAGTAAGCTTGGTTGGACTACCTTAACAGGAAACGCGGATGTGGATCGTTTGGGAGAATTGCTACGGGAACCGGGATGTAGTGGGAGAAGGGACCTCAAAAAAAGCGATCCATGGGGGGCTCGGTGAAAGAGAGAGGGTCACCAAACATTGTGGGGAATCTTTATACGGGTTGGGAGGTCCGATTGAAGGGGTTTCATGTAGAGAAACACACTTCAGGGAGAAAGGGCGGCCGGGAGACCATGGTACGCCTTATTGGGAAAGGTTTCAATTAGCATAACCCTCAGAGGGAAACTCGCAGGAAAATGCGCCGGGAATTGGTAGACGGAGGGAGGGTTTGAGTTCTTGGACTAGCTTAAGTTGGAGGGTGGAACCACGGGGAATCCTGATAACAAGGCCTCACTAGAAAAGGAGAAAGTTCAGTGGACATTATGTATGGGCGGGGGTGGAAGAAGATTGACTGAAAATCGGGCCTAATCTACCCCGTTTGATGGGAACGAACCATGGGGGGAGGAGACGCCGCTAATTCAATGGGGGTCCCCTCGTAGGAAACGGAGGGGAGAGGGCCTTGAGAAGAAGAAAGGGCGCTGCGCCCGCCGCTGTTAAAAAGAGGGGGAAAGGACAAGAGAGAAAGAAGGATGTAGCTTTCGCGCATCTACCGTTCATTTCCGACGAGGAACTGGAGGTGGGGGGATAGACTGCCGAAGGTGGAGCCGAAACACAACTCGCTCAAAACACATGGGGGCGCTGGCAGCAAAAGCACGACCTGCTTTCTTCTTGGGGGTAGAAGAATTAAGGGAAAGGGTAGAGGGGCGGGACTGGGGAAAGAACGCACCTTGACACGGCTGAAAGTACAGGGGAAGTCTGAAACCATCGTTGCTTATTGTGGAGGGTATGGGGTTGGGGGAGGCCCACGGGCTCCAGGCTTACCTCTCAACACTCCTGGAACATCCTTTCAATTGAAAGGTAGGGAGGGGTAAGGACAAGTCGAACGTCTCATCAAGGTAGGAAAAAAAGAAAAATTATACGGGACCTGGCATCCTAAACTAATGTATCCGCCCGGGGGCCATAAATAGCTGATGAGAGAAGGCAGGAAGATATTAACTGTTCATAACCATTGGTCTCAAAATCAGAAGGAGGGGGGGAACCGGGCATTCCTACTACCAAGGCTCTTGTTCCATTGAAAAATATCTGAGTGTGGCTCCACACCTTTTAAGGAGGGGGGGAAAAGAGCATCCGCAAAATAACTCACACGGAGAGAATGAACTCGGAAGTTCGAGGAGGGACGGCAAATGGGTTAAACAGTACTCAAAAGGGGGTACCCAACCCGGACCCTACCTTGGAAAAAAGACCCTCTAACGTGGAAAATTCAGGTGGAGTCGGGCGGGGATGCAAGAGGCAGAGAAAAACTCTTGGGTAGTCCGTTTGAGGAGAGGAGACATTGTATCCGGATTGGCTCCCCGAGGATTCCGTGGGGGAAGTCCCTCCAAGGGAGGCTGTGCGGGAAACTCAAGTCGACATGAGGGGGGGGGGGAAACGGGGAGAGAGCTAAAAACAACGAGGGAATATCTCCACACGAACACGGTTGGAAAGCCCGTTAACTTGAATCAAAAAAGCACTCATCGAGGAAAAACTTTAATACCTTCAATATGTAAAAAAGGGAAAAGGGGGAAAGAGACCCCGTACAAAACCAAACTCTCGATCAGAGGGCCGAAAAGAAAACGAACAACATACCTTGGAGGGACTGTTTGAAGGTCTCCTTGTCAAAAGCCAGGGAAGGACCGACAGGTTAAAAAAGTAATTCTAGACGGGGGGAGAGCCTTGAGATTTATTGAAGGGGCTAGCGGGGCCACAAATCTCGCAAAGCGCGCACCCGATCTTTGCAGGGAGGATGAACAGCGCCCGGGGGAAGAATTCGGATCTTTACAAAGAAAACACCAGCTCCGTCTGCCTTATAGGAAATGGGTGACAACTGACCCAAATGAAGGAGGGACGAGATCTTAGATTCGCTTGAAGGGGAAGTGAGAAAAGTTTACGGCTGGGCGGCTGAAGGGGGTGCAAAAGGGAATTGGGCAAATTGGTGGGCGGGGGAACCTACAGGAGACATCGTTGCTACGTTGGAAGGGAAAAATGGAAGAACTCAACGGAGACTTCTTGTTGACGTGATTCTTCTATAGGCCAGCAGGCGGTCCTAAGAAAAACCCCACAAAGAAAAAAAGAAAATAGGGGGAGAGGGTGGCACGAGTGACGGGTCCGGCAGTAAAACGCCGGGGGGGGTAAAAGTTTCTTGATAACAAGACAGCTCTACCACCTTGCCCTTTTTAAGAGTGAAAAGGAAAGAAAGGCGGGCTTAAAGCCGAATGAGAGAGAGGAAGAGCAGTTGATTGAGGGCCTTACCGCCTACGTGAGGGTTAAGAGAAGACACCCATGAAAGGCAGAAGAGGGGGGGGAGAGGACCGAAGAAAGAAAAAAAAAACATCTAAACTGGGAGAGCGGACTTCAAAGCGTGGGAAATGGAGGGGCTGGAAAAGAAGAAGACGATCATGATAAAAAATACAGTAATGGGACTACTATCACACAAAGGGGCAGGAAAAGCTAGACGCGGGGGAAAAAGGGGGCTAAATACAGGTCCAATAAAAAAAGTAGGGCCTCTGAAATCGGAGAAAAAGACCTACTCAAAAGAAAAAAAAAGGAATGTTCCATCCCAGGAACTGCCGCAGGGGAAGGAAGTTAAGAATATCGGTGAAAGGAGAAGGAGGGGAGGAACAACAGGGGTCGTGTGGGCCACTTAATCTACCCCAAACGAGAGCATAAACGCTGCCTGGGGAAGCGACCATGAAAGGCTACAAAGTACTTAACGGGAGTGCGCGAGGGGTTATTCGAACTGGAAAAAAAGGCAAACCAGGGAAAAAAATCCCGGTCTAATGGATCGGGCCAATGTCTTGAAAGAAAAATCCTATTGGCGTAGGTCAAGACAAAAGCTAAAAAGAAAGAGACCAAGTGTGACAAGCTCTAGTCACCAAGAACCCTTGATGAGCGGACTGTACTGCGGGTCACCGGAGAGGGAGGAGCAGTAGAAAAAAACAAACCGAAAAGCAAGAGAACTTCAAGGAAGTTTCGGGCTGAAAACCTCTGGGGGTACTAAAAAGGAACTCAAAGCCCGGGGGGGGTGCTGATAGGGAAAGAGGGGACTGGCGATGAAGGGGGCAGCTTTATCCCAATGGCTAACCGGAAGCCTGTTAAGCAGGGAAGGACTTAGACGCGGCCATGGAAGTGGTCGTAAGGGGGGGGGGGGGAAATGAAACTGCGATGGCCAGCGGGGGGGAGGAAGCAGGGGGAATCTTCGTCATACGGCAAGAACCATCAGGGGGAGATATGGGGAGGTAAGGCGTAGGAAGAAAGAAACCATTACCAACGGGGGGAACAACAAGAGTATCAGCGCTTTCACGGTTCAGATACCCTTCTCCAAAAGGTGGACTCAGATAAAAAAATTCGACCGCAGGAGAAGAATGTGAGAAGGGGTCAGTCCTCGGCTTAAGAGCAAGGAGAGGTTGTAGGAACTGAATAATGGAAGTCCAGCACCACGGGAGAAGGTTTACACAAAAAGGGG
>Ga0179591_1255178_pt1 | contig 16263 bp, 15 predicted proteins | sample CZOMad2_1_08_16f_FD_182891 | JGI IMG/M metagenome (GOLD analysis project Ga0179591, IMG submission 182891) | Vadose zone soil fungal communities from Angelo Coast Range Reserve, California, USA - CZOMad2_1_08_16fungal (PacBio error correction) | ecosystem: Environmental > Terrestrial > Soil >...
AAATCCTGGGATCAGGCAGCGAGGGGCCGAAAGAGAACTCCGGATTTCGAAACGCGAACCGGGCAGCAACAACCCGCCCCGCGTAGCGGGGGTCTGATATAAAAACAATTCCTGACTCGCGAAGAATTGAAGTTAGCTTACGTCAGAAAAAGTTTGCGGGCCTGACGGCGGCATGGACGCCCCCGCCATGCGCAAAAAAAAGCTAGCAAAGACCAGAGGGAAAGTTAAAATCCTGCGGAAAATCGAGAAGAGGGAAATCCGCAAAAGGGAGAAAGTTGTTCCGGCTCAATTGCACAGGTTGCTGCAAGACTAATCCACCGGGTCACACGATGGCCTCAGGCGAAGAAGAGGCTCGGGGGGGGGGGGAAAAAAAGGAAAAAAAAGAAAAATTCTGTAAGCCCATTGGATGAAGTGATGGGGGGGGCACGGAAATCTGCTCACCGGGAAGGGGTGGGGGGGTCATCTTCATGACTTGAGGGGTGTTTGACATACCTGGGGCCTGGAGGAGGGAGGGGGAAAGAAAGGAACGGGGAGAAAGCCAGTGTATAAACTGCACACCTAAGGATCATTGCAGTGGGGTCAAGGGGAGCCTGGAAACGAACTAGTGAACGTTTAAATTTCAAGGGGACGGAAAGGGGACGGAAGGGTGCTCTCCGTAGTTCGGCGGAAACGGGAAAAAGGAAGTGTCCCGGGCGAATTCAATTGCGCGCAGGGTGGGGCAAGGGCGAACTGAACTTCCTGACTGAGAAGGGCGGGGAAACAAAGCGGATCTGGGGGGAAAAAAAATCTTTCAGCCTCCCCTTGCCCTCTCCTGTCCTGAGTGAAATTGAAAGAAGTGGGCTTATCAGCACGAAGGAAGGGGATAAAAAGCACAGCCGCCTGAAAAAACCTCGCCCCACAATGAAGAGGTAGGGGTCCAAAACGGAGATTGCGGTGCTCTTTGGCGTCAATTTAAACGAGGCCTGGAGAAGGTGGTAAGGGATCTCTATCCGAAAGTAAGCCATTCATTCGCAAAGATAAAAAACGCTGTCTGGAATACCTATCAGCAAAGCTAAAAGAAAAAAGAGGAGAAGAATCGCAAAGGCTGGGGAGTGAAAAATGGTGCGGGGGTTCGCGACCTGCGCGGGTAAACCAAAAAACCTATCGATCGAGAAACTTGCCGCCGTCGAATTAAGCACCGAAGCAGTGCAAGGAGGGGAAGAACCTAGGTCGAAACGAGGGACACCGGGAAAATCCCCCCAGGGGTGAAAACTCTGTCAAACAAAAATGCTGAAAGCCGTCGGAACGGGAATCTGATCTGGTTGCAAGAGGCATCAAAGGACAGCTAAAGGAAAAAAAATGGGGAGAGAAACAAAGGGCCCAAAGGAGTAAAAGGAAAAAAATAGTACGCGTGTGGGCGATAAAGATACTGTCAGTGCGGTGTGAAAGACAGTGCAACAAATACTATCTGGCTGGGTGAAAGGTAAAGGGAGATGGCAGGCGAAGGACGTGCACAAAATGGAAGAAAAAATTCTTCTCAAAGTAAGAGGCACCTGACCATCTATTCAAATTCGAAACTCAAAGGAGGTTGATCAAATACGGGGGGGTAAAAAAACTGATATATGAGAACGCTACATAGGAACACCATCTTCGCTGCTGGCGACACGTATTCTGAAGAAAAGAACATTACAAAGCCCTCGGTGGGCTGGTGGCACACGGAAGTAAAAAGTCGACTCCTTATAAGCTTAAACAAATCAGGGGGGAGTCGGAGGGGACCACGCGAAAAGGCGATCCCCGAAGCACCTCAAAAACTCGGCTGTCCTGTTGGCCAGGCCGAAAGAAGAGGTTGTAAAGTAAGAGCATTAAAAACAAAAGAGTGCGAGCATCTTATGTCAACAGGCGCTCTACTGGGCGCGTCGCCTATTTCGGGGGGGACGCAAGCTGTAAATCGAAAAAAGGTTCCATATAGGTAACACAGAGGAAAAAAGGAAGGAAAGCGTTTGGGCGGAAAGAGAACTCAGGGCGGGAAAAAAAGTCAAATTCTGCACCGGCCCGGGCTTTAAAAGATTCCGAAAAGAAACGTGGCCTACTTTGCTACGAAGTCAGGGGGAAAAGAGGGTCACGGCCACTGCGCAAGTTCGTGATCGCGGGGTACCACGCCGTTAAGGAATGGACCAAATATCTCCTCTAAGAGGGAGTGGGAAGGACAAAGGCGACAAGTCTGTAAAAGCCCCGAGCGCGGAAGTCTAAAAAGGGGAATAGCGTTCCTTCTAAAAGAGAAAAAAAGAATGAATGGCTGTTAAAGTGTGGGATCACGGGCTTGAGATAAAAAAGAGAGTTTGCGGCAGGTCTAATCCGGCGGCGGAGATAGAGGGAAGGGGTAAAAGGTGAAAATTACTCCCAAAAACTTCAACATATAGGAAACGGTTAACTAGTCGAGGGGGGAACGGGTGAGTATGGGACAAAAAAGTACGGTTAATGAATGCCACATCCGCGAAGACGGGAATACTTTTAAAGGCATGCGCGTGGCAGGGGAAGTCTCCTTCGTGGTAGACCTTCATAGAAGGTCGGGATGACGGGACGAGGGAAAGAGAAAACCTACGCGTTTGTAGCAAAAAAGGCCGTATAACTTACATTTAAACCGGAAGTACAAGAATCGGTAAAGTTGGTCCTATAGGCATGAGGGAGGGGGAACGGCAGAAGCCGGGCAGCCTTTTTTGAGGGGAGGGTTAAAGTGAAAAAGGAGTAGCGGAGAAAAAAAGGGGTGTTGCACCCGGCAACTCGACGTTGCGTGAAGGGAAATGGGAAAAGAGTCGGGGGAACTTCAACGGGGGGATAAAGGGGGCGGACGCGAAAGGGGGATTGACGGAAATTGGCACAAGCGGTGGGGGGGGGGGGGGTGGTGGGGGGGGTGGCGCCGGGAGTGGTGACAGTCCCACGTGCACACAATTTTCAGGAACGTGGGGAAACAGAGAGGGAGGGGAAGGGTTGCACGGCCAAAAGGAGTCACAAGAATGAATTCGGACAGGGCAAGAAGAGGTAGGCTGGGAGCGAAGGATCTAAGAACGGGGAAACGGGAGATGCGGGGCCGAGCGAGGTAAAAGAAATGAAAAAAATGGGGGGGAGGAAAATATGTTCGCTCGCACGCCGGAGGGGGGAATTTGGTGCGAGGGTACGGGGCAGCGGGAAAAGGAGGGGCCCGACGTGCGAGGGCTAGGGGGGGTGGTTCGCAAGAGAAATGATTTAAACAGAGCACACGATGAAAACAGAGGACCGTCGATTCAGGTACGAGAATGATGGGGGAAAAGTTAGGGATCCTGGGCCGGTGATCGAAATGACGGGAGGAAACACCCGCGCGGCCGGATTAACGACAGAGGCGAGGACGAAAAACGGGAGGGATTTTTCAAAAAACGGAAATGATCGTGGGGAAAGGGGGGTTTACTGAAAAAGAAAAACGAAATTGAAAAGACATCATGGGGGAAGGCATGGGGCAGGATAAGCAGAGGGTCAACACCTGGTTAGCCAGAGTGGATTTGCTGCGAGGTGACGATGGAGTTTCCGGGGCGGGAGGGGAGTGGGGGGAACGGGGAAATCGGGGCGACGCAGCACTTAATACTGCAAGGAAGAGAGGTGGGCCGCGCGGTGTTGGTTTGGGGGGAGGAAAGAGTCAGCAAGATTCCTTAAAAGTGAGAGAAGCAGTAGGCACGAGTGAGTGCAAGGGGAAAATCAAATGACTATTGGATTTCGAAGTGAAGCGAGGCAGGAAGACGCTACCAACTAGGGAAAGGTAACCGAGGAAAGATTTACTTCTAAGAGGTGGAAGGAGAGTAAACCTTTGGGGTGGATCTTGTCGGAAGGCCTTCTTGGGAGGGCAGCATAGAGGGTTACCGACTACATGGTTCCGTTTTTTTCTCTTTTGATACGAAAAATTGCCATTCAGGGGGCCGAAGAAATGAGGCTACAAAATTCGGCTAGGCCAATGCGATGCGAACCTGGGGGGGGACCGCCGCGTTGGTTGGGAGCGGAAAAAAAGTCATATTTTCGGGAAAAGGCCGAGGGTGGGATGAAGAAAGGGGAGCGGACTGGGAGGGGCACCTTTACGAAAAAGAGCAGCAAGAAGGCTCTCACGCGTTCAGGATGCACGTCCGCAACCGCCGTGGCAGGGAAAGAGCAAAAGATTTCCTTCGAGGGCAAAGGTGAAGATTAAGGGAAAAGTGGGTCCTGAGACGGAGGAAGGAGGACTGCAGGCGGCGAACGTGGGCGATGACACTGGGCCCGTTCCGTGCGCGTGGTGAGAAAAAAACGACGTTACAATTTAACGGTGGATTTCATCGCAAAACATTCTAAACGGGGGAAAGAAAGAGATGGGGGAGGAGGGAAGAGGGGAAAAAAGTCGAAAATCAGGGTACATTCACCGCAGGAATGCAAGCCGGGGCCGCCAAAGAGCCCAACGAGTCACAGGTGGTCAACGATCCGGTCAAACAGTCGAAGAAAAATTAGAAGGGGGGATGAAACTAGGATGAGATGCAAACGAAAGCGGAGGGGGATCGGACTAGAAAAAGTCCGCAGCTCCGGGGCACGGCGGCGGAGAGGCAAAATGGGTGAGAGCAAACCCCGCCAGCCATTCCATAAACCCAAATAACCGATCAAAAAACTCAAGGAAAGGTTAAAGGACGCGAAGTAAAAACGATTCCAAAAAAAAGGAAATTGAGTAAAAAACTCGCAGTCATCGGCAACAGACCAACGAATTAGGGCCAGGTCAGAAGAATGCGAAGAAAAAGACGAACCGACCCAAAAGAAGGAACGGTACAACAAGACTCGGCCTGCCTCTCACACCGTCGGCGGGGCCCCTTACCAAAGATCAAATCAAAGAAGTGAAATGATAAAGGAAAAAAAGCGAGAAGGTGGGACTAGCGGCGGAAAGAGGGCAGGCTGAGGAACAATATCGCTCCACTTCGCACCTCTCCAGAAAATCACCGTACATCCCGTTGCAATGTCATAGCCGCACAGGGACCAAATGTCTTTCCGACGATGGGAGGGACAGGCAGCCATACAAAACAAAAAGAACCCCCGCGAAAAGTCGGATATGCCATCAGTAAGAATGCGCGCCGGATGGAAGGAAGAAAGGAACGGGTCCGAAGGAACCCCAAATCGACGAAAAATGAAGAAAAACGAGGGGAAATAATCCGCAAGCGGGAAAAGTACTCCTGTAACCCGGAACAGACGTACAAGAAGCAACTAAAGGGTCTTCATCTTGGAAAAGGTCGAATTGGAAAATCGCCGGACGAGGGACCGTGTCAAAATCGAAATTCCCGGAAAAGACAGAAAAAAAGAACGCTATCGCACACGAGCATAGGAACTCGGGGTGTCCTCCTGAGGGTGGAAGATCCTCAGAACACAGAACGCGAAACTCCTTGAAGAAAAACTGCTGAGCAAAGGGGGGAAGAGGGGAAGCCAGGAATTTTTTGAAAGAAAAAGCCAGTGAATGACTTCCGAGCACACCAAAAATATGGCCGATCATGAAAAACCAAAAAACTAGGTCGAATCCCAAAAAACGAGCCAAAAAACGAACACCCTCATAGGCCAAGGGATCGCAAATCCGTCCTCAAACATTAGGGGGGAACTGAAACGCTAAAAGAATTCACTAACCCGCCTTCCGAAGAGGCAGCCGCTGGTGCGAAAAAAAAGGGATCGCCATAGGCGTTCAAAATCCTGAAAAAAGACTTGACGACACACTGTCAAAAAATCATTGGAGGACGCCTCCTTCCGGCAACTTTCAATGGTCGCCTATCGGGGGGGTTATGGCATAAAAAGGGCAAAGGGGGGGGGGAAACGTGCAGGGAAATAATAAAACCAGACCGGCGCCTTTTCCATTAAGCGGAATCACGCGCTTGATCCAATCTGTAGACCCGAGGTACTAGCTCACCGCCGGCGGCAATGGTCCCACAGGGATAAGGTGGGAACTCGAAAAAAATGGGGCAAGCGGGGCAAAAATCTCCGCTCAACGCGCCAATAAAAGAAAATCCAACTTAAAGACAGGCCGGAGGGAATCGAGCAATGGGACGACAAAGACCAACATCACCACAAATTCTTTAATGGGTTCTACGGGGATAAGTGAAAGATGTTCGCCGTTTTGGACAAATTTGCAAAAAAGCGAGCCAAAATTCAGGGGACTTCAGAAAGACGGGAGCGTCGCGCAGGCAACAAAACGACAATGCACCAGGACAGAAAGGGAGTCCTTCAGGCCAGATGTGGGCAGTCACAAGACATTTTCGGAGCGGCCCATAGCGACGTTCCCTCGGGAGTTATCGTAAGCCTACTGGAGGGGAAAAGCTAATTCAATGGGGGACCCCGGCTTGACAAGTCTACAAAATGTATAAAGAGAACAAACAAAACGGAAGGAAGGAGATCTCCACTGCAGTGATCAAGAACACACCCCAAAAAACCAAAAAAAAACCCCCCCCCCAACCCCACCCCACCCCCCCCACCCAACCCACCCCCCCCCCCAACAAACAAAAAAAACAAAAAAAAAAAAAAAAAAAAAAAAAAAAAAAAACCAAAAAAAGAAAAAAAAAAAAAAAAAGAACCCCCCCCCCCCAAACAAAAACCCACCCAAAGAAGAACCCCACCCCCACCCCCCCACCCCCCCCCCAGAGCCCCACCCGGAAAACACCACAAAAACCCCCAGAGAAACCCAAAAAAACCCCACGCCCGCCCACCCTCCCCCGGCGAAATGGGGTGGAACCCACCACCCCACCCCCCCCACCCCCCCCCCCCCCCCCCCCCCCCAACCCCCCCACACAACTCCCCATAAACCGCCCAGTAAAACGTAGAGGAGAAATAGGAAAAACATATGACTGTGGTGTGTTCTTTGGAAAGTTCCTACCTATTTTCGCAGTCAACCTGGGACTGTCAGGGGGCCGGAAACTAATACGATAGCTTAGACACCTTATAGCTAATGCGGGTAAATCAACCGCTGAATGTGCAAGGGGGAACCTGGATTGGTTCACTGAAGGAGAAACAGAATTCCTGTAGCAAAGGAAGACACAAAACGAGGCAGGGCCGGGGAAAGCAAATAACTATTCAAGGGAGGTATAAAAAAGAAATCAAAAGAAGAAAAGAGTGGGGAGCGAAGATGGGGAGTCTGTTCTATCTGTACATGTCCCCTTCCTCACCTGGGGTAGAAACTCAGTATAAGGAAACGGCTAGAGCGAAATCTAGAGCATTAAAAACATTAGGAGGAAAACGGACCACCAGATGATCTGGAAAAAAGGTTGAAGCTGAAGAGAACAAGGGGGGGTCAATCAGGTCAAGGGGGAACGGGGAGGGCGCTAGAGAGAAGGCGGGAGGGGATCCAGTCGCGGGGCCATTCAATCCGGCGGTGCGTCTAGTATGGTGGCAGAATGGGAGAAGGGTCAGGGTACCAGGGGACGTGTGACAACGGCCATGGACTTAAAGAGGTAAAAAAAAAGAGAAGTCGAAAGACGAGAAGAGGTTGGGGTTGTGACGATTGGGGTGAAAACGCTAGATCCGGATCAGCACTAATGAAATAGAAAGATCGGTGGGAAACATGAAAGGGAAAGGGGGCAGTGACTGAAGGCAAGGAGGAAGCGACCGACAACGCGACTCCGTCCCGGGGAAACAAATGGGTAATTTAAAGAATCTCAGATAAGAGCGTTTGGCTGCAAAAAAACGCATCGGGAAAAAAAAACTTATAGTCAGCCAGACCCTCAGGGGAGAGAGGCGACAAGAAGAGTATGACGGCTAGGCGCCAGGGGCGTCCTTGCTATCAGTGATTCCGGCGCCAGAAAGAAAGAAAACCACTCAGAACGGGTAAATTGGCACTTCAAACTACTTGAGGTCCGGAACAGAAAGGGAAGATGGGGGCAGCGGCGTAGAAACGGGGGGGGAGGATTGATGCCCTGTGAGCAAGGGGGGGACTCGGGCTGACAGGAAATCGACGGCGGCAAAGCTTTAACCTCGATCGATGCGGTGTGGCGCCGCGGAAATCAGGAACAAGATAACCGGCAAAGGGGTTCAAGGCAACACGGAGGGGAACCAGCGGGAAAACCTTCCGATGAGATCGCTTGAATTTATACGAAAAACCTAAAGTGTAGAGCAAGGGGGGGATGGTGCAAAAATAAGTCTTAAATTAACACCGGGGAAAATTAAGCAAGGAGGAAGATCAGCGGAACCTAAATGAAAAGTAAAAGCCTGAGGAGCCCGCCGGGGTGGCCAAGTTAGCCTATTTTTCTGTTTCGAGAGGCGGGGAGTAGGAAACAGGTCCCTGAGAGGGGTCTGGCATTCACGAAGAGAAAGGAAACCGCCAGGCCCGCGGCGGCAGGGAAAAGGGGTGGCAGGATGCTAGACTCGTACAATCAGCGAGTCCGCCGCAGGATCAAAAAGTTACCAAAACGGCATATAAGTGCGCCAGTTGCGGGAAAGAGGAACTTTATCATGAAACGAAGCTTAGCCGAACTCAGGAAGGGAAAAACAAAAAAAAGCAAGGAACCAAGAACAAGTTGCAAGTAGTAAAGGTTGGGCCGACGTTGCAACACGCAAAAAAGTAAGCAAAGGGTATCATTAATGTCCTGCTGCTACGAAAACAGGGGAAACAGGAAGGGGGGATGGAACATCGCCTTCCAGGCCCAATGGGGTCTACAACAGGAATCGTGATTAAGAGAAAATGCTGGGAGAGGAAGGGAAAGCGCTGTAAAAGTTCTCAGACCGTCACTAAGGAAATAAAAGCAGTGGGTTCGAAAAAAGGGGGGATCAATTCGTAGGAATGGATTGCTTGATGAGAGGGGGAGAACGACTGGATGATAGGAGGCCAAAAAACTGAAACTAGCATGAACTGCGGAGTAGTGAGGGGTGGTGCAGGGAAGTTACTAACTTAGCTCGGCTGTATGGCTTCCCGAGAGTAAGCCGGGGGGGGGGCGGGATCGGCTAAGTTTGTGGGGACCAACCACCCACACCCCAACGGCCGAATCTCTATGGAAAGATCTCACATGAACGAGGAATCACATACGTTTGGGGGGGGGTTCGTGAAATTATGGGGTATAGAAGCCTGAAACCATAAACGGGGTGGTCCTTGATTGCAGAGGAGATAACCAGAGGGAGTAAATTATCGATATCATGAAGCCATACACGTGTAGGTGGGAAAAAAACGGAAGAGGGGCATCGGGGTAAAAGCTGTACGCTCTACTTTGGTGGAGGACCAAAGTATGCAAACATATCCGCGCGAATTCAGGACTAGGGAAGACATTCGAACGAAACCAAAAAATAGCCCCCGTATGACAGGATGGATAAAAAACTTGAGACACTAAAAAGGACAAAAAGCGTTGGTCACTCAGTCAGGAAACACAAGCAGAGCCATACACAAGCCAGCGGAAAATAGCGCGGGTAACCGGAAAAAAAAGAATTGGGTTGACTAAGGGAATCATTTGGAATTTAACGATCGAGATAGGCGCAGAAATGAAAGTCTCAAAACCTTCAAACAGGCTTAAACCGGTTAGCGCGTCGAAAAAGGGTCCGAAAAAGGGCGAAATCGAAGGTGGACGGTCGCGTGGGCCCAAAAAACTCGCAATAGAAAAATTGGTTGCAACGAAGGTGGTGGGGACAAAAGACCGTCGGGAGGAAATCAGCAAAAAACGATTGTCGAAAGAACGATCGCACGGAAAGACTGAAAGGACGAGAAATCGCGGGGAAAAAAGAGAGGAAAAAAATACATCACTACGTCCCAAAAAAGTCGAGAATGTCAAGAGAGGGGAAAAATGGATTCGAAAACTCGCGGACATTGGGTAGAGGAAACTGTGCGGGCGAGCTCCTAGACGGCGGGAATTGATTTTAACAGATATCGCAGTGCCTTTGGAGGAACGTTGGCCCAAGGGGGGAATAAAAGGGTCAAAAAAAAGGGGGGGGGGAGGGACGTGACTGCCTAGAAGTAGGCCGGGGGGGAAGTGTTCACCGATAGGAAGAGTTAAGGAAAACGACAAAAGGTAAAAGATTCGAAACAAAAAGGAGGAGAAGAGAGAGGGAATGGTGGAAATAGCCTTGTCGTACATCTGGGGGACGCAGCGGTCGATCCAAAATCGGCCGGATCAAAGAAGGAAAAGTCAACCAAAGAAGAAGGAAAAAGTTCAAGAACGGCGAAAAGGAAAAGGCACTACATAGATTGCCTTCAAGAAAAAGAATAAAAAAAAAAAAAAAAAAAGGGTCTAGCGAACCCGGGAAAAATCACGGTCTAAGGAGGCAATGGAGAGCCCGGGCGAATATATAGGACAAGGGAAGGGCTAAATTGGGTATGAGGGGGGGGGGGCCGAATCTGGATTCAGGTAAAAAAAGAACACTGTAAGGGCTTGGAAGGGGGGGTAGGGGGGGGTATCTCGGGGGCGATGGAAATCGAAAAACGACGCAGTTGGGTAGGGAAAGAGAAGGAAACCGGTCAAAACAACAACGTTGCACACGGGCGAATATACGAAGGGGGGGGAGGGAAAAACGCGCAGAAAAAGGCTAGCAGCCTTCAGACGTTTTGCGTCTTCCGAAAAAGCAAAGGTTCAGCCGGGCCTGGGAGGGTTCTACATGGTTGAGCGCCGAAAAGATGGGATGAAACAAGTTAAAGGCAAACAACTCCGGATTGTGGGTGAGGGGTTCAAAAAAGAGGGCTCTGGCTTGATGGAGAAAGGTGGGGGGGGGGAAAAGGAGAAAAAAAAAATGATCTTGAGGAGGGACCAATAACAGTGAGGGGTGAAAATAAACTACATTTGGAAAGAATCCTGGGAACGGGGGGGTGAGGGGGTCAAAGGGTAGGGGGCACTACACTTGGCGTCTAGAAGGGCCGGGGGGAATAACGGACGGGGACAAGGGGGGGGGGGTATCGGAGAACTGGGGGTGGTAAAAATGTAAGCTGTAAACGGAAGGTGCCCAACGGTCTGGCCGGGGGTAGAGAGGACCAGAAAGCAATAAAGGGTAGGGATCTCGACCTAAGGACCCCAAGATCAAGTAATTCTAAGAACCCAATTCTGGACAGCGGCAAGGGGAGGTCTTCACAGGGAAGGGGGGAAAACTGTGCGAGTTCCGCAAGCGGAAGGAAGTGGCCGGCACCCTACAACCTCTCCACGACCCGGCAAACTATCTAACGCGAACTGTAACAGAGGGAGATCAGCACGGCCGAAAAAAGAACTACGTCGTCAGGTCCGAACGAATGAGGACGAAGGAAAATCAGACGGGGGAGAAAAGGAGAGACTCATGCGGTCATACCCCTAACGAAAGACGATGGCTGGGATTGTATCGGTATCAGGGTTACATCGGGTCTGTTCAACGGCATCAAAAAGAGAAAAAAAAAAATGACCAGAATATCTGTCAAATTGGAAACGCCGCAGGTCAAGTCCTTTTACCGAGGACGCGCTCCGCGGGGGGCGCGGCAGTTGCCATGGCGGCGGTAAGTCGGAGCAGGGGGCAAGAGTTCCTCCGGATCAAGTGTCAAAACCAGGGTTACGTAAGTTATGGAAATGGCACTGCCAGGGAGGGGCTCCGTTGGGAAAGTGTCTGAAGCGACCTCCTAAGGGAAGAATTTTTGTGGGGGGAAGGGCTTCAAAGCCAAGGGGAGGGTGAAACTAGGGCTAGGAAGGTTGGGGCGGCAGGGGGTGGACTTCCAAGGATTTCGGAGACTACTTTAGCTTGAAAAGGAGGGACAGGAATGACTGGTCGAGAAAAGGAGGGGAAAAGAGAAAAAACGATGTCCAGGGCCGGCGTTGCTGGTTAAAGCAGATTCTCGGGAAAGGCAGCCGCCCCCTTTGCCCGCAAACGGATGTTTATCAAAAAGGGGCCGGTAGGAAAGGGGAGTAAAAAAAGCAAAATGACGAGAAACTAAAGCGAAAGGGTTGGACAACCACAGACCTGAAAAAAGGAATCGGCCAACGCAAAAGGAAAAGCAGGCCCTTCACGGGAGGTGGGGGAGGAGTTGCTACTTGAAGAGGGAGGAAAAGTAAGAGGGGGTCTCAATGGCTCCCCTGGTGGCGGGGTATCTAGAACGAGGGTAGGGAAAATAAATTGTCCGCGTCCATCTGGTACGGACATAACTAAAAGGGGTCAAGAGAGAGCAAATCAGATCGTAAAAAAGGGAAAAAGAAGAGACGTGGCTGAAAAACAGGGGGGCGGTGCTCTACAACATTCCTTTATCACACCACGATCGATCGCGGGAAGGCCTGGGCACCGAAAAAGGCACGGTAAAAACAGAGCGCTACGGCGCATTGCATCAAAACCATAACTTGTCGGAGACCGATCCAGCCCTCGGAATATCATTTCTACAGGAAAAAGGGGGAAAAATCAAGGGAAGGAGTACGCGTTCGAGGGAAGCTAGAGCGCGCCAAAACTCATCCTCTTCAAGAGAAAATTGCGACAAAAAGCAGAAGTGTCATCATCCGGATCAAACAGGCATGGAGGATAAGTCGTTGCCGAGCTGTTTGCTGATCTGGACAGAAAAAAGATAAGGGAATCGTAGGAAAAGGGGGCAAGGCGGATTGGAAGCGGCGGGACTTGCAGGCTCGTCCGGCTGCTTCGCAACACACGGACCATCTACGTCGATCGCCGTAGACGACATATTGCTGAAAAGAGGAGATACGGGTTTGCGACGGGGGAAGGGCATGAGCACAAAGGCGAGTGCGAAAAAGTCTTATGGAGGGGAAAAGCATTCACAGATACAGAAGGTTCACACGAAACGCGAAAAAAAAAAAGAATCCTGCTGGAAACGAAGGACCACTTCAGAAGGCTGCGCGTCCACGCTAAGGGATAAAAATGAAGGCAAAAACGAAAGCTCAGAGAAGGGCTAACCAGTCTAGTGACGTCATACTACAATCAAACCAACGCTTGGAAGAGCATCTTGATAGTTAAAAAGAAGCATCTGGCTAAGACTGGGGGGTGCACTGGATTCTCTGCCGACGAGGTAATATAAGGGCGGTTTTCAAGAAGAAAAAAGACGGGTCACATGCAAAACAAGGGGGCTAGAAAAGCCGAAAAGTAATTCGAAACTAAAACGCTCTTGGCGGTAATGCTGATCAACCGTCCAGAGACAGAGGGAATGTCAGGCGGAAAGTCGGAAGGAAAAGGTAGCAGAGAAAGGGAAAAGGAAAAGGGATCCGGCAAGTGAACGACACGGGGGTGTCCAGATGTGACATCGAGAAAGAGGATGAAAGGGCAAGGACGACGACACCTTGCGCATGTAACTAGAGGATACGCGATAAGGGGGGGTGTGACCAACAAAGGAATAAAAGACCAGCGAAAAAAAGCGTGACTACCTGGGAAAGGGCAGAGAACGAATGGAAAAAAAACAACTTCAGAAACAAGGAGTCAAAGACTACAGAATGCAGTAAAGGGAGGACACGTGAGATAGGTAGGGCATTGAGAGAGAGAGTTACGGAAAAGTGACAAGGGCTGTAAAAAATTGAACGGGGAACGCATACCTAGGTCTCGGGAGATAAAAGAGGGGTAAAGAAGGGGAAAAAGAAAGGTGAAGGGGCAAACGTGCGGGGAGAAAATGGATAGAACAGTGCACAACACAGTGGTCGCCAAAGGTGAAAAAGAGAAAAAAAAAAAAGAGGAAGAAGGAATGGAACACGAATAAATTAAAAAGAAAAGAATGAGCAAATCTGGGGAGGCGTGGAAATAAAATCTGCGGGAAGAGAAGAGTGGTGGGGGAAAGGGAGGGGAAGGGGAGAAGGTGAGAAAGGTGTAAGTTAGACCCCAAATAAAGGCAACTAGGGGGAAAGGACACGCGTGAAGAGGAGCAGGGGGTCGCTAAGGGAAACATTGAGGTGACGATTGCATAAAGGGGGGAAAACAGTCGTCGTGGAAGGTATTAAAGAAGACGAATGCGGATAGAGCTGCGGCGGGTAAATACGAGTAGAAAGCAGTAAAAAAAGAGGGCGTGCAGTGAAAAAGAAAATTGCATCTACAAAAAAGCTAGAAAGGGGCTGACAGGGGCATGGCGCGGAGCAGAAGTGAGAAAAGAGGCTATCCAGTCATGAGTAAATAGGAGTGACAGTCAAAGTAGAAACCATGGGGGAATACGCTGAAAAAATTGAAGGGTGCAGCTGGATAGAGCGGGGGGAAGATGGTACTCATTCAGCAAGGAAATGAGGTCGGCACGTAGGCTGGAGAAGAGGTCATCCTGTATAGGAAGGAAATCGTGAGAAGTGCAAAAGAGACTTAGAGACTAGAAGGGGTGCTTGGGGGACGTGAACTTGAGGTTGGATGGAGACGGGGGGGGAACAAAGGATCGGGTCAACAATGACAAGGGGGCAAAGGGGAGGTGGAATACTTGTTATGTGGACCAAAATGGAGCTGGGCAGGGGTCGGAAGAGGAAAGTAGAGCGGAGGGCACTGTCCAGAAGAAGTTGGCAGCGTGATCGTAAAAAAAACTGGAGGGAAGGGGGGCGGCGAAGAAAAAAGAAGGATCGAGGTGCCGGGGGGGGTCGGTCTGATTTCTGGAGGTGCTGGAAAGGACAAGCGTGCGACGAACAGGAAACAGAAGGGTAGAAGAAAAGGAAAAAAAAAAGTACATATGAGGGGAGCAGTATGGGGGTCGACACGGAAAAGGCCCGTCGTCAGGGTCAAGTCCGGTGCACGCGGGGGATGAATGAATAGGGGTCAAAAATAAGGGAAAACCCGACGGGAAGGGGGGAGGGTAACAAGGCAAATAGAAAAAAAGGGGGAGGAATTGCGATGAAGGCAAAGGGTCGCTTGCGAGGCCGGTGCAGCTGTGGAGGTGGGTAAGAATGAGGGGCATAGGGAGAGCAAAAAAAAAACTGAGAAACACTATGCATGGTTGGAGTGGGCGAGGATCAATTTCTAAGTGCAGGATCAAGGACAACTAGAAAAGATGAAAGGGTCTTCGGGGGACTATGTGTGTGGTAACAGAAGGGTGAACAGCTATGGAAAAGACGGGGGGTCGAAAAAGAGAGGCGAGGAGGAAGGGGAAGGAAAATGGGTGCGAGGAATCGGCGTGGGGAAGAGGGGGAGAGTAGTAACAAAAACGAGAAAAAACAGGGTACCGGGATCGGATTCCTTGAAGGGGGGGGGAAAAAGGAGAAGGGAGAGAAGTCGGAAAAGAAAAAAGCGCAGAGCTCAGGAAAGTCCGTGAGGATGTGTAGGGGGTCACGGGGGCCGAAGAACGGGAGGGGGCCACCAGGAAAGAACGGAGGACGACGCAAGGGAGATTGGCACATAAAAAGGTTTTGTGTGGGAAAAAGGGATCGACCAAAGGAAGGATGGAGCAGTGTGTTGAAACACGGGAAACTAGTATGCGGTGGAAGGAATATTACACTAAAAAAGAAGGGGGGAAGCTTGTGGGAGACAGGGACTCTAGAGGTGATCGGCTGATAGCCAGAGGGCAAAAGTAACAGACGCGTGGGGTGTCAATAGAACCAGCTAACTGGTAGGGAGTGGGTAGGGTTCCGGAACGTAAAAGGAGGGTTATGGGAAAAGAAACAAATACAGGAGGAAGTCGGACAATTGAACGAAGTGGAGGGGGATTTTTGTGTGATGGAAAAAAAAAAAAGCCATGGAAGAAAAGGGAAAGGAGTGTGAGAGGGTGGCACCGGGAAGTGATTACGGGGATGGGAGGTCTATTGATAGTGGATCTGCTGAAGAAATAAAGAAAAACGTTGCTACAGACTACGGGGAGTATAACAGAGGAAAAGACCGTGTAAGAGCGCAGGAAGCTCTGCCGGGGAAGGGGGGGGGGATAGGGTGCTTACAGTCGAGAGGTTGAGACTGCTACCGGGGCTTTCCGGAATGGCTAAAAGAGGTTCTTTGGGGGGAGAGAGGAGGGCGGATCGAATGAAGGAGTCTTGAAAAGGGCTGCGTTAAATCGTCACCCATTTTGGGGGGGGGGGTCGAAGTGAGCGAAGAAAAAGTCCGCCGTTTTGGTGGGGGAATGTATGCGTGGGCATCCTTAAGGGGAGAAAGGGAGGGAAGGGGCGGCCGGAGGGGGTTGGATGTAAGCGGGGTTCGATGTCACCAGTTTCAAAAAAAAACTGGACGCACACCTTTCTGAAACTCTCCGGAGGAAGGAGGGGATTCATGGGGGGCCGCTCTTTCGGGCAGTATGAGCCGATTCCTCGGCAATATCCTGTGGAAGTGGAAAACTTCTAAAGGGGGACCTTCGAAAAAGGATGAGAAACCAACGAGAAATGCGCCGGCAGGGTGGGCGATGAAAAGAGGGGCCCCTGTCCCGTTTCTAGGCTTTACATGGAAGGTTTGCTGAGGGAACGCAAAAAAAAGATA
>Ga0179591_1335558_pt1 | contig 16263 bp, 20 predicted proteins | sample CZOMad2_1_08_16f_FD_182891 | JGI IMG/M metagenome (GOLD analysis project Ga0179591, IMG submission 182891) | Vadose zone soil fungal communities from Angelo Coast Range Reserve, California, USA - CZOMad2_1_08_16fungal (PacBio error correction) | ecosystem: Environmental > Terrestrial > Soil >...
ATCTTCATCGGAAGTAAAATAGCGTCCCACCTCTGGATATAAACAGAAGAAAGTAAGGGGGATAGAGAAAGAGTATACAAAACAAGATACAGCTGGAAAATTGGCATGTGGGGGAGAAGACGATTAGTAGTATGCTTACTCCAAAGCAAAAGGGGGAGCACAGGGGCTCATAATTTTGACGGCGCACACAAAAGAAGAGGCTTGGCGCAGACGAGTAATGGCCAAGGGGGAGCGAGTGGTGGGGACTGCTTTGGATAAGGGAAGCATTCCCAAATCTCAAGAGGGGATTGGTAAGAAAAAAACGCTTGGTAAACCGGGAGGGGGAACCTGGGACGGACGGGAAGGTGTACATTGAAAAAAATTGCGGTGAGGAGGGGGATTGAACATCCCGGGTGAATTGGTGAGGTAAAACTCTTAAGGCGAGAGTGATTAAATCCTCGAATGTCGACTTCAGTCAAAAGTACTGAGGCAAAAAGAAGGGAGGACCTGTGCTTGCATGACCGCCAGAGGAAAAGAAAGGAAGAGAGGAGACGGGTTACTGGAATAGAGAATAGTTTGGAAGGTAAAACCCGTCTCATAAGCAAAATAAGAAGAAAGCAGTACTGGTGGATTCGGAGGGGGGGAAAAAAATGGATTTGTTTCCTAAAGGGGACCAAAAGCGGTAAAGGGGAATATGATGGCCGGGGCGGATAATTTTGGGTGACAATTACCGTTAAAGACGGATTGTCAGTAAAAAGGGGGCCCTGAGCACTGTGCCTTTCCGCTGTAAGGTAAGAAAAAATGGATTTCAGACCCCGTAAGGCGCACGATGAGGAAGACGGTTCATCCTGGAAATAACAAAGGTATGGGAAAACAAGAGGATTTTGGGGGGGTGGGGGTTGCGGAAGAATCAGGAGGGACGACAAAAAGCCAGATATATGATCTACGAAAATTGCTGCATCTGAATCGATGCCCATCTGACATCAAAAGATCAAAAATATCCTGTAAGTGGGGACCTAGAAATCGGGCAACCAAAACACTGTGGAAGTACGACACGTGGGAAAAAAGGGCTGGAGAATTTCACGTCCGGGAGAAAAAGAAAGTCGTGAAGGAGGAAGGGAAAGACGGTTGGCTGTTTCTTTGTAAGGTGCTGGTCCGAAAAAAAAAAAGAAGAAACCACACGAACCACCGTTCAGGTATTCCGTGCGGGATCGGGAAATGAGAAAAAGGTGTCAATCAGCAATTTTGGAATAGAGGAGACCTCACACGGGGGAGAAGCAAGTTCGTGGCAGCGTAAAGGGCGCTAGGGCGTTGAGAGCCGGGAGAAAAGCCTAGAGCAACGATTTCAAAACAAAAACCAGGCGAAGGAGGTTCGTGAAAAAAGGGGGCGAAAGTCGGGACTAACTGAACTCCCAGGAGTGTATCAAGAGGGAAGAAAAAGCCGTATCAGATCTTCGGGAAAGAAGGGATCGAACCTGGAGGGGGTTTTTGACAAAAACCTAAGGAAAGAAAGTCAAAGCGTGGACGCAGCCGGGGGAGGTCGGGGCCCTATGGCATGGGGTAGTCGGGACCAGAAAAGCGGGGGAAAAAAAGTGGGAAGCGTGAGTGCGGGCTCTCTTTGGCTCTACTCAAGCGAACCGACGTAGAGAGCCCATAGAAACCTACAACCCACCGTAAACCGCAGTGAAAGAAAAGGGGAACCGTCACATCACGATCAGGAGCGGCATCAAGGCCGGTAAGAGGAGCAAGAAAAAAAAAATGGGACACGGTCCGAGGTCTGGGAGAAGGGGAAAAATAGGAAAAAAACTGGAAGGCCCTTGAAGGGAAAGAAAAGTGTAGGGGGTGTTGGTGAGAAAAAAGCTTGATCCCGAAAATTGGCACCCACCAACGTTTCCCGGAAAAAGGGGTGTGAAAGAAACGAGCTCGTGGAACCCGCACGGAGCAAATGGGCGCAACCGGGGAAGCTTGTCGGGTTGCAGGGGACAACCAGGAACCAAAAGCCCAAAATACGAAGGGGGAGAGCACAGAGCCATCAATATAATAGGCCCGAAATACGAAGAAAACTTAACATATGTACCAGGGGATGGTGTTTGTGGGAGCCGAGAAAAAAAGAGCAACCCCTGACAAATCACCCTTGGTGGCCCGGGAAAAGTGAATCAGAGTAGAGAAAGCCGGAGTCAGGTTGGTGGAACAATGGAGGAGGCGCTCACGAAAAGGGGGGATCTTTTGCAAGTGATTCACAAGAAGGAACTTGAGGGACCAGTAGAAGAGGAAGGGAAGGTCAGAAAAAATTCGAGAATGTGGCCTGATTTACTGGAGAGATCACTTGAAAAGAACTCAGCCTGTTTTGCAACCCCAAAAGGAGCCCATTTAAGCAAAGGGAAAACAGAAAAAAGGACCTTCACGGAAACAGAAGAAAGGGAAGGGCCAGAAATTTGGGCGAGCATAGTATCAGGTTTGAAATCAGAGCAAGAAAAGAGGTTCTTGTGTCAGCAAGCGTCATCCCGCTTCTCAAACACGGACTCAGCGCGAAACGGGGTAAAAAAAACCTGCCACTCCCAAGGAGATCAAGAGCTTGGACCCAGCGTCACGGCATAAGGTACAAGAACCCAGTGGGAGACAAAAAGTACTTCAGAAAAATCATCTGCTCGTGTAGGAAGAGATAGGCGAAGAAAAAAAAAGAGACGCCATTACTGGAGGAAAAAAGAGGGGGGATGGACGCTGGGTCTGAGGGGACAGTTCCATAGAGAGCTAGTGAGGGGTTGGGGCTTCATCTCAGAGAAAAAACACAGGGGAGAAAGAGGGTAGTAGATATCAGAAAACGCAAGTCGCATGAATGGAACCAGGGCCCAACAGATTCAATCCCAAAGAAAAACATGCTGGCTAACGCAAAACTCCTTGCCGGGGAAAAGCGCAGGGGTCTTAAAAAGGTGATTGGGGGAGACGAGAAATCGGCTCCTCCCTCTTCCACCTCGTCGCACTAACATATTGAGGCAAGAAAAAAGTACTGGCTTCCCTGGGAGGGAAAAGAAGGTAGCCGGGCGCCGGGGCATGAGAGAATATCAACTAAATGTAGTACGTGATAAGCTGAATACCGGTCAAAGGTCGAGCAAAGAAGAAAGCCTCAGTGTGACATGGTGCCAAACCAAGGATGCTATCTGCCTCTTAAGGAGGAGAGAATACTATGCAGATCCAAACATGGCCCGGGCCGGCAGGTCAAGGGTATTCTATGCAAAATACGGGGTGGGGTACTATTATCTGAATGGGAAGAAGGATTGGAGAGGCAAAAAAGGAGGAGACTTCAAGGCAGCACAAAGAGAGGAGTCATTAACAGCCACGATTCGCGACTCAGGTTCTGAAGCCAAGAACTCTATATAAACGTGGCCTGCTAAGTCTGGGGGGGGAAGAAAAGATGAACAAGGCTGGAGAGCAAAAGGGCATTGGGAAAAAAACGGATCGACCTCGCGACTGAGAAAACTCCCACAAAGTAACCTGAGACTTGTCCGCCTGAAAGAAGAATAATTGACCGGCACAACATAACTGGAAAGAAAGAGACACGGACATGAACTTGTAAGCTCCGAAATTGCGGGTAGAGGCGATTCGGACACGACGATCTCCGCTGGGGAGGAGAAAGCAGGAATGGCTGCCCGGAATGGGGGGAACATCTACACAACAGAAGTGCCTGTTCCATAAGACGGTGATAAGAGGAAGCCAGAGTCGGGGGTGGATGAATCCACAGAGGGGAAAAGAACCGACGCTGGTGGGGTTGAAAATAGGTGGGAATCCCCAGCGGGGAACTGACAAGTAAAGTGAGGGTGAAAAGATAAAGTGCCGCCATCTCATTTCTCGGAGCAGGAGAAAACCAACCGGGCAATGAGGATGGCAAGGGAAAGCGGTCAAGGATGCGACGTAGAGAGAGAGTGAAGTAAGGTCTTAGGAAACTGCGGGAGCGTGTTCGAAAGAACATCTCCTTGAGTTAAAAGATTTGAGGTCCTTTGTCGGAAGGGAGCAAGACCGAAACAGTCAAACCAGTCAAATTGGACAAAAAGGGCGGTGTGTGCAACGACTAAATTCGTGCGGAAAAACAAAGAAGGAAGGGGTACGAACTAACCTGGAATCGCTTTTTGAAGGCACGGCATTCGGATTAGGGGGGGGGGAAAACTATCATGGGCTCTACGAATAAATCCTCGAATAGAACGCAGGAAGGGGGGGACTTGCGGAGATCAAAGGAGTGCCCATGGGTGGCACGCAAGATCGAGGCCCAGAAAGGAAACACAATTCTCCAGGGAATTACCTTTGAGTAGAAGGAAGTCCAGGGGACCTGAGAGAGCTCAAGAAGGTAAGGAAGGGACGCCGTATGTTTAGGTTGAGGGCGTGGAGGGTCATGAGGGGGAAAAAGTGCAACTCATTGGGGGGGAAAAACGTTAACATATCCCCGCCTTTCAATCCCGCAGAACGAAAAGAGGAAGGTTTCTGATCGCGGGCGGGGGCCGGGACATCAGAAACGAGTACATAAGAACACCAACCTGATTCAAGTATTCTAATTGGGAAGCATCAGGCTAATCAGCAAGGGTGAAACTTCCCGAAGAAAGTGCCTTGGGTTCAAATGTGGGAGGAATCCAATTTTTGGGTGACGAGGGGGATCCTCGTGGTTAGGGGAAAGTGGAACGGCGGTCCGGGTGCGAGTGGGTCAGATGAAAAGGGACCAGGAGAACATATAGGTGCGTTGAGGCGGCGGGGTTGATTCTCGCAAGAAAATCCCAGCCAAAGCTCGAAGCACTGGCACGATGCTTGTGGAGGAACGGAGGGGCGAAAGATACATCGCATCCTGTGTAAGCAGAAGCGGAAGGCCCAAGAAAGGGGTGGTTGAAGGGCCAAAGGTGGCAGTGCTCTCAGATGGCTCGCGGGAAAAAACTGTGGGCCCCCAGGCAAAGACAGATCCGAATCACAATACACGGAGGAAAGGAAATCAGAAGGCAGGATATCTAGCCCTTAAGCTGGGAAAAAAAACTTTCAAACCCATCAGAAGCAAGGTGCACAGAAGGAAGGGCCAGGGGCGTGCTGGAAAAAGATCCTGAAAAAGGCCGACCGAAGGAAGTCTTAAGGCGAGTGAGCGCTTGACTCATCGTGAAAGAGCACGGATAAAGGCCTAACGAGGTATGACAGGAGGGGTCAGCTGAACTGATTTTCTCGGAAGTTTTCGTAGGGTTCAAAAAAAAAAAAGGACATAGGAGACTTTACTCACAATAAGGGAAGAAGATAAAGTAAACATCCGGTCCGTCCACAGGGGGGACCAAGGCCCCAGGGGGTGGGTTGGGGGGGGGGGGGAAAAAAGACATGGTTTTGACCTATTAAGCACAACAGAAGGGGCAGTTGAAGGAGGGCCGAACAAGAGTAGCAAAGAAAAAGGGCTACTCCCGTCCATCAAATTGGGCGGAGTAGCGGACGCGAAGGAGCCACGGGGACTGGGCAAAATACCTTTTGGTCGTAAGCCTGCGAGAAATCTCATCGGAGAAAACAAAGTGGAACAAAGTGATCGAAATGGTAGGTAAAAGTCTGCTAATAAGTAAAGATCGTGCAAACCGTTGGCAACCATGGTGGAAGCCGGTGGGGGACGGGCAGGCCATAAAGGGGCTATGCAGTACTTATCTCTCCGGGAAAGGAAGGGGAAGCCCATACGCTCTATCGAAGGGTCTCGCCAACGGGATAACCAGAAATGAATACACAACGATAGGTAGGCCAGGGAAGGCTGCTAAAAAGAGCTTGCATGGGCCATCAGGAAGAGAAGCACAAAGAAATGGAATGGCATATTAATTTCTCAGCGAAAACGAACAGCCCCAGATATTAGTCCATACGGGTAACCAGGTGAAGTACGGCGACATTCAAAGCGCTTTCCAGGGGATAGGTCAAGGGAAGGAGTCCCAGGTGGAACAACAAGGGACGGGGGAAATTGACGGATTGTTTAACGGTAGGAAGACTGTTTAACAGAACGGGCACAAGTAAACGAGGAGGGGGTATGATACTAAAGAAACTGGGAAAATCCCCTTCAGTGCATCGAGACATTGCATACCTCCGTGCCAGTTAACCCCGTGAAGGAACCTGAGCTGAGAAGGAAAAGAGCGACCGAACTCTAAAAAGGGGTTGGGAACTTTTCCGGGAGGTCAAAGGAGGTCTCATAGACAACGAACAAAGGAATGGGGCCCCTCGCGTTGAAAAGACTGAGGGTGGTCGAACGGCCAGGACGGAGTAGGAAGGATGGTGCCGAATAGACAGTTTGGCTTGAAGGAAAGAAGAATGGGGCCAGAAACAGAGGGCCCGCGAGCAACGCTGAGCACACTGTCACGGGAAATGTGAAGGACAGACCGGAGTGACCCTGCGGCGCTGCGACCAGTAAAAGCTTCGAAGAATATCAACCGATGATGTCAAAGAAGGCGTGAGGGGGGGAAAAAAGCGAAGAGGGTCGGACGCACAAACCGCCGTATATGAAGAGGCGACGCTTTCATCTCGCATAAACCAGAAAAAAAAAAAGGCTCCCTGGATGGTTTTAAGAGAACACGAAAAAAACATTGGAAGTACGACCCATGAAAAACGTAGGACGGCGGGAAAAAGTTAGATTTGCTGAGGAAGCGGACCGAGTGCCGTTCAAGGGGGAATCGGTTTTCAGGGGTTTAAGAGAAAGGCCGGCCCACCAGCACACTCACGGAAAACGGAAAAGCGGGAGGTTGCGGGATCTGAACCAACGGGGCTATGGCACGCTTGACACGAAGATGAGTTTTGCAAGTTGTGCACCCTTCCAAACGAGAAAAATACAAAATCGTAACGTTGGGGCGGCGGCCGTAGGGGGGAGGTTGCAACGCTAGGACCTGAACCGGAGAGGTCTCCAAAGAAGATGGCTAGGTTTGTGCGAGAAGAAAAAATGTGTCGGAAAATGCAGGAGGGATTGGGGCTTTAGCCTGTCACCCTGGAAGGGAAAAGGATTGGTCCGACCCGTTCGCAATCAGGGGAGGAGAATCGGGACTATTCCGTCAAACCCGATTTTTCCACCCCGAAAGTTCCCTCAAGAAAGGAAGACCCTTTAAGCTCAGTGGAGAAGGAGGAGGGCCACCGATACAGCACGTGTGTGAATTGGAGAGGACGTCGGGCCTCTCCTTCGGACTACACGAAAAAAGAGACCCCACATGCGTTAAAACAGGAAAAACGCGGAAAACGAAATCACGCAGAAAAAGTTCAACAGAACTCGACGAGAAGAAATAACCCTGGACCGGAAAGGGGTTCGCAAACGAGAGAACGCCAGACACTCGGTACGAGTCCGGGCAGGAGACAAGAATGAGGCGTGGGGGTCCAGTTTTGATGGAAAAACCTTGAATTTTATGCAACAGCTTTGAGGTGCAGCCTCTGTTGCAAAAAACGCCAGGCACGCGTGGAAAGAAAAGAAGAGGGGGGTAGAACCGGGTCGACTAGGTTTAGAACGCAAGGTACAAAGGAACAGGCCTCGGTGTCGCGTAAGGAAGAAACATTCCTGGAAAGACCAGGGCCAAGACAGAAAAAAGAAAGGGGTGCGAACGCCGAAGCCATCCGATCGGGCAACATATAAAAGGGGGGAACCCAGCGCGCGCACTATTTGATGTGGGGTTCCAGTTTGACGGTCCGACCCCCGCTCGTCAATGATCGGGAAAAGGACCCTGCAATTGGTAAGGAAACGTCGGGATATACGCCGGCAGAAAAGGAAGGGTCCCAGAGAAATGATGGCTCAACAACTCCTCTTGGTCCCCTTGCATCCAGGCGATTGGAAAAAATAAAAGTACCAGAGAGATCTTTCCGGTTAGGGGAAGGGCGCTGCGAAGAGGGGGGGAAGGGAAAGGTACGATAGGGGAATGTTATAAATCATCAGTGGGTTGGCCAGCCGAAAGAGGGGTGGCAAGTCCATAAGAGAATAGTAAAGGAACCCGCCATTCCGTGCGAGGGAGCGCCGCGACTACGAAAAGCACGGCCTGAAGTTCAGTAAGGGGGATAAGAGGCAGAAGCCCAAATGTTGAGGGGTAAAAAAAAAAATGTTACTCTCAGCGTGCACGCGCCAGCTCATGAACCTCGCTCGAACTCAATTGGGCAAAAGACTAGCCTGGTTTAAACCGAAGGGGAAGACAGTAACCAGTGCACCAGCTACCCGGACGTGGTAACCCCAGGGAAGGAAACAGGTACTTCGCGTCCCACTATCCTCATTCTCACGTCGAGGGGGAAAAGGCGGCGAGAGGAGCTAGAAGCCGCGCTCAAGGAGGGAGCCAAATACGGGGGGGCCTGATATCGGAGGGGGACCAGGGTTTAAAGGAGAAAGCTATGAGTTTGAACGCAAATCTCAAATGAAAAGGGTACGGAGGAAAATGAACAGCTCTTGAAAAATAAACCACTTAATAGAAAAACTAGAAAAAAAAAAAAAAGCAGACCGGGGCCCTCAGGGCGAAACTGTGATCGGTTTGCAGGAGGGTCTCTTGTAATTTTATAAATCAACACACCATCTTCGCGCCAAGAAGGAAAAGGTCGACCCGAAAAGTAGTGGAAATGGGAAGTACAGCATGAAAAATGGCTTGAAGGGGAAGAATTGAAAAATGGGAATGGGGCGAAGAGAACCTCAACTGATTACGGGGAGCAAAAAATAAGGCAGTTCCATATAGGCCTTTTTAGAGGGGCGAGAGACAAGAGATAATGCAGAAAAAAGGAGGGGGGCTACGCTCTGAATAAAAAGAATACGGCCTACGCACAACAGGGCCGCACAGGGGACCTGTCAGGAGTATGTCATGCTTGTGGCTTTTCGGGGGAAAGGAATGTGTTGCGAGGCGGGTACGGGGGGAGGACAGGAAAACGCAACAACGCAGGCACAGCCACAAAGGCCACTCAGGGACGGCAAACGAAACACGAGGCCAGCCAAAAAGCGAAAAAAAGGGGGCGCCCAGAAACAGCAGGCAAGAGCCGGAAAGGACGACCGAAGCAAAGGCAGAAAGGGACAACGGGCAAAAACGAAAACAAGCAACGGGAACACATCACCATAGACCTTGGGCAGCGAGGAGGGAACGAGTGGAGAAAGCAACGAGCGCGGAGTCCCGATCAAAACAGCAGTCGGCGTGGGAAATGCGGCAAGGGCGTGAAAGGACGCAAGATTGCCTGTTCCTAAAAGTTGCGGGTTGGAGGACAAGGAGTCTTTGAAAAGCGAGGGAGACGGGAACGGGGAACCGTGAACGGGAAAACACGGGAAGGAGATAATTCAAACTTTTCTTATCAACCAGCTCCTGGAATCGGCACACGCGCCGGAGGAGCGCGTGAGTGGGAGCAGTACAGGGAAGCGCTCGTCGATCGTAGATGGTGACTAGATACCTGCTGTCCTGAGGCGTGTCCCCAAAGACTTGTAGATGGTCAGTGGAAAAGAGTGGCTATTGGGGAAAAAGAAAGGGACCAAAAGGCAGCGAGCCGATGTTCAAATTGACAAAATGGAGGGGGTATCGGGTCACGACGAACTAGTGCGAAAAACATAAGTGGGAGGCTTTAAGCGACGGGGAGGCGTTAAATGTGGAAAAAAAACGAAAGGGGACTCGAAGCTCAAAGGAATCAGCCCGACCTGACCCTGATAGGGGACACGACTGGACACGGAATCCCGTCCGTGAAGTCCGGGGAGGGGCAAGCAATCGGGCCGAAGGAAGAGGTTCAGTGAAACAAGGGCCCAGAATTTCAGTTCAGGTAAGAAGAAGCTCAACTCCCATGCTAGAGCAAAATAATGTTCCGAGGACAGGCCACTATTGAGTCGCAAGACGTGAAGTGATCGCGCACGCATGGGAGGAAGAAGTTGAAATAGCTGCCCGAGTTAATCCCGCCAACCCTAAGGACTGGCAAACGGGGGGGTGATCTCGGGGGGACCTACGAAGCATAAAGGAAAACAGACAACCGTAGGGAAGCCCTTACGAACATTACATCGGCTAATCATTCAAGTGACCTGTGACTGAAACGCACGCCGGGGGTTAAGGGGTAAAACCCTTCCAAATGGAAGAAGATGAAGGCCCATCAGGTCTGGATGACTACGGAACGTGGAGCGGGCGCCATCGATCAGTGAACGTTATTCCTACGGGAGTATGAGGCACATGCTTTCCAACAAAAAAAAAGGAAGTCTCAAAGAAGTGGATAGTGCGATCCGTTTGATATTCAAGCAAACAGTTCGAACCTGTGCAAGCACGGTCCCGCCATCAAGTGGTTGAGCCCACCCAATCTCGAAAAAGGCTCTTGTTCGGGGCCCGCGCGTCAGACGGACTCGCCTGGGACACACTACGGGGGTGCCCTCCTGAAAAGCAAGCACCGCAGCGTTCCGAAGGCAAACAGCCTGCCTGGACCGCCCTGGCAAATGGCCACGTTCGAAAAAACAAACCTTGGAAAACGCGAACTTTTGATCCTGCTGGGAAGGGACGCCGTCCGGGACGCAAAAAGGGGGTAGAGTGCGAACCAGCAGTCGCCACTATTTCCAAGCAGTGAGCGAAGGGGAAGGGCGAAAAAAAAGGCCTAGGGATGGGCGACAAGAAGCGGGGGCTCTTTAAGAAGAGAAAACATTTCACAGACCCCCAGTGCACGTGACACGATGTACACGTAATCAAGGAGAAGGAAAAAAATCCCGTCCGTCCCCAGGCCACCCCACGGTTTGCACACCCGGTGCTGGCAAGGTGGACCCGTCTTCCAGACCGGATTGCGCTGGGAGTACCGTAAAGCCCGGGAAAAGGAAGGAAAGTACTCGTCGCCAACGAAGGGCTCGGAGGAGTAGCGAAGCGAAGAAATCTACAAATGTGAGAAAAAAAATATGTAGAGTTCCTTACTACAAGAGGGCCCAACTTCAAGTGAGGGCAAGGGAGCAGTTTGTTAACAGAACGGCTAGATCGTACACGGCTTAAGGGGTTGTGCATAACAGGGTCCGCCCGTTGGCGAAGAAACGATAGCAGCTATGGAATCTATCAACTCAGGGTAACAAACGGAGAAATAAAATAGGAAGAAGGTGCATTCCTCGCCAACGCGTCACATGTTGCACAAACGAGGGGGATCATCTTAGCCGATGACAAGCTCCCCGGAAAGATGGGCACAAGTCAAAGCTTACTCTATTGCGACAGGGGGGTTAATCGCCGGCGCTACTCCGCGACACCAATGAGAGGAGGAAAAGTAGCCAAACTTGCCGCCGGAGCGGGAACGGTCCCTCATTAAGTAAAACGGCTGGGCTATCGGACAGTCCAAAAAAAAGGGAAACTGGGACGGGAAAACCGGGACGAACGTGAGGGTATGGGAGGTTACTTATTGTTAGTGAACTCAACGTCTGGCACCCGGTCTGAAACTAGAGGTTATGAAAGCCTCGATCTCATGCAAGCGACCGAAATGATGGCGAAAAAGACGGTTACCTCAGGCCTGCTTAACGCTGGAAAAGGGAAACAGAAAAAGCGCTTAAGGTTACGACCTAAGAAAGGGTGGGAAGGGAAATCCCCAGGACTCCAAGCAACCCCTAAGGAGAGGGGGCACCCGAGGGCGTGTCAGCGATTGGGTTGTGAATGCGGCAGGGGGGAGTCCAGGACGAGCTAGACGGCGAGATGGAAGATAAGACGGGGAAGAGTGTGTTGCTTGGGGATACGGCGGATGGGCAGTCAAGCCCCGAGCAACGGTAGAGCAAGAAGATCTTGGGAAATATGGGGGGCCGAAAAGAAGAAGTACGATTCGAACGATGCGACCAGTTCCATCAACGAATTAGCCGAATATAGGGGAGAAGACGCACCGCCAGAGGAATTTCGATTCGGCGAGAAGCCAAGAAGCGGGAAAACTACCGCGTCATAGGGGAACTCGCCGCCGTTAAAAATTCAAGCAAGCTACAACGGCAATGAAGAGGCAGATTCATTCTAAACCAACATTGAATCCCATTGAAAAACCGAAGCGAACTCGGTACCTTGTGGGTGACGCTGGAAAGGGGAGTGAAGCAGAAAGGAAATCGTTGTAGGTCCTTTAGGCTGGAGTAGTCGCCGCCCCGCACCACTCGATACACCACGCAAGAAAGGGCCAGACTTTTATGTGCCTGGGCAAAGAATGCGGGTCGCGGGTCAAGTCAAAAATAGAGTGATCAAATTAAACGCCGGAGTAAGGCAAGGTGGCATTCGTACACTCGCTCGCTAAGGGTAGGGGAAGTTGAGAACAGAGGACAGACAGGGAGTCGAAGGCAGGGCAAAAACTCCAGGGCTAAGATTTGGCTGGAACCCAAGGGGAGCCCTTCAGGACTCGTGGGCTTGACAATCTAAAAGCGTTCCGGGCTAAAAGGACCCCCTTAACAATCGAGGAAGCTTCGGGATTTGATGATTACATGAACCTGCGATTTGGGTCCACAAAATAAGACAGGAAGAAAGCAGTTTCGGAACTCGTCGTCCACTGGAGGGGGAGCTGTATTGCCCCGATCAAACCAGTGGGGTTGTATGGGAATTGCCTGACAATTTTGGCAGGTCGGCTCAACGAAGGGAACTGGGGAACATATTACACTAATCCATTATACCTTTGGACCCCGCCATCATAACCGCAGGAGGAGGCCTATCAAATGAAGTCGATAGAGCGCATAGACCGGGACGGTATGCAGCACTCCCGGACACAGCACGGGTAACGGGAAATCCGGCTCTTGCAGCATGAATCTGGCGGGGAGGAAGAGAAGATCTTGATTGTTAACAAACTTAATTTTTCAACATCCGCCAGAAAGAGAGAAGGGGGAGGGGAAAGAACGGTCTCAGCGGGAACCCGCAAGAGCTACCGGGGTAACGAGGGGACGGGACATGAAAAAGATGACCGCCATTGCCCCACTTCCAGAAAGATCGGGGGTAGCCTCGTGGCCAATTCAGTGCATAGTCGCGGACACGCCACAAAGGAACTGTACCATGTTGGGTATGGAGGTACAGGTGCCGGTCTCGTTTCAGGAAGAAAATCAAAGCAACTTGGGGCCTGGGTAATTGGGCCGACCGGAGGAGAAATCCCCCGAAGAGATTCCGGTGGTTCCCTTATTTCCTGGGGAATCAATAGGGTTAGTGCCAGACATACTTTGCATCAAAGGAAAGGAACCAGAGAATAATCGCATCTTTAATGTCGCTGGAGTCGAGAATCCTGGATTTTGAGTAAGAGGCTGCGTGCCACAAAAATTGACCCCCTGCCACCGTCCCTAAGCATAGGAAACCAAAAAGCAGGCCCTTCGGCAAAGCGGCCTACCCACCAGTCAACACCGGGCCCTGTTGGCGCATTCATTAAAAAACGAAAGAGGCAGGAAATCATGGGGCTTGGTGGGCACCAGAATTAGAAACGTAGGCTTCGCGCCAGCTGCACACTCACGCGCAGCATGGGCCTCGTCGGAAAAACTGAACTCAAAGAAAGCCTGCGGGATAGTCGTCACCATTGCCGTCAAAAGGAAAGAAAAGGCTCCAGGAAGTACGCTTCAGGCCAGTCTTGTCCAGGAAGCGCGGAAGATGAGTGTCTAAAGCCAAACCCGCTCAAGTCGTTTGGGAAAGGCACCAAAGCAGGGGGTTTACTTCTAGTTTTGACCAAGGTTGAAAGGAAGAGCTAGGCGTGGGCTCAACAACAAAGCTGAATAGCATAAAAAAAAGAAAAAAACTCGATAAACGTTCCCCCAAAAACATTTTAAGCCCCCTTGCGGAACCGAAAGATCGCATGGCTTAACTTATTTAGCCCCTAACCGCCGCCATCTCCTTCAGAACGATGAATGTTGGCGAATGTCACCCGGGATCCACGCCTAAATGGGGTGAGAGGATATCCCCATCACGGAGTACGTGGAGCTGAACAGTGAAACCGCGGAAAAAAAGGGAAGAAAAACGCGCTGATTGTGATCCTGTGCGCGATCCGGTATTAAGTACAATGCTGACCACCAATCAAAATGAGGGGAAGCATTGGACCTGAACGAATCCAAAAACAGGCCCGGCCGTGACCTGGTCAAGTTGCGCCCGCGCAGGGAAGTACCAGCGGTTGTTGTCGCTTTTCGGTCAGAATCCCTATTGGCGTAGGGCAAAAAAGAGGTATTCATCATCCCCGGCACAGAGGTCGAAGAGAACGGCAAGATCGATACTCTTTTACGAAGAAGGTGCCTCTGGTGCAAGGGCTGTGAATCGTTCCAAGAACTGTTCATGAGGGAGGACAGCCGGACATAAGTTTTACAACGAATCTCCCTACTCGGATGACTAAGCTCGCAAGTGAACCAGGAACCAAGGGGACTGGGATACCTGGCAGAAGGGGTACTACAGCTGGAGACGTGGCGACAACCAACTGATCCCAAAATCACCTGGTAAAGAACCTGGGGTCTCGAGGATGAGCGATAAGGGGCGGGCAAGCGGAGTGGCCCCGGTTCCCTCCCCGTGGAGAGGCTGGAGTTTTGGAATGGGGGGGCGCATTAACAGACCGACCAATGCCTGTTCCCTCCGTTATTGCGGTGGGTAAACCAGAAATGAAATCTTACGAGTTCTGCCCGGGGAAACAGCGGTAAAACAGAGTCCGACACGCTGGTGGCTACGTCAAACGTTTCGTGGAAAATTTCCTCACAAGGGCTCAGCCATTTTCTCTGGCCTGCAGGCGCAAAAAGGATGCGCCGTGACCGTGAGGGAAAAGGGAGCAGGTTACAGGAGAATAAGTCGATAGGAGATAAAGTAGATCCTGGCGCTGGCGGACACGTCTACTGGGACATGAAACGGGAAGATGAGAGGCCAAAAGGACCGACCAAGTCACAGGGAAAAGGGGAGGATCGGTCACGACTACACTTTAACGGAAAAAGTAACTAGAAGAGGCTTTAAAGCTAGAACTAATTTTTGGGGAACTAGGTGGGGAAAACTCGCAGGGGTAGACTCTAGCGAAGACATTCCCGACGAGGCACTCATGATCTTTCGAACGAAGGACCAGGGGGACCAAACGGTCCGGGATTGTCGATCCCAGAAGAACAATGGGGGGTGGCTCAACGCAACTCAGGGGGCAGGGAGTCTTGGAACCAAATGAGCAATCGTGCAGGGTGGCTCAGCAAAATATAGGTCGCAAAAGAATGAGAATGCCGCAGGCGAACGTGGAAGTGCATCAGCGGCAAAGCAATGAGGGTGAAACAGTTACAAGTTTTGACATAGAAAAGAGGTTCAATCCCGCCGAGAAAGAAACAAAGTCGGCAAGGTGCGGAGGGGGGCTTGTTGCGCGGGACTACAGCACGCCAATAACAAGGGAAAAAAAAAAACAAACAACCATTCCAGTCCTGACAAAAGGAGGTTTCTAATCGGAGTAGAACACAAGAACCCGAGCACCTTCAGACCAGGGGGTTTTTTTTCATGGTGCAGACTTAGGGTAAGCTGCTAGGACAATCTGCAGCCCAGAGGTATTGCGGTGAGGCACGATGAGCGGACTGATCCATATGGAAGGGGAATTGCCAAGTACGGGTTGTCCGACGCACCACACAGTTTTTTAGGGAGGCGCACCGTCATGGCGAAAGGAATCAGGTCGAAGGATACTTGGACAGCCTGCGAAAAAAAAGGACGGCCAATCCGTTGTGGGGAAAACAAGGAAAGACGGACCAGTTCTGCTCCCGTTCTCGCGGTCACAAGATGACCGGCCTAATAAAGAGAACGCAGCAAAAAATTACGCTAGAGAAGAAATATTCCGCCGCTCATACGCCAGTTACGCAAGAGGCGCCACGGCATGTCACGGGAAAAAAACAGAATACCTTGGACGCGAAGGGGGAAAGACAAAGCGAAGCCTCGGGTTGCAGTCTGAGACATGGGACCCTCAGGGAATCATTAAGGGGGAACAGGGTAAGGAAAGGTAAGAAGACGAGAAGCAAGGGGAAAAGAGCCTAACGTTAATCCGTCGGTCTGAACGGAAGGGGATAAATCGGATTTCATTCAAAGGGGACAAGTCACTACAATGTCAAAGTTCTCACGTAAACATGCCGTCGGGGGGTGGCGAAAAAGTTCAAAGTCAAAAGCCGGGAAAAAAAACCCCCCTATGGACTGGGGGACCCGTATTAGCACCACAGATTGGCGTGGGAGAGTTGCCGGAAATCCGTCCTGCGTCGAAGGCTCACTTCAATGAACTAACTCGGGGGGCGCAGGAAGACGCGCTTGAATTAATAGGCCCCACTTGAGGCCAATATGCGGTTTTAACGTTAGATAAGGAATCGTGCAAGTGAGCAGGGAGTTGGCAATCGCGGAGAGAGGATACAAATCGTGCCCGTTGTGCATAACCATGGGGGAGTACTGGAGGAAAGCGGAG
>Ga0179591_1273490_pt1 | contig 16262 bp, 10 predicted proteins | sample CZOMad2_1_08_16f_FD_182891 | JGI IMG/M metagenome (GOLD analysis project Ga0179591, IMG submission 182891) | Vadose zone soil fungal communities from Angelo Coast Range Reserve, California, USA - CZOMad2_1_08_16fungal (PacBio error correction) | ecosystem: Environmental > Terrestrial > Soil >...
GAGCTTGCGGGACTATTAACAGGAGGGAGAGGTCTGGAGGGGTGATCAGGGGGGGGTCGCTATCCATTACGGGGAACGAAGAGGAAGAACAACAAACGTCGGGAGCCGAGTGTTCTCGAGTCTTGTCTGGAATTAAAGAATAAAATGGTATTACCCAGAGAGTTCCGGGGGGAAACATGAGGGGGAAAGAGAAACCGAATCGAGCGGACTTCGTTCATATCGGCCTCGGGGTAGGCGCGGGTTGAAGGGGGGCAACGAAGAGTAAGGACGAGAGGGGCTCCAGCTAAAACCTACTAGTTGCAGTGAGACACGGATCTGGAGGGAGAAGCCCCGATTAGGCGGAGAGCACCAAAAAGTGTCGCCCACCGACAGTAGAAATCCTCCATAAAAAAAAGATAGAAGGTGCCGAGGATATCACCCCCCTCGGGTACGGAGGGGAGGTGGGGGGAGGGTGGACATTAATCTCCTGGTCCTACCATGCTATCGTATGGAACAGGGCCAATACGGGACCAATGTTTCAGCAGGAATACTGAAATTAGCGCAGAAGGATGTCAAAATAAGGGCACGGACGATAGTCGCAGAAAACTTGGGTTCTAACCCGGACGTTCTGGGAGCGCGGGAAGCCACGAGAAAGATCTGTCCACATGGGGGCGGCAAGGTCACGAAAGGCCGACGGGGCGCGTATTCCCCGAGGGTAAGTAAGGGGAACTAATGGCAAAAGAAGATACATTCTGAAAAAAACACCGGGTCGTCAGAGAGGGGAGAGGAAACACTCAAAGGATTTATCTCGGAAGAAGGAAGACGGAGTGGGTGGCGGAGGTGGGAATACAAGGAATCCGCACACAAAACTAACAACTTACTGGTGTTAAAAAGAAATCTAAACCGAACTCTAACGCGAAGATCCAACTATGAAAAGATATGATCAAACGAAGGGTCCGAGCCCAACCGCCGAGTGAGCCGAGCGCGTATGCTGCTCTGGGGGAGAGGGGAGGAAAAATTTGTTGTACCACTACCTGACACCATCCGAAAAATCAGCGTACTCCCTCGGAAGAAAGATTCCCTGGTCGTACGTGATAGATCGCAGGGGAATACGGGGAAAAAGACGTCACTGATGAACCGGGGGGATAAGACAACAAGATGATAAACAAGATCTAATAGCTTCCTCTGGAAGAGAAGAAAAAAATCACTGTACAGGATGACCCAGCAAAACATTAGGTAGTGGGATGGTGACAGAAAAATATCCAAAGGTCTAGGGGGCTAGCAGAAACCCGCGAGCCTAGGGGGGGTCGATTAAAAAGGCCAGGTGCAGATAGACGACGAACAGGCTGAGGGAGGTGAGGGAACGATGGGTCTGTGAAAGGGCGGTGGGCGTATCCACTGAGCTGTTCTCGAGTGGAAAAAAAAGGGTGAGTCGGGGGCCAGCAGGGCCAGGAAGATGCAGACCTAAACCTATAGGGAGGGAGAGGAGGTCTACTTGCATCGTACGTCGCCTGTAAAGGCCCGAATAAGGTACGCAAGCAGGAAAAGAGTGGTAGGGTCAAAACAAACGAAGGGAAGGAGGAAGTAGGAGGGGAAGAAGCTACAGGGGCGAAGGCACCGCAAATACTACTCAGTACAGGTAAGCAATTTCGAAGCTAAGACATTGAGAACAGCGGAAGGCTCGACATACCGGGGCAAGGATCCTGACCGGGAGAGAAGAGGGGTAAATATGCTAAGAGGCAGAATAATAAAGGGACGTAAAAGTGAGGAGAAAGGGAACGAGGGGGCGGCAGGCAAATCTCGTCTAGACTAAAAAGCCACGTGGGGGTGGGGGTTGTGGGGGGGGGGTTGGGTCGGACGAATGGGAAGCTGTGGAAACAAAGCCAGGGGAACGAAAAAAAATCTAAACCAGAAATTTCACGGTTGGGACACGGGATCCAATTCTACTGCTTGAAGGAGGGGACAGGATCGCACGTAGGTCACCTTGTCAGACGGGGGAGATTGGCAGTAAACACTCGAGAATAAAGATACAGGGCAGCCTGGCTAAGTAAAAGGGGAATCGGTTTTTCCCAGTAATACTGTCATGCCTGACTGGAGGACGGCCAGCGGTACCTGACCCGTCTCGGCGGGGGCAGACACTCTGAAGCCCTCCGATCGAGTTAGGAGGGCGGAAAAAAGCTGGGGGACAGCAAATGATCCGACGCTCCACGGACAGGGTCCAAGGATAGATTCGTGAATCAGACTACAATTCGAAAGTCAACGTGTAGGGAAGGGGAACACAAGGGACTAGGAGACCGAAGGAAATAGGCGATTATCAGTCAATGTACACGGTTCATCCTAAGCGGGCGTGTGAAAAAAGCCGAGAAAAGAGAAAGAACGGGAGGAGATTCGGGTTAAAAAGTGGCTGGACAAGGGGGGAGACCTTAGTGTAGCCCGGGTAAGACAGAAGGTCCAAAAAGGATCTCAGCTCAAACGAGAACGAAAGGGTGCGCGCTATTAGGAGATATTTGAACAACGACAAGGGGGGGGGCAGGTGCAATAGTCACGGTAAATCTGGAATATTCCGGCCACAGGGCTTGAAGTCAGGGGGGAAGAAACCAGGCTCAAGTGGAGGGACAAAAAATGCACCCTATAGTAAGAAGAGGGACAGGTACGTGAAGAACTGGGTTGGTGGGGTTAAAATCCCACAGTCAGCGCACAATCCTAATGTCAGGGGGGGAGGGTTTAGGGTCGACGGGAACACACTGGGGAAAAGGGGTATTAAGTATGTCGTGGAAGGGGAAGGAAGAGAGCGTAGAAAACTGGACTGGGAGGGGGAAAAGGGTGGGATTACGGAGAAAAAAGAAAAAAGGGTGGAGGTGAAGGACACTGGACGGTGGGAGAAAAAGGGGTAGAAAGAAAGGTGTTCAGAATCGGGGGGGGGACGGAGGCATATTTTTGGGCGTGCGGTGGGAAAGCGATCGGCATCTAGGGGCAAGGTGCGCTGACGTAGATATGGAAGAAGGAAAAGATGAGGTAAACGCGCATACAGTGGGGTGGGGGAAAGGAGGGGGACGTAAAAGGGGCTAAAAGGGAACATGGGGTAAAAAAAAAAAGGAGGGGAAGGACATAATTTATCACAATCACGGTGAGAACGGAGAAAGAGGGTGCGAACAAAAAAACAAGAGGGGTGAAAACGAAAGAATCACTGTTCAAAAAATAGTATGGGTGAGGCAAACGAGATAAGGGAAGGTCCCGATGAATAGGGGCACGGGAAGAGACTGATACAGGCTCAGAGAGGAGAAATGGAAGGTGGAGGGATTGGGGGAACCTGAGCATGAAAGCCGCGTGCGCGGGCACGGGGGGGAACTATGTCGAGAAAGAATATTAGGTAGCAAGGGACAATCGACACCGTATAAGAGCTGAAGACAGAAGAAGGGGAATAACATAAACGTAAAGTGATATCACAATAGTGAGTCTTGGGGGCTGGTGTGGGAAGGTCCACGTTTGGTCGGATCGTGGAAAGATGATCTAAGCGACATCGCGGAAGCAGGGCTCCGTGGTGACAAAACGATTCTGGGCAGCTGTATGAAGGGGAGTCGCTCTGGGGAAGTGCGAATGATTAGAAACAGGAATGAGAACGTCATAGGATGGGGGGTTTACTTTAGGGAGGGGCGGCCGTAGGGGCGTCATGCGAAAAAGCGGTCGAATAGTCTTGGGGGGCAATGAAGCATCACGAGGCCAGTCGTGTTGCTAAAGATACTACCATCGGAGGCTAATTAGGGACGGGGGAAGAAGCTAGTGGGCAATACAAAGCAAAACGCGAGAAGTCGTCTATGGGAATCGAACGCGCGAAAAGACAAAAATTAAAAAGAAACAAGGATGGGGAGAAAAGCTAGATTCTTATGATCGGGCCCTGCGGTCAAGAAAGTAGGGGAATTTCCTAGCCGCCGCGCTTGTCAAACTGTCGCGGCCATACCATCGAGGCAAGCTGGACGAGGGGATGAGCGGGTTGTGGAGGTTCACGCGTGGTGGGTTTCCATCTCGCCGTGATCCTTAGTCTTCAGGAGGAGGGCTAGAACAAATAAAACGTAAGATAGACAGTAGAAGAGGGAAGGCCCGAGAAACCCTGAAACAGATGTGAGCTGTAAATCCGAGCAACTGTGCAGGACAGCGTCCCTACGGACACGGCTATCCACTAAGTCCACCAATGCTTTGGTACTCCCCCCATTGAAGGGAGGGAGAGATGGTGTCGGGAAAAAAAAGTTGAGTCGGAAAGAACGTGTTCTATCGGGGCCTCCTAGAACTCCCGTCACTTCTTCTTGCACTCTAGTTGATATACCTCTATCTGTTATCGGTACAATTGGGGTAAAAGAGAGTCTGCTCCAAGGTATTGTCTCTTGAGATGGATAGATCGGGAAGAGGGAGGTACGCAGGGTCTCACTCCTGAGCCCCGGGTCGAGATAGTGAGATATCGGGGAAAAGAGGAAAAGTTTGGAATCTTTAATTTGCCAAGAAGATTATTTATTTCTAAGGGGGGCCCTCAGGCGAGCCCTCTCTATAATAGTTGGAAAAAAGAATGAGGGGGGGATGAAGGTAGTGTGCAGACTCGTGGAAAATGCTCAATGTGCATATCGACCCTCTCTTATTTAAGTAAAAGTGAGGTAGCAGAGGAACGAACTCAGCAGGAACACACAATAAGTACACCACAAAAAAAGCCATTCAAATTCCTAAAATTCTTAATAAGTTGTGTGGTTTTTTATTCTTCACCCTCCCGAAAGGTCCTACGTCAAAACCGTATCCCTGTGTCTCTACCTTCGCTCATTCGTGGCACGGTCCCCTGTGAAATGGAACTGTCACCAGGAATAGCAAAAGTTATAGGAGAACTAAGCGCGGGGACACTGTAAAAACGGCTAACTTCAGACTCACATCCGGGTAGTAGGGGAAAAGGAGAAGAAGCTCCGCTTGTAAGAATGACGCCATGTTGTTCCGTCGGGGTGTCCAGTGGGGGGGGGGAGCCCGCCTTAAGAATTCATCTGAGGGTTTTTCAAACTAAGAAGGCGCGAAAGGGGTAGAGCCCAGCTGAACTTAATCGTCTATAGCGGCTGCATCTTCGCGGTGAGAAGAGGGAGCAGCATCATCGCATCGCGAACCGTCGTCATACATCAACGCGATATGGCGTGACAGCGCGGGCTGTTGGACTTAACCTTCCTTCTACGGGGATTGAGAGAAACCGTAAAGACGTGGGTGAATAAGCGGGTGGACCTGTCCTAACCTTGTAGTCTCGGGGCATCTGATCGCGAAGGGGGGGAGAAGATTGCGCAGCCGATCATACTTAAAAAAAATAAAATAAAAAAAGAAAAACAAGGAAAATACTGAGCACTACTACGGTATGCGCGGGGGGGAAATTCAGGGGGGAGGAGATAGGCGGCATCGGTCATCCCATAGACATCTCGCAGGATCTATGCCGTTGTACTAGGGGCCTTTACAAATTGCGTGAGCTGGTCTGGAGGTTCGTCTTCTTCTGGCGGGAAATGGTCGTGGGTTTGATCCCTTGGAGCGACAGCACAACCAACGGAAAAAGCGAGGTCAGGCGTCGTGGGGCTCCTCGGCCGCGCAAACGCCCGTTGGGGGGGTGCGACCGGATCGGTTACCCGAAAGTCGGAAAAGAACATGAACGTACTAAGCGGCTGCGGTCCGGCCGAATGTCACTGGTGCGCGTTACAGCTCAAGACCGGGTAAAGGGGAAACTACCCAGGGGAGGGTGAGGCGTCTCCGTACTCGTTAGGGAGCGCGAGAGCTAAGGAGCAAGGCTAAAGGCACTAGGGCGTGACCAAAGAAAGTTGCGGAGCTCCAGCAGCACCAGAAACGAGCCGGGGAGGAGTTTGGCCTAGGGACTGGCTCACGGTGCTGGGCGGTGACCCGGTGTCGGAGGGCTCAGGAACTAAGAGGAGGCGCCTAGGATGGGGGGAGAAAAAAGACCTCTAGTCTCGAGCGCGACGTAATCCTTTCAAAAAATCACCACCTGCGATCTGACGAAGAGGCGACTCGCGTTCAAGATGTTCTCGTCCTTGGGCCTGTAGGAAAAAGTCGGGAAACTAAGCCTAAAGCCGGGTATCTCAAAAGGCGGTCGCATTGCATCGAGAACGCCCTGCAAAAAGGACGAACGAGAAGCAAGGTCCCGAGGGAAAAAGCGGAGAATCACAGCGAGCGGACATCCCAGAAACGCCGGATGCTCAGTTAAGTGCCGGTCCCCAGCTAATTACGTGCCGAACAAAACAACGTCTCCTGGGCTACCTGTTTGGTAGGGCGCAAGTCAGTATAAGAAAGGGGGGGGCGGGAGAGTTCACACGCGCTGCGGAGTTCTCGGCTTCCAGATGCTTGTGCTAGTCCCGCCCAAACGTGCAGTTGAAATACTCCATAATTCTCGAAGCCCCTCTCGTGATGTAACCGCGGGGGGAGAAGGGGCCAAAGGGGAGGTAGATAGAGGAGATCCAGCTCTGGCGTTCGGGGGGGCGCGACCGCCACGACTATCAAACGCAGATGGGAAAAAAATTGGACAGGAGAAGGGGGGGTCCAAAGCTGTTCAGACTCAAGGGCGGAAGAAGAACAGGTCTACAGGGCGAGTGGAGAACGGGAATAACGGTGCCTCAAGTGCCCCAAGAAAGAGACAATCCACGTTCACCGGCGGGAAAAAAGAGGGGGCGGTCAAAAACTAGATGGACGATAAGCCGGGTCGGGGGATCAGGCTCGGCGATTGGAGAGCACTCCGACGGCTATTAAAAGAAACTGACCGCGGCCCACCGTGGGGGGGACGGAAGGAAGAGGGAGAAAGCCCTGAGGGGAGTGGGCGAACCTCACTGCACCAAGTCGGAGCCTATGACGTTCGGGCAACGGAATTGAGTAAGGAAACACTGTCCCTCTCGCTGACCACAAGCGCCGTCCGCCGTAAAGTACGAGGAAATAGGGGGGCCCGAAATCCGAGAGATTGGACACGAAGAAAGTTCTCTGCAAGGGAGGGGGGGGCCAACGCGCTTGCCCGCAACGGAGGGGGGACAGCAGGCGCTGTTCACGCGCAAAGTGATCATGTCGAATGTCTCACAACAAGTATGATGGGAAATAAGAATTCGACAGGAGAGACGTCCTTCATGTCAAGGCGAAAGAAGCGCTGGGAATGGGAACTCAAAGAGCGGTCGATCAGCTGAGGAAGCGGAGTGGAGCCGATCTTTGGGGAAACCCGCTCCCGTCGGGCGCACAAACTGCGCGTACCATTGCCGTCTGGGCGGGAACACCGACTTGGCAGCGACAGGGACAAGGGTGGAACGAGACTCCTTCCAAAAAACTAAAAGCGGGGGCGGGGGTGCGGGGTGGTCTGGGGGGGGGGGGGGTGGGGGTGGGTGTTGTGGGGGGGGGTGGGGTGTGTGTGGTAGGGGCCCGGGGGGGTTGGGGGGGGGTGGGTGTTGTGGAGTTTGTTGTGTGGTTGGTGTAGCGGTTAATGGGCTGGGGGGGGGGGGGGGGGGGGGTTGGGGGGTGTTGGGGGGGGAAGGGCTGGGGGGTAGGGTGCGTGAGGGGGTTTTGGGTGGGGGGGTGGGTGGTGGGTAGCACCGGAGGGGTGGACGAGTGTTTGTTTTTGGTCTATTTGTGTAGGGTGTGCGGTAGGTGGTGGGTGTTGTGTGGGGCGTTGTGTGTGGGGAGAGTCGTGAGAGCGGGGCGGTGGGGGGGGAAGGTGTTTTTGTCGTTGTGATTGGTTATTGGAAGATAGCGGGATGCGGGGTTGTGCGGGGGAGGGGAGTGTGGGGCGGTATTTTTTGGTGGCTGGTGGAGTACGGTGGGGGTGGTGGGAGGGGGGCGGGTTGTACGGCGTTCGTTGTGTGGGGGGGGGGGGGGGTCCCTTCTTCTTTAATTCATAACTAACCTCTCAAAATAACTCTGCGGCACGCTGTTAAACCGTCCCGGTCCTCTCCACGACTATTACTGGCCCCCATCCCCTGGGAAAAACGGTTTCGCCGCTCAGGATTACCAGGCGGTAAAATGGCAGGGGAACTACGGAGGTCCAAACCGCGCACGTGAGCACCCCAGCCCTTCCCTTCCCCACTCTCCCTTTATACCTTTGGGTTGAGAATCCTTGTAGTCAAGGGACAACAACCCGGCGTGAACACCGGCGCCGGTTCCAGGAGTAGTGGTCTTAGATCACGAAATAGGGCGTCGAGTCGACGAGCCTAGCTCGCCGGCACCGCCAAGCGAAGAGGTGCCAGCTCGCCACACGTTCGCACGTCCGGCGTTCGCAGGCAAGCCGGTGAAAGACCTGGCTCGCGAGTATGGCTCAAGAGGACGCTGAGCCTCTGGGCCGGGCGACTAAAACGCCTGAGAACGCGTAACGCCAGCGGGAGAAAGGTACCCAGGGGAACCGCTAAACCTGATCATTAGCTGTCCCTACATAACAAGGACGAAGGAAAACGGGGGGGGGTCGCTGGATCACGGAAATCGAACCTTCGCGAACGCGAAAATCGGGCCTCCTGGGGTGAGGTAAAAGAGACGAGGCTGGTATCACGTACAAGCGGGAGGTACAGGGCAACCTAGGCGCGGGGGCTGAAAACGGGAAGTCGCGAGCAAATGCGTGAAGGAAGGGCGGAGCAAAAAAGCTCGCAGGCCCGGCACTGGCGGCGAGTTCTCCTCACTGTGTCCTTCAAAAAAAAAGGCCGGAAAAGGACTAGGAGAGCGTACAGGACACATCGCCTAAGGGTCCGAGGGGGCACCCAGCTGACGATCGCGCCAGCGAGACACGTGAGTGGCTCCACGGCGGCGGGCCTAAGCCAAGGGCGGAAAAAACCGGACCAACCGACAGATCACCAACCGCCCCTCAAAACACCAGAGAAGAAATTAACTCGGCAGCCCGGGTCGTGGGCGGGTTAGGGTGGGGGAATGCAGAGAAAATCTCTTTCCGAACTCGATCAGGGGGAAAAGGTAAATTCCTCCCTCTACAGTCTGCTCGCGGCCCCACGGAGGAAGGGAGGAGAAAAAAGGGGAGTGAAAACCCAAGAGGCGTAAACCCTCAGACGAAGGTTAAAAACGAAGGAGAGGGCCGCGCCAGCCTCTTCCTTAAGGGGGAGGGGGGAAAAGGCTGGGGGGCACCATCTGCCTCAGCAAAACGTGAGGACTTCAGATGAGCACTATACGCCACATCTAACGACTGAGGCCGGTGGGGGGAGCCCTCAAGGAGGCGCTTGGGATGTACAAGAGAAGCCAGCCCAAGAACCGACCAGGCGAACGATACCCGGGGAAGACCAAGCAAGATGGCCGGATAGCGAGAGGAAACCTAAGGGGTGGACCGCCTACAAGGGACAACCGAGATCACGTCGTCTGCTCGGAGCCGTAACGCTCGTAGAACGGATGCAAGCAGAAATTTCGCAAATAGAAGACAGGCCTGCCGCGAAGAGCCGCCAAGTCAAGGAGGCCCAGGAGGAAAGGCGGCCGACAAAAAAGGAGCAGATCATGTTCGGCAAGACGAGACCTTGGAGCCAACCGCCCGCACAGACACCATCGAAGTGGAGGGGGGGAAGGGCAACCCGAAATTGGTGCATGAGGTTTAGACCACGAACCCACCTCTCTTTCTGGGGCGATGAGAGTGTTTCTCAATCGTCCTACTAAGAAAAATCAGAGTAAAAATGAGAGATCTGGTCTGCCTTATCCTACTAATCCCTCCGTTTAAGGTGGAAAAGAAATTAAAGTCTTAGGTAACGGCATACATGTTGGACTCCGAAACCAACAATAAGTCACTCACCGTTTCAACCGACTTCAGGGAATCGCGTTGGATAAGGAGCTACTCGGAACAGGGTCGACTTCGGCACTAAAGTCAGGGCTTTGTCACCGTGGGGCTACAACGCAACAGCACCTGTGAGGTGTCACAGACGGAGCCTCTATCATGGGCCCTCCGTTCGAGGAGGAAACTACAAGCACGTCGCCGGCATCTTAAAAGGGCACCGGAATGGGACACTTTCAAGGAGCGGAGAGTTCGGCAGGATTCGTCGGGATTACCTGGAGCCCGAAGGGGGAAAAGGATCTTTGTTCGGACGGGGTTCGGCGTCGGCCCGCAACAGCACCGCCGCGTGTACTACGTCCGCCGGCGGGTAAGCAGCCACCGTTCGCCCAGCTGCCCAACGTCGTTCGGGGAAAACCAAGTCATAAGCTACAGGGGACGGCTTAACCGATAGCAGCCCTAGGGGTCGGTGCGAACTCAAAAAAAACGGTCCGCGATCCCCGGTCACCCCTCCTGTACCACGTCCGAGTTATGCGACCGTTCCGCGAGCAAAAACGAGTAGAACTCTCATCCGATCAAAAGATCACGGAGGTCGTAGCACCCCAGGTACCGACATGGGTGCGACCACAACAAAGCCGCTAACTGGCTCAAAAATTGAGGATCTGTGGCTTAGGGCCAGTACCGGGCAAATGGTCAGGCGCGAGAAGACGAGCGTCCTATACCCGACCTGATCTCAGTGGTCGAAGGGCCCTCTCAGCGGCTTGCGTGGGGGGGGGGCCAGGTGTGGAGAGAAGCAGCCGACCCGCCGTGTAGCAAAAAGGGCACCCCACCGCGCACGAAATCATTATCTCGCAAACCGGCGAATAGGAGGACCGTCACGAGGGTAACAGCCCGTCAGCGAATCTCAACAAAAAAAGAGAAAAGAGAAGTCACCCGGGCGATGACACCCAGGAGGAGAAAAAACAGGGCGCCGGGAACGCCGAGTATAATCGGTGTGCGATTCGGCTGCAATGGTGTCCAGGGCATGATTCAAGCGTAGGCGGCTGCAGGCGCTCACCAGAGCGGACCCGTGGGAGACGCAGTCAGATAAGGACGGGATCTTCCAAAGCAAAAACCCCCAGTGGCGAAGCGCGGTAAAAAACTCTCGCTTGGGGAGAGACGACGGCCCCGGATACTGAAAAAAACCACGCAGATCTGGGGGGACTTCAACCTCAATGCAGAAGGCGAGCTGTGGCGCCAGCCTGGCGTCGACCTAGGGGCTACGAGCGGGAGCGAGCCAAGTGGCTTCTCGGGGAAAAAGTAAGAGAGTATGAAGACCATAGCTTGATCGAGTAAACATGTTAAAGAATCGATAAAAGCTCTCAAAAGAGGCGAAGAAGGGCGGAGAGCGGCTTGAAGCAGTCGCACCGCCTAGCACACGGCTAAGCGGGGGGAACTATCGGTCACTACAAAATTGGACCATGTGCACTACCGACGAGGGATGGGATAAGTGAAAGTTGGGGGGTCGTACATTTCCGGGGAAAAAAGGTTGTAAGAGAGAGGAAGGTTCGGTTTCTGGGGAGCCGCTGAGAACCCCTCGAGGTTTTAATAAAAATCTACAACCGAAGGGCTGGAAAAGCCTGACATCGAAAGCTCGGACATACCGGATAAAGTGTCCCCGGCAGTCCAATGGCGGACTACCGTGCATGGGGGGCCGTACTCGAACACCGGCGCCCGTCGAGAGACAGGGTGAACACCTGAAAAGGGTGCTGTCTTGTATTCTCTGTGCCACGAAAAAAAGTGGGCAGCCCGGAGTAGGGGGGAACGGGGGGAAGTTCGACCACAATAGTTTTTGACGACGTCCCCGCTGATCGGAGATCTGAGCCATGTCTGTCGAAAGCGGCCGGACGGGGTGAGGGACGGGGACAGAAGACTTTCCTTCTGGAGTGCCCTTATGGCGTAGTCCCGGCCGCCGAGGCCGTTCGATCTCGCGCGAGGCCTGATAGGACGAATAATCCAGAGGAGCGAAGTGATCCCGCGACCCTCGACTCCGGGGAAAAGAAAAGCAAAAATAGCGCTGGCGGGGAAGACTGCGTTTGGCTAGAAAAGCAGGAGGCGACCAAGAGATCGGCTCAGCCGCCCTTACCTCCTCGGTTGCCCGTAACCTTGGCGGCGCTGAAAAAAGGCGGCGCAGGCTTCGTGGCTAAAGGCGCGGGCATCCTACGACAACGACGACACGAGAGCGCGGTCCCTGCAGTTTCAGTTTAAACACACGTCAAGCCCAGCGCGCTCGGCTCTCGGCAAGCGTGTGTCTCTAAATCATCTAGGGAGGTGAGGGTCGAGGTCTTCCGCTGCACGATTCTTGTACCGACGGGCGTACCACTAGGCGAAATCAAAGCCCCACACAACCCCCCAAACCCCCCAAAACTCAGGCGCGATGAATCAGTGGCGTGGCTACGATTCGCCGCCTTTGTCTGGGCGGTTTTGAACACATCCGTGGAAACGAAAAAAAGTAAGAGCGTGAGAAAGTTAACCTGCCGAAAAGGGTCACGCTGGCGCGGATCCCGTCACGGTAAGCCCAGAGGCGCGTCTATCGTCTCCATCGGGATCACTGGCGATCGCGACATGAGGCGGGGCCGAGGGCTGACCCCGAGCGAGAAGGACGCAGAAAAAGAACCCTCAGCACTGAGCTAGGGTGAGATCCGAGGCACTGGCGGGGCTGGGCACTGAATCCTTCGGTGAGCGGTGCGGCAGGCTTCAAAGCCGCCGCGAATTGGAAAACGTGGTCGCGTGCGATCGTCGCGAAGAAAAAAACCGCCGGGGGACGAAGACTCAAGAATCGTTTTCAACAATGGGTCAAACTAAGCGAAACACGGGGGAAGCGCAGGCTTACGGCGCCCGGCTCAAAGCTGGCTTCACCCGCGCACCAGCGAACGCGCCGCCGGCCATCGGGACATCCACGTACGATTCCAAAAAACGCGGACACACGGCAACGGGGGCGAGTTCCGCGAAGGGGTCGCAGGGGTTGGGGGGAAAAAAAGGGAGGTCCTTCAGGTCCTTGAGGGAAGTCAATGATCCGCGCCGCCCGCGGATCTAGGTCGCCGCGGGCGGGGGTCTCCAGCTGATGGGGCCCCGGTCTCCGCAGGTAAACGGCGGGGGCAAAGAGCCGGGCAGGGGCCAAGATAATAAAGTCATAAGGGGCACCTCTTGCGAAAAGTGACCGGTCAAAGCGCAAACGAAGTGGTAGGGTACGCTTTACACAATTCTTCGGGGGTGCAGAGACTCTAACTCGCACTATATTCGGGAACCGCTATCGAGTCGCACCACTACGCCTTTGGCAGGAGAAGGGGGGTCACGCCAAGCAGTTGGGACGTCAGGGCCGCAAGAACCAAAGGGAGTGCGGACGAAGACTGAAGGTGCCCCTCGCGCCGGAAAGGGCAGCGCATGTCCGGCAGGCGACTGTGCTGTTTCCTCAAGAGCGGACACGAGGGAGTCGGAGAGACTGGGGACGTAGGCTCGCGTTGGGATGCACCCAGGCAAAACGACAGACCCCAAAAAAAGATCCGGCATCCCGACCCCGGGGGCCGGAGGGGCATGCTACCACGCTATTTAACCGGGAGGACATGTTGGGTGCGCACTCAACTGGACTGCGGAGGCGGCAAGGGCAAGGGTTACTTCGGTCGCGGGGGGAAAGGGGAAAAATCAAGTGGACGTAGAGAAAAACTCCGCGGAAGGTACTCAACGAAAACGCCATGGGTACTAGAAAAATGGGCCAACTAAATCAAGTAACAGACGTCCGATTCGGCGAGCTCCGAACTGCTGCAGGCCGACATGCTTTAACAGAATACACTTGAAAAGGGAAATCTTGGGGGGGAAGGCAAACATTCAATTTACTACAACACACGGGAGGGAAGGGTGGGGGGAAGAGATCTACATGAAGTCATCCTTCAAAATTCGTGACAGCGAAGGAGACTCACGAACTTAAGTGCGAGAGCGGCATGCCTCACTGGGAAAACTTAAAAAAAACGTGGATGGACTCAGGCAAAAGGAAAATTCGCGGACACCGCGCCCGAAAAGGAGTAAAAGCCGCGGTGGCTTAAGAAGAGTTGGGGAAACGCGGGAGTGGTTTTGACGACGAAAGTCAGAAAACGCACTTCCCCCTTGAACGGGTCAGCCTCCTGGGGAAACTAAGGTGAAGACAACAATCAAGGAAAGACTACGTGAGTCATATTCGCCGACCCCGGGTCTGCCCTCGGTCAAGAGGCCGGGGGGCAGCCCCAAACGAGCATCCCATAACAAAGAGATCGATGGCAAAGCGCCATGACAGCACCATTGCCCAGGGCGGCGGACCAAGAACCGTTTAAGTGAACCAGGGGCAGGGGACCCAAGGCGGAGAAATTAAGGCACCGCAGCGGGTCCCAAGAACCACCGAAATGTAGGGGCTGTTCTTGAGGCCCCCTTGATCCCGAACACGGCTTGCAGACCACCGGCGAAGTCAGGGAGAGGGGGCCGCGAAAAGAATCGGCCGAGGAGTCGATCAGGCGACACGGCCATCAACGAGGCACCAAATGATCAGCCACTGCGTGAGTTGGGGGGTCTCGTTTTCACGAATCCGCCGGGGACAGTCAAAATCGCGAAGTAGGGAGTAGAGATTGTCAACGCTGCGAGCCGCTTGCGCTATAAGCTGAACGGCAGGCCCGCAGCTAAACCACGAACGCCATCATACGCATGTAAGCCCCGTAGCAACGCCGCGCGATCCGGAAGGCCTCTTATAAACAAAAAAAGGACCGTCCGCATGATGCGACCTTACTTTCTGCGGGTTCTCTATAGATCAAACCCTCGAGGCAATACGGGAAAAATTGGCGAAGCGTCGCAGGGATGGTTATCAAGTCGCGGGCCGATTCCCGGCGCCGTTCGGGATTGTGCAAAAGCGTCAAAAAAATCGTTGCGGGCGATACCCCGGCCGCAATCCATTAGCGGCGAGAGGGTCTCTCCGCACTTTTTCCGACGGAGGCGAGGAAAATGTTGAAAAAAAAGAGAGCATTCGCTGGTGGGAGAGGTTTAGAACCGCGAGAACGATGGCCAGGAGACCGACGAGGGAATGTCCACTTCAACGGCGGGGAAAATATGCGCCCGACCCCCGAAAATAAAGCTTAACCGAGATCGGAAACAAAAAAAAACAAAGAAGCGGCTGGAGGGTGCGGGGCGAAAAATGGAATCCGCCCGGGAGGAAAGGCACGAAGGTCCAGGTACAGACCACTGACAGTCCACCAAACTTTGCCCCCATGTCAGGACGATAGGCACGGAAAACGCACGGATTCTCAACAACGGTAAGCCCGCGGAAAAAAGACATCGCGACACCTTAGGCGGCCTACCCGAGTCCAGCGTTCCGGGTAAATGACTGGCGGGGCCCCAAAGATCCGCTCAGCAAACCGGGCGAAGAGGCTACACGAGTATTATCGAGCCGACGAGAGGGGGGACGCCTCAGGAAAAAAACCCACGAGGGTAAAAACCACAAGGGAGAGAACAAACGACTCCACTGTCCAGGCCACCACGCCGAGGGAGCCCGGGAGAGCGGCTAGAGGCACGAAGAGGGACCAAATGTCAACGAAAATCAGGTCTTCGTGCTCGACGCAGGTACTACGCAAAAAACTCGCGGCGAACCCGCCGCTTCGCAAAGAGAGCCCCCAGAAGCGCGAAGGCAACCGTAAACACAAGAGGCAGGGGAGGAAATAAGAGAAGATCGTGACGAGATCCCGCGCGCACGACTGTTTGCGAGGTCAACCCCAAACGCCCCCGACCCGCGGACGCACGTGATCGACGGGCGGTTCCCACTCGCGAGCGGTGGCAGGAAGAGACAGGAGACTCTCAAAGCCAACGCCAGAAACCAAAACGCGCGAGATCGAAAGGGAGCTGGGCGGAAGGACGCACCGAGAAAGCCCGCCATGCGGGTAGGGCAACCGCCGAAAGATGGGCCCGAACAAGGCAACGCCGAAGCTCGGGTAGGTGATCAGCGAGAAGAGCTGTAAGAAAAAATAAACCTAAACTCTACCAAGGGTGTCGAAGCTGAGCGACGACACCAGTACAAGAAGACGCGCGCCGAGCAACTCCTGGCGTTCGGGGGGCAAGGAAAAAGAACAACACCAAGCGTGGCCTGTCACTGAGTCGAGAGAGACGTAAATTCGTACTAGGGCATCCCCGGCGTACACGCAGTGTATCGTCTGTGCCGGAGGGTGGCCACGTATCGGATCATAGTTTAGAGACCGCTTTGATGTCGGTTGAACCTTGGACAGCAAAATAAGGGGCGGGGGTACTCGCTCCATGGCGGCAACGCCACGAACCGGCCTCTGCTATCTTCGTGTGCTACTCGAGCCGGCTTACTCGAATGAAAAAGAACCTCAACCTGATGCAACTACAGTTACAAGGTTCTCTCAACTACATAAAATAACTGCTCCAACTTCTAGGAGGGTGGGGGTCGAGGAGGCAGCAATGGCATGGGGTCGGCTCTCCGCCGCAGAAAATGGGCGCGATCAGAGGAAAAAGGTTTCAGTATCCCCTCGCAAACCCT
>Ga0179591_1302293_pt1 | contig 16260 bp, 16 predicted proteins | sample CZOMad2_1_08_16f_FD_182891 | JGI IMG/M metagenome (GOLD analysis project Ga0179591, IMG submission 182891) | Vadose zone soil fungal communities from Angelo Coast Range Reserve, California, USA - CZOMad2_1_08_16fungal (PacBio error correction) | ecosystem: Environmental > Terrestrial > Soil >...
CGTATCGTGGATGGCAGGCTGTAAGGCGGGGTGCGGGAGAAGGAGATTGGGAACGCAGTAGAGACGTCCTTCTTCGAAAATTCTCTTTCTCACGTGTCCTTGTTCGTCTTCGTGTTTTGGGGGGTAGTCGGGCCAGGGTCGCCGAGGGAGGTGGGGGGAACGCCGACTTGTCTCCTGGGGCATCTTGGGCGATTTTTTTCCGCCGGTGCTTCAGTCTTTTCCTAAGGGGACGAGGGAAGGGAGAGAAGTCGGACAGAGGACCAGGGGGGGACCAAAGAGAGGTGGAGTTTACGCAAACTTCGGGTCTCTGGCAACCTCCTTTTCTTCTTGTGGGGGGGGGGGGTGGGGTTCAGCCTGCGGGAATTGGAGTTCGTCGGCAAAGAAAGAGGAAGGAGGGCAAAGTGATTCAAGCAGAAGGGGGGGGGAACGGGGGGGGACTTCTTCTCCCGGACCATCTACCGTCAACGAAAGGAGCAACTCCATCGAAAAGACAAAAGAGGAGCTGGACCCTAGATGAGACCGGCCGGAGCGGTGCCGCGGGTGGGGAAGGTTCGCACCGTGGGATTGTGTTCACCTCTCGCAAGTGGGCATACCGCCGTGGAGGTAAAAGGATCAGGGCGGAGGAAAGCTTTGGCTGGCGTAGATTCCAGTTCTGTTACTCTGGGGTGACGAAAGGCAGACGGTCCGCAGAGGGTGTGTTCGGCCCAAAATTGCTTCTCCGGAAAATGCGTTGTTTCCGAACCTTCCATCGGACAGAAAAAATTAGGTTCAATCTTTTGTGGCCTTCTAAACCAGGGACACTTGGTTCCCAGGTCGTGTTCCCTGAAAGTTCAAAAGTTACTGTAGTCAATCTGTCTTTGAACTAGGTTTTTCATAAGTGAAGGGGCGGACCCCGGCATCTTTGTTCTTTTTCTGGAAAATGGGGCGAAACAAAGAGGGCCGAGGAATCGCAAACGCTGCCCTCTGACCTCATGGGCCAGACGCGATCACGGAGGGGGGCAGGAGGCACCCAAAATTAAATCGGCGGAAGTCTCAAAAGCCCAACCTTCTTTTTTTGCAACCTCAAGGAATTATCGAAGTCCGGGGATCGACGCCGGCCCAAAGGATCGCAAGGGAAAGAGAAGAAACCCGCACCGAAACGGTCCACAGAACCGTTTCAGGGGGATTTCTGCTTTTGTCTCTTACCAGCAGTGAGTAAATTCGTGTCAGACAGGGTGGGGAGGAGCAGGGGAAGGGGGTGAGAAGACGAACATTTCAAGAAAGGAAGGAACATCTCTTTATTGGCGGCGGACCATTGACGAGTCAATCGGAGCACACCAAAAAACAAAAGGACTGGTAGTCGGGAACACAAGGGGCGAATTTTTGGTATCTTTGTTTGACCAATGGCTTCCAAGCCAGGAATGTGCCGAAAAAACCACCAGGGGGACTACCGAAGCGGATAAGGCAGCGACCGGGGGGGCTTTTTTCTAGGACCCCCACGCGCGGCGCGAGATGCGTCGAGGAACAGGAGGGTCCGGAGGGACGGCAGCTAAAAAAAAGGAATGGGGGAAAGCTCTCCTTCTATTCTTGCTCACGAACCGTAAGTTCGGGGGGGAGGAAAGGCGTCAGCGGGGGGAAAGCGAACAGGAGGGGACGGGAAGGAAAAAGGTCTCCGTCGGGGGCCCCTGTCTCTGGTACTTAATTTCAGGACATCATTGCAGGAAAAAAAAAGGTAGACGTTGATGCGGGCAGGGGGGGGGGGGGCACGGCGTGTGTCCATGAGTGACACGCAGGGGGACAGGTGGGGGGGAGAGGCCAGGACCATAATCGGGGGAACCATCATCTATCTCGGTAAAACTAGAAGAGGGTAAAACGAAAAAGGGACCGAAAAGAGCACGTGGGAGGGGGGGCTACTGGAACTTTGCCCGTCCCAACCGGAGAAAAAGTGGAGGAGGGGGAGAGGAGAAAAGGAATGAGACAGGGAGGGGGGAGGCAGAAAGCCCCGACAAATCGCACCTTCTCGGTTCTGCTAATTTGGTGGATCAACCCTCTCTCAAAGCGGAGGGGGAAAAAAGCAGACCAGACTGTGAGAAAGGGGGGAAGAGGGTCGATCAAAAACAACGGATGAGGGGAATATATTATCCCTCACCTTCTCCGTCCGGCTGCGATTCCAACGCAAGTTGCAAGGTGATGACGGAAAGCTCGAAGGTAGGGTGCCCGAGGACCTTTCTGGAAGTTTCCCCTACCCCGGGGAGGCTCGGGGGCAGGAGAAGAAAAACCGAACCTAAAAAAAAGTATGGAGGGGGGGAAGAATAGGGGTGGAAGGGGGGAAGAACAGAGACCCCACGACCCGTTCTTTCTTCCTTCCTCGGTGAAAACCAGTCTATTGTAGGATGAAACGCGGGACAGGAAAACTAACAGGGAAGGGGGTGTAAGGACAAGCGACCCAGGAGCCCAACTGGTCCCCTAAGGAGGGAAAAGAATGGAAAACAACCCAGCCACCAAGCCCCAAGTCTAACTCCTCTAGTTCCTATAAGGATCAAACCAAAAGTACACGGGGGTACCCCGACAGAAAATTGATAGAGGGAAAAACGACGTGGCTGGTCCGACCCCGAGGATCACCTGAGTCCACCTCCCGTCGCTCTTTTGGGTTTCACCCCCTGAAAACCCCCCCCCCCCCGGTGTGGGTGAAAAATTGTGGTGTGGGTGTGGTGTGGTACAGGGGAGAAAGAGGAGGACGCGATGGCCAATGTCCGAATATCTCCGTCCAAACCCTGGACCAGAAGAACGAGAAACCCCGTCAAGGGGCGGGGGAGGGTGGCCAGGACGACACCTCCCCCGAGAGAGAGGGAACCTCTACGGGGGCGGTTCCTTCTCCACTGGGTAGATCTCAACTGGGATGGGGGGAGAATCGGGAAACACACAGAGAAAAAAAAAGGAATCTCCGCGGTCCTACTCACCCTTTGTTTTGGTGTGCAAAATTTTGCGACGCGTCAAGCAAGGGAATGCCGGACAGCCAGAATCATTGCAATTCTCCCTCAAAAAGTCAGGAGGGGATCCAGCCAGGGCGAAGAAAAAAGAGAGCAGAAGACTGACCAGGTCAGCCAACCAACCACTTCTCCGAAACTTGAATCTATAGTCAAAGCTTTGTACTGGGGTAGAGAAGAGGTACAGTAGAAAAGGGAAGGGGGGGGGGACGGAGGAGATAACCGGAAGCGGATGAAAAAAAAAAGGGGGAAGTCTGTTGTTGGCACTCCCTTCTTTCCTTGGCTCAAACAGAGGGGGAGGGGTTGAAGGGGTAAGGAATAAGAAACGCGGCAGGGGTTGCCCTTTAATTCAGCGGATGAATCTTTCTAGCTCAACCTGAGTTTAAAAGCCATTTCTCCCCCGACTTCACCAAAAAAAAGATGATGGGGGGAAGGAGTACCCAGTACCAAACCCTCTTCCGGGAAAAATCAGTCCTTCTCCTTCGTCGGAACGCAAGCAAAGAAAAATGGAAACGGTCAGGGGCGACGTCCAGGAAAGAGAAAGGAGGGATAAGAGCTGTAGGTGGCGGGGGGTTCCAACACTTCATCCCGATCAAAGATGGGGGGGTAAAGCAAACAGCGAGGCTCCTCCGAGGGATCTTCAAAACGGCGGCCCAGCTGTAAATCTCTAATCAACAAAATGCAAATAAGGGAGGGGCCAAAGCCGGGGAGAAGTAAACGGTAGGGAAGGGAAAAGGTCAGCAGAGCACCGCCCCCCAGGGATCACCTCCCCGTTCCCGCTTAATTCAGAAAAGCTCGTCAATAATCCGGGAAAGATACTCGAAGGGGGACGTTGTAGAGGGAGTTGAGACTTTATTCCTGTGCTAGGTAATCTGTCAGGGAGGACACCAGTTCGAAGCTGGGCAAGCAAAAGTGGAAAAACATATCAGGAAAGGACGTAAGATCTAGAACGAACCCCTCCAATTACTGACAAATGGACACGCCCAACCGTGGAATGGCAAACCAGAAACAGAACCGGGAGTAAACAGCACAGCTACTACTTTATGGATACAGCTGGGCTCGGACAATCACCAAAAGTCAGGGGGGGGGGTGAAAAGATTCATAGGGACACGAGAAGAAGGGAACACCGCGCCAACACCTCTCCAATACATCTTCTCAGAGTTTGAAGGGTAAAACCCACTCAAAGATTCTAAACAAAGGAGGGAAGAAGGACAGACGCAAAGGCCCCGGCAAAAGCGCCCTTTCATCCCTGAACCTCTCCTACTCTTGAAACAACGCAATTAGCCTCCACCATACCCGGGGTCTCCGAGAGGAAAACCAAGAGAGGAATCTCTCAAAAACGAGATTCAGAATCCCTGTGGGGAGGGTCTTCTTCCCTTTATTTTGCTTGAAAGACGAGTTTAAAGGCCTGCGCATGCGTCAGGCAGGGGGGGGAAAAAGGGCAGGCCGGGGAAAGGCCCCGGTTTGCGGCTAGGAGTCTAAAAAGAAAAAGTTTAGCTATTGTTGTTTTTCTAAACGACGCTTAGCAGAGGGGCGGGGGGGGGCAGGGGGGGAAGGACCGCGCGGCATCTGTTCCTCCCAGCTTTCGGGGAAATCGTGACTCGGACGTCAGTAAGGGAATAAGGGAGAAATTAATAGGGTCTGTGAGCCTTTCGGTGTTCTGGCTGCCATCCAGGGGCGGGTAACATCAGCAAACGTCGTCAGAGGGGAGGGGTACGACAGATCGTGGCAGGTCCGGATAGAAAGAGCCGGTGTCTTCCATCAGGGACTCGTGTGAAGTAATCTCCTGAAACAATAGACAGGAAAGAAGGCGAAAGCCATAAAGACCCCTCCCCACTGATGCTATGGGACAGGTAAAGGGGGCGAATCCGAGAAAAGACGGGCACGTGCGTTAAGACACACGGCGGTTGTCACGGGATATGCGCCTTGAGGGAAACATCGGGATCTTCCCCGGGAAGTCTTTCTCTTTCATAGGTGTGATCTCTGAACCAGGGGGAGAATAGGACCGTACAGTGCCATGTACTTCCTCTAAGTTGTCTCACACATAGGGGATGGGGTCCTTCTACCGGCGGGTTGAAACCGAACCGATCTTTTTCTGAATAAACAAACGAAGAGTTGGCATGAGGTCGACCAAAGGGAACGTGGGGGCGTTTGCTGGAAGGGTCCCGAGACTCTCATTCCATTAGTCCGGGAGGAAGATTGGTTCAGAAAGGGTCCGCGGCCGATCTTTGGGGGGTTTCATCGGGCATTTCTACCTTTTCTCCCCCCTTGAGTAATTATATCGGGCCAATACGGATGTCTGAATAGGGGAAAAAGGCCTCCAGTCCCCCCCTCTCGAGGTGGCATTCTGTTCGGGGGGCGGCGCGCCAAGCCGGAACACAATTCTTATTGCGGGTCCCCCGGTTGTCAGACAAAAAGGGGGCGTGGGCAATCAACGCCAATGTGTGGGCCTTCGACATCAAGCAGGGGATAAAGAACGTAAAAAACCTGTCAAGGCGACTGACCGATAGAAAAAAAAACAAAAACCAACGGGAGCCTTAACCTGTGTCGCATTTTCCTGCTCGGGTTACATCATTTAGGAATTCGGCAGGAAGCCGATGCTGTGGGCGGAGCCAGGCCCATGGGAGACCCGGCCAATTGAAGGTGGAGGGCTGCTAAGCCATGCTCTTGGGCTCTGCGTGCAAGTGGACTAAAGAGGGGGAGCCCGGGGAGCACACCAACCAAACGCTTGGCTTTGTTCCCCCGCGGGAAAGGGGGGTGGCCAGAGTGTCGGCAGCAATCCAATAAGGGTTTGCTCATACAAAAAAAAGGGGACCTGGACATCTAAATCCGTAGAGGGGAGAGACGCAGAGAAAGAGGGGGAAACAAAGGCCCCTCGTTCAAAACAGGATCAGTCGGATTTCGTGAGTGGGCAAGGGTCGGGGAGGACACTCGGAACGCTTAAAATTGGCCAGTCTAGTAGTAAAAAACGATGCACTGCCCCGTTTTCAGCAGGGAGGGTACCGGGGAAGGAAAGAGAAACAAGGCGTTCGGGCCTCCCTTTCTAGTGCGAAACAAGTCGAGGGGGGGGGCGTTTAGGGGGAGATTCTTACTCAGCGGGGGTCGGAATTTACGGGGGTGCTGGGGCGTGGGTGTTCACGCTTTTTTCCAATTTCTTTCAACAACCTTTTTTGGACTTGGTGGGGGAAGTAACTTCCCTGCCACCCGCCGGGCGTCGGTTGACCCAGAAGGTTTAGGAATCGGTAATCGCCCCAGGGAACAAAGGCCGGAAGGGGACGGAAGCCAGCCCATGGCGGTTTTGGAACTGTCGGGTCTGGCCATCAAAACCGAGATCCGAACTAAGAGCTCACTTTGTAAAGCTGATCCAACCTTCCGGTCCCCGGCGGTTGGGGAGTGGGGAGGAACACCGGCCACCGCCAGTCAAAAAGGCACTTCTCTTCCGGCGGGAAGGGCAAAGCACCACATCGGGCAAGGGAGAGGGACGAAAGCGAATTTCGAATGGAAGGTGATAAATAATCAACCAAAAAGGAAAGGGAGGAAAAGAGGAGAGTCCAGAGTCCATGAGAACGGCGCGGCGGCAACCAAAAACTGCGCCGGGGTCCTAGCTTTGTCAGACGAAAAGATGAAGGGCAGTAAAGCGCAGGTGCCCGAATCAGGGTAATGGTTCGTCCCCGCCCTACGTGCTCAGCCATTGGAGCATCCGAGCAACACACATCCGCATTCTGGACAAATATGCGGCGGAAGGGCCGTGCAGCACACTCCATTTTGCTCGCGGCAGAACTCGGACAAAAGAGGGCATGGGACCTAAAAGAAATATCTGCTGGGAAAAACCGACGCAGGGGCGGGGTGGAACGTCACAAGAAGCCACCACGGTCTCCCCCTTCTGGTCAACATACGGTCGGAAAAAAAACCTGAAGGGAACCACAACCGAACCCCTCATCCACTTCCGCTCCTCCGCTGAGCAGAAAGTAAATAGAGGACCCCGAACGTTACCAACAGACCTTTTCGATCGAGACAGAGAAGCCTGATTCTCTGAAAAATCTACCTCTTCCCGGCAAGGGCATCGGGGAAAAGAGACTAGAAGAGGGGCGGGCGCGGATGACTATGAAAACAAACTCAAACAACAAACCGGCCGAAAAGAGCTAGAACTTAATGAAGCGGGTGAAGGTTCAAAGACTGAACACCCCCCCGGTGTAGACCGCGGAAATGCAAAGCCTTTTCCCTGGGGGGGTAGAGCCGGCAATACCTGGGGGCGCCTCATAAAACCACAAGCCACCACTACTAAAGGTGACTAACACTACAAACCTTTTTGGGGGTGTTGGGGTCGACATTCTACCGAGGAAAAGCCGAAAAAAGAAAATAGACTGAATGAGAGCAAATTGCAAGGACTACAGGCGTCGCTCCACAAAAAAGCCTCGTAAGACTACTGAAAAGGGTCATTGTCAGAAACAACAGAAGCCGAACCATGCACCACCACACCGAAAAATGGGAGCAGGGACCGTTGGCGGGAGGTGGCGAAAAGGGTGCATCGCCGCTGAGGTGGTCCGCTAAAACCTTAAAAAAGGCGGAAAAGGACCCGAATTGGAGGGTCGTGCAGGGATCAAAGGAACGGGGGAGGGCGGGCCCTCAGGCAGGAGGATTGGTCCTCTCGACCTCCTTCCATCTCGGAACTTTTTGCCTTTATGGTCAGAGCGAAAGGAGGGGGGGGGAGGCTCCTCAGGAACGAGGGGGGGGGCGCCAAAGGGAGAAAAGCAACGTGATCAAACACCACTAAGGAACTTGTTTCCCGTGAAAAGTCGAACAAACTCTAGACAACCACAAAAAAAAAAAGAAAAAAAAAACCCCCAACACCCCCCCCCAAACAACAAAAAAAAAAAAACACCCAAAGAAACCCAAAAAAAAAAAAAAAAACACAAAAACACCAACGGCAACCCCCCCCCCCACCCCAACCACCAAAACAACCCCCTCCAGGCCCCCCCCACCAAAAAACACAACCCACAAACAACCCACACAATAGTAAAGAAGATGACAAAAAAACCCCCCCCACAAAACCACCAGCTCATCAACTTCCTCTCATGACTCGTTTTCCCTTCCATCCCCCAACTAAAGAATGTGGAAAGGAAAGGAAAAGCTTCCAATGGCCGGGAATGCAGAGCTGTCTGGGGGAGGTTTTGCCACCACTTTCTACCCCACTGCACGTTTCCACGCACAACGCGGCCAGTGCTATGGGAAGCTCAGCGGACATCAGAAAAACGATTCAGCCCAAAAAAAAAAACATTTCTCACGAAAAGGGAAGGGGTCACAGAAACCCGTCCAGTAGTGGGAAACTGAGAGAGTCCCCTCCGACACTGTTAGCACCTGCCAACCTTCCCTTCGGTATCCAATGGGAGCGAGCAGACGAAGGGCAGCGCACAGAGACAGGGGGGTCGAAGGGATTGTGCGATGATTCCTTGAAAGATTGGAAGGAAGAAGACTTACCAAGGGAAGGTCAATCAGAGTGGAAACACCAGGGACTCTATACCTTCCTGACTATCCCGGAAAAATACAGAAAATAAAGGGTCGAACGAAAGGGATGAATAAAATAGGAACGCAAAAAAACTGGGGGATGGAAGACCCAAAAGGGACGTCAAAACATCCCAACTTTGGAAGATAATAGCAGGTAAAAAACTTAGAGAAAAAGAAGTTAACCCGTCGAGCGCAACCAAAAGGTCCAACCCTTCCTCCCCACTCGCCCCCCATGCACAACATGTGTCGGTAGACAAAAAAAAAACGCGGGCGAAAAAGGGTCGCAGAGCCCAAAGCTTCAAAAGGAACATCGCCAGTGGTCCTCTCCGACTCCTTCTCCTTGCGTAACCACAAAGAAAAATACTCCTCACCCACAAGTTAGCCAAGAAGGGAAAAGCCAGAAAAGACAATAAACAACAGGGGGGGAAAAGATTATTATCGTTATCTTTTCTGAACTGTTCGAACTTGCAGGGGTCTAAGTTCTAGTGGGGAACGCCGCGACGTCTTGAGGGTCTGATTCAATGGCTCTGTTGCACGGGGAGGGGGGGGGGAGTCTGTCAGCGACTGAGACAGGAGGGCAGTGTGGATAGTAAACGCGGGTCAAGCCGATTTCTTTAAGATTGTGGTCCTTCCGGTTGTTCGGGATGAAGGGGACTCAGACTCGGGAACCGGCGTCGGAAGAAGGTAGGTCCGTAAGGGAGACTTCAAATAGAGGTGATTTTGCCCGTCTTGCCTTTCTTCCAGCAATTGGGAGGGAGGCTCATGGGGGGGAAGGAAAGGCTGTCGGCTTGGAGTTCGTCCGCGAGATTGGCATTTCCGGGGGAAAGGGGCCTTTTTCTTACATCGATTGGGTAAAGGGTGGACGTCCGTCTCAAAGACGGCCCGAAAAGAGCAACCAAAAGACCAAACGCTAGGAAAAACTGGCCCGGATCTTAGCGACCTTACCTCCTTTTCACGGGGGATTTCTCAACCGGGGGGCGGGAGGGGAAGCCGTTCAGGAGCAAATTTGGGACGGACCTTACCTGGGGGACGGGAAAAAATTCGTGATAAAAGAAGCACTGGTGCTGGGGAGGATTCTTAACTTTCCCACCGTGAAAATCCTAATGAAGACAGAGGACTGGGAACGGGACCATGGGGGTCGGTAAAAAGAATTCCGTGGCCTTTAGCGTGGTAAAAAAAATAAAACAGCTTTCAGTTACGGCTTGAAGAATTCCTTTTTGGAACCAGGAGGGGTTCCCGAGGGGCGTTGGAGGGGGACGCTCGAAATAAAAAGAAAGTCCAGTGGGGGGGGGGTTTCTTTAGCAGGGTGTGGGACGGGAAGGAATGGGACAAACATGTGTTTGTGCAAGTCGGGAGGGTGCTGACAGGACGACTCCCACATTACTTTGAAAGGAGGGCTCCACTCTGTCGAAGCGCATCGGCCCAAAAAGGGAGGAAGGGAGGGACGGAGGCCAGCCCTCTTCTTTATTCTACCCATGGGAAAGTAAAAAGGTAAGGGGGCCAGCAAAAACCTCAGAGGGAAAGAAGCCGAAGAGCGCAGAAAGTTACCACATGGAAAAAGAGGGATACTTACCTATGGCACCCGCCCACATAAACGGTTCCGGTCAGGCTAACCAGGGTTGCGGGGGGGGAAGGGGAATGCTCGGGGGGGGCCACATGACAGCAGTCGTCAGGGGGTCCGGGAACATTTCTTTTTCTATAAAGGCGCTGAAAAGTCCAGGGACTTTGTTGAGAGTACATGGCAATATCTGCCGGGCTTCAATCCCGTGATACGTAGAACCGACTTCTCACCACAAAACAAAAAAACGGGCGGGGGGATGGGGAAACTGGGACGGGACGTTGCTTCGTGGGTATATCCACACAAAACAGGAAGGGGGCGCAAAAAAACATGGGAAAGGCAAAATCGAAGGCTCTAAAGCAGGTACTCGTTGCAGGGCTTCAACAACGTCAAGGAATCGGGGGGCGGAGGGGGGGACAAGGTGAAGGGGCCGGCAGCGAGGCTGAACTGAAGCCAGCTCTGTGAGAAACCACCAGGGGGAGAAACCGTGGGTGCAGCATTCTATCCAATCTGGTTTCAAGGGGAAAGAAAAGCGGGAATCGGATCGATCAGAAATTCGAGGGACGGAAAAAGGGCTCAGGGGAGTAAGTATGTGCGGAAAGGACGGCGTGGAAGTATACGTTTATGCGGTCTTGTGCACTGGGAGGTTGAAAAGACGTAGGGGACCACGCGGTGCGAGGTGTGGAAGGGGGCCCTTCCCCGACTTCGCGGGTGAAAAACCATAAGAGGTAAATCTCAGTAAAACGAGAAGATAGGGAACGGAAGGGACGGAAAGCGCAACAAGTGGCGTGTGGGCGAACGTCCCTTTCTCAAACCAGCTGAGAAAACAAAAACTCTTATTCCGTAATGTTGGGAGGGGATGAGACCGAAAAAGCCAAATCGGGGAGGGGGGACAAAACCACATATACGCCTCGGTAAAAGACGCGATGCCTCGAGGTTCTTCGAGCAAACACTCTTCAACTTCGCGGACGACTGAAAAGCCAGGGTCAAAGGGGGGACAGGTAGAAAAAAAACAACAAAAAGAGGAGGAGGAAAAAGATCATAAAAGACGTCCCTTCGACCAAAGGCGCTTCGTCGCCCGATAAATTGCAGACCTAGGCGGGGGCGCCACCGACATCGCCAGGACTGGTAAATCGCATCATTGCACAGGAGGCAGGGGGAGGGGGGAGTTTTTCGAAACCCCTGTTTCGCCGCATGTGCGGCTCGAGGCACACCTACGCTAGGTCTATCCTGCTTTGATGAATGCCAGAAGGGGCCACCCATCCCCTGTGGGAGAGGCGCGGAAAAAGAGGACCTGAGGGCACGAAGTTGAAAGAGGAGAAAAGGGAGGGGTTCAAAAAAGGGAGCCGTGGGGAAGTTCCATCTCCACCAACGCGCCCCCTGCTGTTTCAAATCAATCCACCGCTTACACCCCGGAAAGAACAAAATTCAGAAAGAGAAGGGGAAGGGAGTAGCCGCATAAAACCGGGAGACGACCATACCGGGGGGCCTAATAGAAATTTTTAGCTTCTGCGCCCATAGAAAAGAGTCGTACGAACACAGGGAGAAAAAAAAGACCTAAAGGGACACAAACCCGGCAAGGGTGAAAACGGTCTTATCGCCATAAAAGCTGCGGCCAGGGCGCGAAGAGGACGGAAGCACCGCACCGGCCACCGCACCCTACTCAAAAAAAGGTCCTTTCCTGAGTGGGGGCCTGGGAGTCTAAAAACCGCCCAAAGGGAGTCAAGAGCGGAACCAGAAACTTGAAAAGAATTTCTCCCTTTCTATAGCGCAACGTTCCGGAGGGGGAACTCAAGAGAAAAAACCAAAAAAAAAATATCTCCCTTTACCAACCACTACGCCAATTTGGTTTTGTGCGACGAAAGGGAGAAAGGTACGTCCCTACGCCGGAAAGCTCTATTCTTTCATGCTCCTCTCCACCTACTTGCAAAGTTCTTAATACCATTCCTATATCCGAAAAAAACCAAGGGGAATAAGACCTGAAGCTTCTTTTCACAAACCGAGCCGAACTGCCCCGAAGGGCAGTCGGCAAGGGGAAAAAGGGGGGGTTCGCTCGAAGGCAGTCGAACGCTGGGAATGTGGGAAAGGAGGCGCCTCCCGAAGCGGAAAGAATTGATGTCAGGGGGGGTCCCCACACCCGTAGGTCCGTGGTCTCCAGACCGCTTTGGGGGGACCGCCAGACCGGGAAATGACAAAGCGACGGCATTGTGACGTGGGGTCCAGAGGAGGAACCAACTTTCTATCCCTCTTCACCACTGTGCTTACGGTCGAAAAACCTCTGGACCAAAAAGGGGAGGGGGTGGGCGTCGGCCCAGTAAGAACACCTCGCCTCCATCATTTCCTTACCTGAAGCGGGCAAAGTAAAGCACCGAAAACGGGCAGGGCCAGGTGGGAGGGGTACGACGCATCTTCAAAACCCTGTATTACGGGAATGCTTCTTGGGGGGCAAACACTAAGGGAGAAGGCAAAAGGGAAGCTGGGGACAAAAAAGATCGGACCGTCTGTCTTCCATCTCAAACACTCCACGGCAGAAGGGCACATCAAAAAGAGGGCAAAGAAGCGCAAAACGCAGGACCGGGGGTCCTCCAAACACTTTCCATTTCGTCCAAAAACTTCGCAAGAAAGGTCCAAACGCCGAAAGGATCACCTCCAACTAAACCCTGTCCCCTTCCTTGTCTAAGCTCACTTCTAGACTACTCACTGAAAGAACTCCCATCACGTGGGGGCTTTTAGTCTTTCTTTTCTCCTTTGGCTGGTTCCTTCGGGGGTTCATGAAAAAAGTAGACTGCCCCAGGTAAAAATTATCGGGGTTCACAAACCGGCTAAATCAAGGCTTACCGGAAGGAACGAGTCGACGACCCACGCTAACAAAAAGGATTAAACCATGAGAAAAAAACTCAACCTTTGCGGGGGAGATCCTAACCCTAAAGGTGCGTAACCAACTCTATCTAGGGCCTTGTGGACGGAGAAAGAGGTACCATACGAAAAAAAGTAGAGAAAAAAAAAAGGACTCTCGAGCTAGCTAAATCCTACAATGCCCACCGGCAACAGACCGAGGGGGGTATAGAGTGGTAACGTTCGACCCCCCACGACCGCGTCGAGCACAGGGAACAGAAGAGAAAGGAAGAACGCCTTCCCCAAAACCCTCTTCCTTTCCTAAGCCTCCCTTGGCAAGTGCCGCTGGAGAGACCCCACAGAAAGAACCAAGAACGTGAGAACGAAAGCCCCTCTACCTAGGGAAAATACAACAAAACCGTATTAATTAATTACTTAAGGTAGGCACGGGAAATGCGCAAGGAAGGGGCTTATCAAGGTGGGTGGAAAAGGGAAGGAGCCACGGGTGGTAGTCTTGGCGGCGGAAAGGTGGGCGGCAGGGGACGGTTTATCTTCTCTTCTGGCCCTCCCTCCGTTGCGTTTCTCGGAAACAGGGGAGCAGGGGAAAGGGGAGCTGGGGGGGTGGGAATGAAGGGTTAGGGAATAGGATCAGGGGAATATTGACAACGTCTTTAGCTACTTCAAAAAAAGTCTCCAGCGAGCTTCAAAAAGAAAGCAGGGTTATTTTGGCGCAGGTGGGGGGTCAGGGATGCCAGAAAAAAGGGGAGGGGCGGGGCCGAAGGTGGTTCCTTCTAGATGGAGGGGTAGGAGTAAGATCGGGAAGAAAGTTCCGTATAGCAAAGCGGGCGGCACAGCTAGTGACCGGACTTCATCTCCGAACAGCGGGGGGGGACGGGCCCAGAAACCGAAAAAGAAAAATAAACCTCGAACAAAGGGGAAAAAAAAAAAAAGCGGCAAGGAAGGGCAGACCGGAACCGGCTTTCTTTCTCAACGTTTTCGTCTGGGCAAAGGAAAAATCCGGACGGGAAGGACCGGGGGGGGGGGTTTCACGAGGAAAAACCGGGAGGAGGGGGGAGACTAGAAGCCTGGGGTTTGCGGAAGAGCAAATGAGTTTGATGACGTTCTTTAAATCTTTCCTACCTCAAAAAGGCGGGGAGAGGGGGGGGTGCACTTTGGGGTCCACACAGCGGGCAACGGGGGGACTCGAGACCTTAGTTGGGGGGGGGGAAAACAGAAACTCCATCTTCCGTTATCCCGCCAGGGGGCCGGGAAGTCGAACACCGGAAAAACGTGGACCCGGGGATTGCCTGGACTTACGAAGATGCAATTTCCTCAACTGCGCCTAATTGGTTCCACTGGACCGGGAACACCGCATCTTTGGTTACCAAGAGGATGGTCGACCTGAAGGGGGAAGGGGGCAAACCTTTTCCGTACGAGCCCTCTGAGAAGGGATGCAAAAAAGGCCCACATGACGAGTGATCTTTAGTATCTTCCCCACAAAGGCGGCGGAGTCTAAAAGGACCGAAAACAAACCGGGATGGACCCAGAAACAGGACAATTATTTCCTCCAGCAGTCCGGCGGAACGACGTCCAATAAGCGGAGAGGGACCGATCCGCAAAAACCGGGAAAAAGAACGGGACGCCTGCGAGAAAATGTCGGGGGGTTTTCTGCTGGAGTGGAAAGCATTCGTCATAGGAGGCCGAGGCGGTGGGGGAAGGGGAGAAAAAGGCATGGGAGCCGAACGGCCAGGGGCAGGGGGAGGGAGCGAAGGAAAAAAGACTTGATTCTTTCGGCGCCAAGGGGTTAATACCCACAGTAAGTCCTCCTCAGTCTAACCACCAAAAAAAGGGGGGAGTCTTTTGCTCACATGGTCAGAGGCTTTTGTTTAAAAGGGGGGGGACGAACTCACAAAAAGGTGCCGAGAGAGGGGGGAACAAAGGCGCCAGGAAAAATCGAGAAGAGACTGTCCGCGCAGAGCTATTTTGGGGTGGAAACTACTACTCAGAAACCTAGAGGACGTCGGGATAGGGAGAATGGGCAAGTTTAAGGGGATGCAAGCTAGGGACAAGGGAACAGTGCCAGCAATCTAGGAGAGGGGGACGATACACTAAACCGACAATTTCTGGCATAAAGTGGCAAATAAGCTGGGGAAGGCCATAACCGGAGTAGAGGGGGAGATCATCATTCTCTTCTTGGGTCTCTTTTCTTTATTGTCAATGGCTCGCGGCGGAGATAAAATGGGATGAGGTGTTAGGTGGTCAAAGAGTTGACGAATCTTGGGAACACACCCGGGTCACGGTGGTGGCATCTGGCAAAGAACAGACTGGCAGGCGGGTTTGAAAAGAAAACGTGGGAGAGGGGTGGTCAACCAGAAATATTTCAAGAGAAGCGCCTCCGCGGCCACAGTGTAATGGGGCGCACGTGGAGGTACCAGACTCGGAAGCCACAAGACTCATATTCTGTCAGGTGGGAAGAAAATTAGCAAAACGCCCGGAGGAACTCGTTGGATTGGGAGAAAAAAAGGGCCCCATTAAAACGTTTCACGACTCTATGAAGGGAGGGAGGGATGGCTGTAGAAAAAACCGCGCAAAGGGAGGAGATGGAAGAAGACGGGGGAAGGGGGGGGTCGAAATGTTACTATTTAGAAGCTCTCAACAACATACCAACAAATATAAATAACAAAGACAAAGTCAACATATAGGCGCGGCAGGGAAAGGATCCTTGCCGAGCAGTTTGGATAAAAGCCAGAACATATCCCCTAAACATCTCGCATTGTACCCTATGACAGTCGGTGCAAGGGGGGCAAAGACACTAAACAAAAAAGGGAGAAGGGCCGGTGACTTACCATCAAGACACCCGAACAGCCCCTAATTGATTTATCATCTGGTGTCTTAATTGACTAAACAGGGCGAGAAAAAAAAACAACTTGGAGAAGGCGGGCGGGAAGGAAAGGTAACTAGGGCGAGTGGTAAAGGAAGTAAAGATGCGGTCAACCTGGGATTTGTTCCTTTAAAAAGCTCCCACTAAAAGGTGACAAACCAGTGGGAAAACTAGTCAAAAAGAGGGGACAACCACACATAACCTGAGAGAGAACCTCCTCAGCCAGAAACCTACTACCGTCCTAAAAGCCCTTACTATAAAGTAGCAAACAGAAAAACGAAGGGGGGGATTGCCAAAAAACCGAAAGTTAATAGAACATGCTGCAACATCCCTTTAGCTGCTGGGTAAGATAAAATATACTATTTCTGGGCTGGGACGCAAGGGAAACTTCCGCGGAAAAAAAAAAGCCCCGGCAAAGGCGAAATCGAAGAGTCCGGGCCGATGGGGGAAGGTCGTAGCAACCTCCCTTAAAGTCGCGACCTCGAAGTAGCTCCTGTACACTGGGCGAAGAAAGT
>Ga0179591_1309392_pt1 | contig 16259 bp, 20 predicted proteins | sample CZOMad2_1_08_16f_FD_182891 | JGI IMG/M metagenome (GOLD analysis project Ga0179591, IMG submission 182891) | Vadose zone soil fungal communities from Angelo Coast Range Reserve, California, USA - CZOMad2_1_08_16fungal (PacBio error correction) | ecosystem: Environmental > Terrestrial > Soil >...
CAATCATAAGGAAATATCGAGCGCGATCAAGAGCAGCTTAAGAGTGTCTATTCCGAGACCGACCGGTTAAGAAAAAAAAAAAGAGAAGAAACTCGGAACTTATGGGACACTACGGAGACACCTAGGAAATGACGGAGGCCGTCCTCTACCGCTTTCCGAAGGTGAGGAGAGGGAGGAAGCGGATAGAAGGGAGAACCACCGTCATCTTTTGTGATCAGGAAAAGGAAGGAGGAATGAAAAGCCCGGGGGGACAGGACTTGACGGGACGATCAAGGGCGAATGGTTAGGAAAAGAAAAAACGCTAGAGAGTGTGTATCTGGTAGATCATCCTCTTGCAAATTGTGGGGAAATAAAAAAAGAAAAAAATAAACCTCATGGCGCCGACACGTGGGCCATTTGGAAAATCAAGGGGAAGAGACGCTACGAGGTCTGGGTCTCCAAGCTCGGGAGGTTGGGGTCCCGAAGGGGAAAGACACCGCGACAATGTTAGAAAAAAGCGGAGTGACTCTGAATGTGTTCGAAGCCTGGTAAGTGAAGGGGGGACGGCTTGGCACGGTGAGGCGATGAACTGGAAAAAATTGAAGCCAGGTAGGAGTTGCATGAACAGCAGGGCTTTCATAAGCGAAGGGAAACATCCTAAGGGGGGATAGGATCAACCCGTCGAACCGTCAGAGGAGGAGGAACTATTAACACTGAGGGAGCTTTATCCACGGAGACCCTTCAAGAAAAAACTCGAAGGATCAATGCGGATTCGGAGGACGATAACTGAGGAGAATATTCCCTGAACGCTGGGAAAGGAAATCGGAGCCGCGTCTGCCTGCGAAATCTATTTTTCGGTATCGCAGATCTTAAAAAATCTAGGGAGGAGGTGAGATCCCTCTAGAGAGGGGGGGATGAGTGAGTGCATCCACGGTGGTAATAGGAGATAGAATAGGGAAAGGAATATCTCGGTTCGGTCAAAGTTGGGGAAACGAAGGGGCCGCCTAAGCGTGGCCTAGAGCGGAAAGGCTTTCCGAGGCAGAAAAAGCGCCATAGCATTTACCGGAGATACTTCGTTTAGGACCACCTTCGGGGATTCGCTGGGAAAACTTGTGACGAGGTGGGGAGTATAAAGGGAACGGGCTCTGGTGCAAGGGAAAAAAAATAGAAGATTCAAAGGGACCGAATTTTGACACTTAAAAAAGCGGATTTGTCTTTTAAGCAAAGGGGGGGGGGGAAGGGTAGCGCGCTCAGCTCTGGATCTGAAGAGAGAGAAGAGACTAAGCAAAACCTCTGAACGCGGTCTTACCAGTTGAAAACAAAAAAAAGGAGGGGGCCCGCGAGTTTGAGAATGCTGTGAGGAGGGGGGAACGTAAGGCGATAGTCTCTTCCTATTCTTAACTTTCATGGTAAGAACATTAAAAGAACACGTCGGCCTAAGCCAAGAGGATGCTCAGAGGAGAGATAGAAAGGTTTCAGGAGATAGAGGAGGAAGAACTTTTGGTGGGTACGTGAAAGTACGGCCAGCATAAAGAGCTGGGGGGTAGGAGTGTAGTCTAGAGGGATAGTTCTAAGAGGAAGGGAGTGAGCAGGGTACATGACTTTCGTTCAGAAAGCAAAAAGGGGGACCTTTCTGGGGCTAGTGAGCATGCCATCAGTAAGAAAAATACAATAAAACTTAAAGGACCGCCCACGCAACAATCCTTACGATAAACTTTGGTCGAAGAGGGGGCTGTGAAGAAATTTCGACATAACAGATAGAGGGGGTGGGGAAAGAAGTATTGCTGGGCCAAAATGGGGAAAAGGGGAAAAGAAAGGGTGTGGGAAAAGTCTATCTCTTCGCTAGAGAGTCTGGGAGTCCCTTCACGACTAGAGGCTAAAAGGACTAGGAGAAGAGGGGAGATCGTTTCGAAAAACAGGGTTACTTTTATCAAATAGAACTCCGCGAATCAGGCAGATGGGAGGATAGGCTCTATGGGGAGATCAGGAAAGGGGAATGATACGTCAAAGATCACGTTTGGGGAGGACGGAGAGATAGAAGGGAGTATCAACTCCATGGGTCGGCTCGAACGAAGGGAAAAAAAGAAAAGGGTTCCCGAGGGGAACTGGCATGAGAGAGTGACGTTTTTCGATGAAAAAAAAAGAGGAAAGCCAGACGACCATCCGATAACTAGGACAAAGAGTCGGTTTCTCAAATCGGGAAAAACAATCAAGAGAAAACAACGTCATTGCCTTATAACCGGCGTAAAAGAAAAACCAGAAACGAAAACTTCTTCAGGCGCCAAAAAAAAATAGGCTACCACACGCCAAAAAGAGGAGGATTAGGAAATCTGACCTGCTAGAGAGATGTCGAAAAAACACCTATCCGGGAGGATGGAGGGAAGATTTTGCCCTATGGAGAGAAGCGAAGTTATACCTAGTGGAAATAAAGGGGGTGAATCGTAGCAGCGGATTCTCCGAATCAAGGAATATCGTGGTGTTGCTACTTTAAGGGAGGTGGGAAAATGAAGAAGCTACTTTGGTGTTTTAAACAAGGTGTATCGTCCAGGAAGTCGTGAATGGGACGGGTCCCGTCGAATTGTGAGAAACGGAAGCTAGTAAATGGAAAAATACAGATTCAAGGGATTCTATAAGTAGGGGTGAAGAGCTCAAGAAAAACTTATGCATTCTCAAGGACTTTCAAGAGACGAGGGAATAAAAAGAAGAAAACCAGATTAACTCCATATAGGGGGAAGGAGGTTCAAAGCGCCGTAAGGAAGGAAACTCGCCTTACTCCAATAGAAAGGGAAGAGGGGGGTTTACCTCGGATCTGCGACGTCCTGGATGGTAATAGGAAAGGAAACAAAGTTTTTGGGGGTCTCAACGAGGGCTTCGTGTCGCGCGTCAGAGGAATGGGAGGGAATTCGAGTCAGACTTCATAGTTTATTTAAACAAGAATGGTTGCAGGGGAGATTGGTCTGAGACGCAGTATACCGAATGTCGCGTGTTGTAGGTTAGTTCATCACCGGAGGGAGGGACAAGGGATCGAACTGGAGGAAAAAAGATGGGGCATTTCGAGGGGCACCCTGCCCTTCGCACCCAGAAGAGGAATTATTGCCCTTAGGGGAAATCCGGAAAAGCGATTCTACCTGGCGGGTTTCTGCGTGGTGGAGGGGTCCCGCCTACGGATTGGTGGGTTCGTAATACAGGGCTCGATCACTCAACCAAAAACAAAGGGGGGGGGAAGGAGATAGATTGGGATCGATCAGTGAGGAAAAATGGGGGACACGAGTCAGGCAGCCAGAGAACTACATCGGAACCGGCAATATTTTATATAGGAGGTGATTTCCCACGGACCATACTCAATAGGGGGATACAAAAGAAGACTGCACCTTCTTCACGATCGAGCAGAAGCAGTCAAATTTCCACCGGAATAAAGGGGGGGATGATACACAACGACATAGGAATGTAATAGAAGCGCAACTGATCACTAACAAGGAGTGTGACCGCAAGTTGGAAGATACGATCATATAAAAATCTGAAAAGACTCGAAATCTAGGTACTTGGGGGGGAAGACTTGAATGGGAGAGTCAAGAACCAAAGAGTTAGGATCCTCTCTCCCTAAACAAAATGAAAATGAAGGGGGAGTTATAGACTCTACGTTCACTTACGAAGAAGAGCTCACGACAGGTCATTTAGGTCGTTGGGAGTCTTTTGATGCAGACACGAGGTGACATCAAATTGGGAAGGAGACGACTTGGTTGTGGAAGAGAAGCATCCGACAAAAGTACTTCTAAGGGCACTTCGGGTCACAAGAGGGGGGGGGTGTGTGGTGCGATGTCGGAGGGGATGGGAGCGACGATGTGGTATCGGCTCCAACTTCATTGACGTCAATCCCCACCGGGGGAAAACCAGATACGTCGCGAAAGGAAGAATCTCAAAGACAACTTACCAAACTGGGTATCTTTATCCTCCAAATTGTCTCCGGCCCAGGGGAGGACTCAGTAGCGATGCGCTCGCCTTTGGGGGGGGATCAAAGAAGAAATGAGTGCTTATCTGTTTGGGTCAAGGAGATCTAGGGACTACTATCAGCTGACGTTTACTCTGCCGGAAGAGCTAAAGAGATAAGAAAAAGGAGGAAAAAAGAGCAACTGTTCCGGCTGCCACCGTCTTGGGGGGTGAGAAGGGGCCTGCATCCGGGTAACGTATCTAATAATCGGGTCCTGGGGAGAGAGGGCTGTTTTTTCTCGTGGCGGAGGCGAAGAATAAGATTCGCAGGATTGAAGCTTCAACCTGCCTCAAGGGACTAGAACACCACACTAGCTCGAAGTGCCTGTTGGAAAGGGGGGAGGAATCAAAACTGGGTGATTGCGGTGTGACTCAAGAGGGGGATCAGCTAGCCATACGAAGAGACGCCCCCACTACGTTTCGGGATTAGAGGGGAAAGGGAGATCAAAAATCTTCCACGAGAAATCTACGGGTATAGCTGTATCGCGAGGCGTGAGAGGCGAGATAACGTAAACCGACGCACTCGCTACTAGAAGCCTCTCGGTCGTCAGAGTACTGACCAAGCTGGGAAGCCATCGAGAGATAGGGGGGCAAAAAACCTAAGACTCAAAAATTCTAAGAAAAAAGGGGAAAAGGGATCAAAGAAACACTCTTCATAACCGCCGGGATGGACTTTCGAGAACGGGATCGATACAGTATCATCGTGTCGATCTTAATGATTGGATGGAAACGGAGGTGAGGAGTAGGAGGGGGGTAGGTTGCGAGTCTTGGGGTGGGAAAGGGAGGGAGAAACTCAGGACTCGATGCTAATCTCAGCGGTTGGGATCGCAAAGAGGGAAGTAAGGTCTCAGGGATAATTCCGTTCAGAATCGAAAAAGAGAGACATCATAACCACCCGAAGAGGATACAACCAGGGGAATTGAAAAAAAAGTACAGACAACAGGACCTAGAAATCTACAAATAAACCTTTGCGCGCCCAGAAAGAGGGAGTCTCTGATAGGTAAAAGGAGTGGGCCTCATCAGTAAAGTCGCACCTATGCCCTCAAAGAAGGTAAGGGGTGTGAACACCGCCGCCCGACATCAACTAAGGTACTGGCCCCACTGCTCTGGGTTGGGGGAAAAAGTTAAAAAGACTCAGGAATCATTCGCGTCATGACTTCAAGGGAGTACTCAACCCATAGATCTGGAAGTCGACTCGAGACGAAAAGAAAAGGGAATAGAATAATGGAAATAAAAGAACACGAGGGCTCAGAGCTAGACAGGATGCCCAGATTAGGGGAGGAGGAAGAATCGGCAAGAAAGCAACGCGCGGAAAGTGAAAGCAATCATAAGCTGGAGGCTTAGAGGAGAACGCCCGTAAACCAAGAAGAACCGACGCAAATGGGGAGAAAAAGAGAAAAATAGACTGTTAGGGGAACTTATGAGTGAGACAAACGCTTCCGCCGCCAAGCTATCAGCAGGGAGGAAAAAAACTTTCTCAGACAATCGATCGAACAAGAAAGGGAAAAATTCTATAAAAAACGAAGGCGAGAAAACTTGGTAAAAAAAGGCTCCGGATTCACTAATAGCCTAGTCGGGAGATCTCGCAGACTCATCACGCTGGCGGAATAAAGAGCGTCATTCTCGGGAAGATGATAAGCGATGGCCGAAGGAGAGAGAGGAAGCCAATCGGAGAAAGGAGGGAAAGGGGAATACCTCAAGCATTTACCAAATGAGTAATGAAAAAGGGTTGATCGCCTCACCTGCAGTGTGCCGAAGCCAGGGAAAGAAATTGACGTTCTCGGAAAGGGACATATTGGGGTAATAAGAGAATTCAAATGACCAAGAAAAAGGACGGGGATGATCCCGCGATGCCTTGAGCTCCATTTTTGGGGAAGAAAGAAGCTCGTTAAAATACAAGTGGACCCATCCACAGGATTGCCGTAATAGAGTTTAGAGCTGCAGGAACACCTAAAGGTGCGGTGCGTGGTTGACACCACTCAGGGGGGGGGGAAATTCCTCATCTTAGCGGAGAAGAAAAGAGGCAGAGACTCTAAGACGCTCAAGGGGACATCGCAAAAGGGGGAAAAAACGCGTTGGCAGGCGATATGCCGATCCCCATAGGAAAGAGAAGAGGAGGGGAGGTTCAGTCCAATTCCTTCGCCCGGATAGGGGAAGGAAAGAAAAGTTTATCAGAGCGTGAAAAAAAGAAGGAATAACAAAGGTAACAAATCCCCAGGAAAAAGCCAATCCGGAATAGGAGGGGAAAAAAGGAAAAAGAATGAATGAGACTGGTCTAAGTAGAAAAAGGGAAGCATATAAGGGAAAAATTGGCGGCGGCGGGGCCAACAAGTCTAGTCTCAAAAGTTCCGATGAACCGTGCGACTCCGAAAATGAATGCCTACTCCTCTCTCGGAGGCTCAAGGAAGGAGACTCCTGAAGGAAAACTCAACAGAAAAAAAAGGGGAGGAGGAAATAATAAGGGAGGACTTTCAGCAGAGTCAAAAAGAACACTAGCGGCGAAATCCGTAGATTCAAGTCGAGGTCCAAGGGAGAGGTGCCTAGACCTGCTCGTCCTTTCGAATTCTCAAACCGCCGGTAGCAAGGAAGAGAACGAGATATATACCAATCCGCTGCAGCGACATTTGATCGCTGAGAATGAGGGGGGGGGAAAGAACCCTTTCAAGTGCGATAGGGCGAAAATGATAATATTAAGAATTCTCTCGTGTAAACTGAAGCTAAGACCAAAGATTAAAATGCACAATTTGACCAAGACTAGGGCGATCCTGGCAGGGGGGTCAGGGAAGGATCAATCAACTACCAGCAGCGAGATAGTGAGAAGGTTGTAGACTCAAGGTCGTTTGCAAAATTTGGTTAAAAAGAACTCTTCATGGCGCCCGCTTTTCTGAGTAGGCGGAAAAACTCTAGAATATGCGGCAGGGGTAGTAGAAACACTCTCGGTTCTAAGACACGCATCGACAAGAAAAGATCGTTAAACAGCGCTTGTGTTGCGGGGGCATCGGAGAAGTGGGGAATTGAACGGGAGGTTCCTTTCAGGATTATAGGGAAAAAAAAAGGGGCCGATCAGGAATAGCTGGAAAGCAGAAGAAAACTCATTAAGTCTCGTAGGCCCAAAATGACATAAACGAGCCTCAAACGTCAGTAGACATCAGGGCTTGGATAGAAAACTGGCTGCCGTGGAAGAAGAGAAAAAAGAAAACCAGACTAACCCAACAGAATCAGTGGCGTGGAGAACAAAAAACGTACTCGAGAGATCGGCATGGAAGGGGAAAAGACTTCTGGACTAGAAGAAGGAAGAGAAGGTGGACTCAGCCGAGCGAGGGAGAAAAAAGATTCAGACATCTCGGCTGATGATCGTGAATAGGGGTAAAAAAGGGCTCTATGGAGCCTATGAGTGCCTATAAGAGAGAATTCGGTCGAAGGTGGAAAGGACAGACGGGGGGGAAGACCGGCTGGTGCTTAGCTGGACGAAAGGGGGGAATAGGGAAGTCTAATACTGCAGAAGAGATAAAAACGGACTTCTTCGGACACTCTTCACCAATTTTGAAAAAAAAGGATGTCCGGGCGAGGGTTCTAGCCTCCATGCTTTGAAGAGAGAGGAGTTTCAATTCGGTGAAGCCGGAGAGAAAAATTTTTTTAACGGCAGGGGGACGTAACTGGGGAATCAGGGCAGCGGGGGAGCTACCGAGACGCGCTCGGGTCGATGGAAGAGCAGAAAGTTTGAGGAGAGAAATCCATCGGACCGGGCGAAGCGATGTGACTGGGAAGGGAGGAAAGGTGTTTAAACCGTAGGGGAAATAGAGAGTATTCACGGAATGGGATTCCGATCAATAGGAAGGGCGATCGTCGATGGACTTAATGGAAGGATAGAAACGAGAGGAAAAAATCAGAGACGAGGCATGACACGGCGAGGTATTCATGGGAAAGAAAAAGTTTAAGATCGTCAGGAGGAAAAAAAAGTCGGTCAGGAGAGTGCAAAAAAATTGCCAGAGGAGGAAAAGGGGGGCGTGATGTCGAGGAGCTTCGGTGTGCTAAGTGGAGGGGAAGGGGGGGGGGAAGTTATATGTACCCTACGGGTAGAAGAGAAACTGAGATGTTTGAACGTGAACATGAGGGATGAGAAAGATTACGATCATGCCCATCAGGGGGAGAAAAATAAAAGATCAAACGAACTAAAAAATAACACTCCGGAAGAGAATCGGAGGACTGTATCTAAAGTCAGTTTCCGACAGACAATCGGCTGTTATGCCGTTGGGGGAAGGGGAGGTGGGAGTAAGTGTCCCTAATGTAAAAGGTTTTAAAAACGGCTGGGAAATTAAACAGGTCTTTTCAAGAAAATGCGCATGCGGCCGGGGTCGATCAGGAGGGGGGGGGGTCTCACAGGTCGGTGTAGGGGATAAATCAGTCTAACTCGTCAACATAGCAGAAATTATTGAACCCACCGATGGCTATAGGGGGGCAGTTCAACTCCGGAGAAAAAACATCAAGGGGGGGGCGATCAGTATCGCTCGAAAATAAATCCATCGCTCTCAACATCCATTGGGGAAAGGAAAAGGCCACTCACCGTTAAGGAAAGGGCAGGTCATCAAATCAGGGAGGAACAGGCAGAGGATGCGAAACAATAAGGGAAAGGAAAAATGGAAACTCGAGCAGGAAAAAAAACCGTAGTGGTTGCAGGAAAAAGAGGAAAAAAACATACCCCGACCGAAGGAAAATAGTACGAAGCAAATACCACAAATTCGCCCGGCCCACACCTTTGGGCACTGTAAAAAGAGAAGGCCTAAAATCGGAGAAATATTAAGACGACAAGGAAAGTGTAAGGCCAGAAATCGAGGCCACCAGGGAGGAAACTAAAGGAGGGGGGAGCACTGCCCTATTCGCGAGAAAAAAAAAAAACGTTCGAAACTTCATGCTAAAGAACGGGTTCGGATCAAAACTCAGAAGGGGGATCTCGGGTGCCGGACTGAAGTAGGGAATTGGGTTTGTTCAAGAGGGGATCAGATAGCAGGAGGGGGGCAATTAAGACCCCTCGTCGAATTAAAATCCAAACGCAGACGGGGAGAAGATGTCAACCAAGAAAAGAAGGGATCAGGTGTGGAGAATTATGCGCACCTCAAGAGGATATTGACCAAAGGGACCAACCGGCCAACAAAAAAGGACGCCCGTACTGGGTCAAAGCGGGTGATTGTAGAGGGGACGTGCCAAGTCGAAAAAGAATATAAGCTTTAGGGGGTTGGGAGGGGGCGATCGAAAAATCGTCCTGGATGGCAGCGGGGGGGGGGGTCTTGAGCAGGAGTGAAAAGTACAAAAGGCCAGGCTTAGGTGGGGAGCAGAGGAGGGAAGGAGCGTTGTCTTACTCCGGAGAAAAGGGGGAGGATCCATCTGGTAGGAGAAGGTTCTAGGGGTGGGCTCTCTCTCAGAGGTGACATTGCGTAAGGGCGTTTTGGGGAGGGGGACACTTGTCTCAACTTGATTCGTGGAAAGAAAGAGTCAGAATGTACAAAGGTAGTGACCTACCACTAAAGGGGGAAGGCAACCAGAGTATTAGATGGAAGGCCCGGAGGTAACCCGCAACTCAACCTAGGGGGGTAGAAAAAGAGTCATTCCTGGATTTCTTTAAGGAGGGAAGGGGGAAAGAAAAGAATTCGCTTCTATGAAAGATGCGTATCAAATGGGGACATCAAAAAAAAGAAGCGGATGGTAGTAAAATATTGATCGATAAGGGTCGTCAACACATTACGGCAAAAGCCAAAACACAAGCCGGCACAGGATGAAAAGAGATCTTTTTGAAAAAAAAAAACCCATCGTACAAGCCCATCCTCAAGCTCTGAATACGTTGCCAAGAAGAAAAGAAAAAGAGGGCCCTATCCGCCTGATCTTAGAAAGGGAAAAAAGGGGAAGCAATTTTAATAACAGTGGGGAAAAAACCACACGCCTGGGTACCTAAGATTGTCGACACCAAGAACTCCAGTCCGCAACCCGAGGGTACACATGGCCGAGCAGCAAGAGCAGCTTCCCCAGCTATAGAGGGGGAAACGCCATCTGATTGGAAAGGGGGGGAATTTTGATGACGCGCGTCAACAATTTTAGGAAGGGCGGAGGGAAGAGCGCCTCACAAACACACCACCGAAGGGAGGGAATCAGCGTGCAATACTACGGAAGAAAACTCGAACTGAAAAAAAGGAAAGGACGTCGTCGAGGGAGGAGAAGGAGAGGGGAATAAAGATGGGGTAGAAAGAGCTGAAGGGAGCATACAGGGACGTTAGTTGAGGGGGGCAGATCCACGCGGTCACCAGGGTTCAGTCGGGGGGGGGCTGTAAGTGGGAGCAAGCTGCGGAAAGGATCGTAAAAAAGTCATGGACTCTATAAAAGACCCCAACTGGTGGAGAAAGAAACCAAATACTATCCGGATGAAAAAGGCACGTCGCCAAAAGAAAAGATAGTCCATGGCGTCGGAGAATAAAAAAAATCGGGGCGCCGGGCCCCGTAAAGCAGGTTACGAATTCAGTGAAAGTAGAAAAGAAAACGGACGCAGTCTGTGCGCAACATGTAAATTCAGGAAATACGGGAAGAGGGGGGGGGGGGGGGGCGGCACTGCCTAGAAAGAAAAAAGGAAAACTTGACGTTCGATAGAAAAAATTGTTGGGGCGGGAAGAGGGCACTTGCGCTGGCCACCAGGAAGGGTTTCGCAATGGTCAGTAAGGTTGGGAAATGAGGGGGATATAGCGAAAGAATCGAGACGTGTCAAGGTGAAATGGTTGGTGTAGGACGGGGAGAAAAAAACATTTGACTAGAGGGAAAGGTGAAGGACGGTCAGGATCGTAAGGACTTCCTTTTTCTCGGCAGACCGAGCAGAGAAAAAAAAGGGAAACGTATGTTCACGGTTCCCAATGGGACGGGGGGAAAGGGGAACCTGCGTAGAGAAAGAACATCGCAAAGAAGGTGTATTTGATGAAGGCCGGCCGTATTCCAACAAGCGAAAAAAACCTCGGGAACTGTTAAATCCCTCTGCCGGTCGGATGGAAAAACTCCCCAGTCATCCCAGAGGAAAATTCCCCCCAAGGCTCTCAAGGGAAAAAAAGAAGAAAATCTCGAGAGGAGGGGGCCGAGCTCCGACTCAACAAATGGCAGGGAGACAAAACAAAACGGTAAAAACGGGAGACAATACTAAGAAAAAGAAAGACGCATCAGCCTCAGTCGTCGAAACTACAGGGGGGGTCACGAGGAAGGGGAGGGGGAAGGAAGTGATGAAGCGGACAGGATTGTACTGGGTACGGAAAAGGGACTGCCTTGATGCTGAAGCATGGTCCGAACGAACAGTAAAGAAGATATCTCCCCGTTTAACGGCAAAAGAGGGGGGCCAAAAACGAGACGGAATAGGGAAAGAGTGGATAATTCCCAAACCAAAAAAGAATCATACGAGCTCGCTCGACATACGAAAATACCCACCTAAAACGTCATGAGGGTGAAGACAATGAATTGCAACGTAAAAAGAAACTTCGAGCTAAACAAAATGGGGAAACGAGAAAACTCGCCCCCTCGATGGACCAGAAGGGAAAAAAAGTTACTAGAGGGGGGGTACAAAAAAGTGCAAGTAAAACTCCTAAGGACGAGGAGAAGAAACGTCAATGGAGTGACTAAAGAGAAAGAATTTCAACGGATGGTGCAAAAAAAAGATTCATTCGGTTGTACCAGGCAACTAATGGGAAAGCGCTAGGTATTTCGCGTCAAATTTTCGGGGAAAAAAATCTCTCTTACCAGGAGCGAAGAGAAGAAAGCATTTGAAAAAGTCCTCGGTGAAGGACCTTTAGAAATCGAGAAAGAAAGCGGACGAATGAGGCACGGGCAGGACAGAAAGAAAAAGGGGAGGGAGGACTTACTCGTAAACATACCGAAGAAAAGGAAAACTGGTTACTCGAGTGGGAGGATTATGGGACATCGCATCCTGATCTAGCTGAATAGAAGATGCACAATCAGTCTCAGAGGAAGAAGGATGGCCACGAAAAAGAAAGGACTAAAAACAGGGTCCGACGGAGACTCCGGGAGAAGATACTATATATACAATTAAAAAAAAGGGGATTCGACTCAGGCATGATTCGGTCAGAGAATCTCGTAAGACGGACGAACACTTAAAAATATTTAAGAGGGGAGAGAAGAAGCGAAATGAAACTGATTCAGAGTCACTCGTCGGGGCGTGTGCGGGGATCAAGGGCCTAAGTCAAAAAAAGAAAGTTGACCATGCGCGGAGGGGCGAGGAGGTCGCCTGGAAATCCAAGGAAAGACATCAGTTCGATCGGCGCCGAAGGAAAAAGGGTCGAAATCTTTTGCCGGAGGGGGGTAATGAAAAAGGTTCAATAAAAGGTCTGGATGGAAAGAGAATGCCTGATAGGGGGACCTATGGGAAAAAGCCCAGGCCGTCCCAGGCACCAAAAGGTTAGAAAATTGGAAAGTCGGTGAAACCTGACGGAAGAAAAGATTAACTGGAGGAAAAAAAAAAGAGAAGACCGTATCACTGGAACGCCAGAAGTATGCTCGTCGCAAGGCTTCCCGAAACTCTGGGGGGAGAAAATGCTGTCCTACGGGGGGAAGGGAAAAAATTGGAAATCTATCCAATAAAAAAAGGAAGAATACTGAGGTGGTATCATTACTAATAACTACGAAAAGAATCGTCAATAAGCGTCAATGGGTGACAAAGCTAGGAAAGGAGGGGGATAGCTGAGATGGAATAAGTCGGCGGGGGGAGGGAAAGTGCGCACCGATAGAGAGAAAGAAACCGGAATCAGGGTGAAAAATCAGCGACAAAAATGACGAGGCGCAAGAGAGAAGGTATAACTCGGTCAAAAAGGCGAAAGAATGGTCCATGCACGACCCGTATTTGGGAATGAAAGAAAGAGAGAGGGTTCAATAACCATTTCTCGAAGGGAAAAAAAGAGAAGAGCGCTTCTACAAAATGAGGAACGAGGTATAAACTCAACAAACACAACAAAGGATTAGGAGGAAGGGGAAGATGAATAAGGGAAGACGGAAAGACGACCTAGCAGGGGGAGGGAAGAGAGAATAATCATGCCGAAGAACAGACGGGATCATTCCAAAAGAAATAAGACTATAATGGACCCTTAAACACCTTCTGAGGCGCGGTATCGGGGAAGAAGGGGGGGTAACCGTCCGGTCTAAATGGGAAGAGGGAAGGGGGGACTGATTTAAAGAAAGATGAAAGAAATAGAGAGCGGGATCAGCGATCTACACAGAAAAAAGGATAAAATGGACCAGGCTGACGAACTTGGGGGAAAGGGGAGGGGGTCTTACACTCCAGGGGGAAGGGATGCTGATATATTTAGATACGATCCCCAAGGCGTTGGAAACTGAGCGAACGTGTCCCGTAACATAGGTCAAATGGGGGAAAATCGGGCGACGGCCGTAGAAACTGAAAAGGGGGGGGAATCAAAATCAGAAGTTGCGGGTTTGGGTCGATACCCACGGCAAACGGAGAACTGCTGGAATCGGAGTTAGAAAAGGAGGTGGGGGCAGGTCGGATAGGGGGGGAGGGTCAATGGGTAAACGTGGTGCACACGTTGTAAAGGGATAAAAAACCCTGGAAGCATATAAAGATTAAGGGAGGGAGAGAAGGGGGAAGGGGATTGTACGGGTGGAGGGGGATCAAAAAAATCTGGAAAATCACCTAGCAATCAAGGGAGTAGACAAGTGCATCAGAGGCGTTGGACCACGGTCTGGGGAGTGAAAGGGGAGTAAACCACAAGCTCACGGAGAGGGACTGATGGGAAAAAGAGGAATCCTCCCAAGCGAGTCCTCGAAGATCTCCTTAAGAATTAACGAGGGTAGGGAGGAAGAGAAGGAAATCTAATATATCCGAGAAAAGGAGAGAGAGAATCTAGGCAATATAGATTGAATTCACGGAGAAGACTTGAAGAGGAACGAATTCGTCATCTAGACGCAAGGGTTTGAGTCTCTAGAAAAAAAAGGGGCCTAACTGACGTATTGGGAGAGAGGCAACTAGTTTCAAGAGAAAGAAGAGATCGGGGAGTACCAGGTCCTCTTTGACTGAACCACTCCGCCCTGTCCACGGGAAGGTCAAGGGAGTGCATGGCCTGAGGTTCAATTAAGAAGAACAAAGCTGGCGTGACACTTAAGATTCGGTCAATAAAGAAGAAACGACCGAAAGTGGTTTCAAAGCATCCGCGCGGGTAACAAGGGTGAAGGAGGAATTTCGCCAGACTGATGGCAAGAAAGAAGAGGGAGGAGGAATGCAAGGCGTTACGACGCCTTTCGTTCGGGGGGATCAGCGATTTGGACGATAATGACTTGGGTGAAAAAGACCTGGGGCACAGAAGTAATAAATGCTGGTGTCTTCAAAAAAACTCTACCATACTATGAAGTAGAGAGGAAGGAGGGCCTGGCCGTTCACGTGTGTCAAAAATAAGATTCTCACCCAGGGCTCCAGGGGGCCCCCCTGCTTCCGCTGTATTGGATTCGCTAAAAAGGGTCAGATCGACGATAACGGTGGGAAGCGGGAAGTTTCAAATTACAAGGCGTCCATCAGTGCGCCTGGGGGGTTGGTTGGCGGAGATGTTGGGAAGAGGCTGGTCGTGGGGGGAATTCTTAGGGAAGAATCGTGGAGGGGGACCTCGCGTACCACAACGATGAGAAGGGACATGAAGCTAAGAAGGAAGGTTTCGAAGTAAAAAGATAAGCGCAACTCGACTATCACGGAACGAAGCACGCCCGCAAGTAACCAAAAGAACTATCTTCAAAAAGAGGTAATCGAGCCCTTGTAGAAAAAAAAGCGTGAGACAGACTCGGAGCGGAGGGGAAGCACGTGGTCAACAAACGGGGAAGGACATGGTGTAGACGGAATCCTTCGAGGAGCTACGCTTGACTGGAAGTGAGAGATGAAACGAAGGGAGTTGGCGGGGGGAAGGGGGAAAGAGCCCGGGAGGATGTCCGAAGAGGGGCAAAATTCGTGTGTGAAGAAGAAAAAAAAAAAAAAGCCTGAGAAGAGTCCCCGAGTTCTCCTCGATGCGATGGGAAGGAGGTTTTGGGTCTAATAAGTGCAGAGAAGAAAAAATCCCGATCAAAAGGTTTGGGGGCGGGGTCTATCAGGATAGCTCTGTCGCCCTAGTCCACAAGCATGGGAAGGGGGGGGGGCAGGCCTAGGGAAAAAAAAAATTCAAACTTTCAAATCGGGAAGGCCAGAGAAAAGTCAGACAGAATCCTGCAGCGCGACGAAAGGGGGGGGGGGGGGGGGACTACACGAAAAAAATAAACCCTGAGGTCGTTATCGCCGAATGAGCATCGAAAAGGAAGAACCGTGCCACACGACTGGGGTGCCAGCTCTTAAAGGGCGCGCAGGAAGAAGTTTGGAATTGTAAAACTAGAAGTCACTGAACAGTCAGAGGGAGAGAGACGAAGCTCTTCCCACAAGCTATAAACAAAGGGGAATGGAGAGGGGGAAATCCATATTGAGCTCGAAGATATTGGGACACACAGAGGGGAAGGCGACCTGTTCGGGTATACTACATCCCTGGAGCCAGATCTTTGGTTGAGAGAGGGAGAAGGGCGTCGGGGGAGAATATGTCCGGTTTGGGTTTGACCCAATAAGGGGTTATCAAGTATTAGTTGGGAGGAGATTTGCGGGAACTTACTGAATCACTGCTCTACTACGCGGGGAGGAACTCTTTTACCCTCAGAGTAGGGCAAGAGCGAGCTCTCGAGTGCAAAACGAGCATTCGTCGAGTTCTTCTCTTGGGCAAAAAAAGGTTCTAATCCCCCGAGAAAACTAAGGAAAGGTAATGGGGGGCTCTTTTAGTATGGGTTAACACCTAGCCCGTACTACCAATACAAGGGAGGGAATTTTGTAGTCCAGGAGGCGGTCTCCTGGATGGTCCGGGGTTTTCAGCTACGGCCCTAAGAGGAAGGGTATTTCTTAGGGAAGAAAAAAAGGGACGGGGGTAGGGGATGCTCTCTGAAATGCTCAGCAAAAAACTTGAGTACCCGGTTGCTGGAGAAGGAGAAGGGGTCGATCGGAAAAAGTATTAAACCAAACAGTGGAACGTTTGGGGGGGGGAGGTGGTCGGAAGCCTCACGGGAGGAAGTGAACTCCGAGCACAACTTCGAAGGCAAGATGGGACAATTGCTGTAGAAAAAGACGGACGTGACCAGGATATTCACCACCGTAATGCCGTGGAAGGGAGTAAAAAAAACTCGAAAGAGAACCAAGAAGTACGCGGCAGTTAGGAGTTGTGACCCGAAGGCGGCTGGTGGGCGAATATGAAGGG
>Ga0179591_1232824_pt1 | contig 16257 bp, 18 predicted proteins | sample CZOMad2_1_08_16f_FD_182891 | JGI IMG/M metagenome (GOLD analysis project Ga0179591, IMG submission 182891) | Vadose zone soil fungal communities from Angelo Coast Range Reserve, California, USA - CZOMad2_1_08_16fungal (PacBio error correction) | ecosystem: Environmental > Terrestrial > Soil >...
AACGTATAGGCTGAAACGCGGGGGGCACACTTGGCACATGCTTCTATCAATTCAAACGAGCGAAATGTGAGGCAAGTGAATGTGGTGGGTGTTGTGGGAAGGAAAAATGGTTAGTATCTTATAGGGAAGTTCCGTAGCCAAGGCCTTGGTCTGGCGGGTATCGAGAGTGTTGGTTATGCGGGTTGGGTTTGCTGAACTTCTTACATCACGTATTTGTGTTCACACACGGGGGAGCAGGGATGGGCTTCAGGGTTGAGAATCGTGTATAAACAGCCGGGTAAGGGTTGCATTTTCGGGTTGAGAAGTTAAGAGAAATTGAGGTTTTTGAAAGTACAAGTTGACGAAATGCAGGCGTCAAGGGAAGGCGTGCTGTTCCTTCAATTGTTCGGGTGACACGTATATAGGAACTGCGTAATAAATTTTCACAGTTGCTAAGTAGGGTTCTTTTGCGATGAGGACGCGAGCCTTCATCGAGATTTAGTTTTTTTGTCATGCTTCGTCGGCTCATTCTCAGCACCGCCAGATCATAGTGGAAGGGGCCCCATTGTACATGCCCACACTGGACGAAATCAATGAAAACTTAAAATTTTGTACCTTCAAATGTCGTGTGGTGGGGGCAAGGTGGCCAAATTCGGTGATTAGTTCGTTGGGTTTAATTGTCTAATAAAATCTATCACGGTGGTGGACTTTACCAAGATGTGGGGTATGACAGGCTTGCTTTTCAGCGGAGGTATGTGGATGTTGGTCGTTGGCGTGTTTTGTGTGGGTGTACTGTTCCAAGGAAAAAAAATCTGGGTTGTTCTTATGGAGTCTTGGTTGCCAACCAGGGCCACGCAAAAACACAAAAAAAACAACGTGGGTTTTTTTGGTGAAGTGTTAAGAGGGTGGTAAATGTCTGTGGTCAAACGGTATTATTTACGGGCTATTGAGAACCCCCCCTTGTTGCGGGATCGACTCGAGCATGGTTTTGTACGGGGGAAACGAGTTTGAGAGGGGTGGTGGCTTTTTGGGTAGTTGCTCCAGTTGTTCTTTAAATAGCAAGGAAGGCTTTCAGGTGGGTTTGTGTAAGTGTGGGTTTTTTTTTGAAGTGGGGAGTTTTGTTGTGGGGGTGTGTTTGGGAGGAAAATGGAGGTTTTATATTGTGGTTTGTGATCTTTGTGGGGTTTAAGTTCCACCCCCAAAACCCCAAAAAACAAATTTGTCGTTGGCATATTTTCTAATGCAACAAAATTGAGTGGGTAAGTTAAAAGTTACCCCAAAATTGGACGGTGTCTCACATCCATTTTGGGGTCAAAGTAATGTATGATATAACAGTTATAGAGAAACCAGTGCGGGGTTGTTTTAGAGGTGGGTGTGGCAGACAGCATGTGGTTTGGGCATGGGAAACAAGGCAGGCAGTTTGTCAAGCCGAGATCACACCTCGGGAGAAATTGAGTTAACATATTTTTATAAAAAAAGGTGGGCGGTGGTACGTGTATAGCTATGTGTAGGGGTTTTTTTGTGCGTTAAACGAGTGGTAAACAACCGTCCCTTTAAAAGGAAGTTGGTGCAGAGATTTGGTGGATTTTAGGAAAAAAATAATATTCGCTACTGGTGCAATTTTTGGGGTGTCCTCGGAACCGAAAAATAATGTGGTTAACGCCTAGATCGGTTACTCGTTTATCGTTTTTAGAGTTGGGGTAGGCAAACTTGTGTTAGCAGTCAATAGCTTGAGTGATAAGGGGTCGAGATAACCTTGTAATCTAATGAGAGACTACAAATTTGTGCGACGTTCGCAGAGATAAAGATTGTTGCCCCACACACGGGTCTAACTATTAAACAAATAAAATTGGCTGTTGCCGGTGATGGTGACAAAGGGTTTGTGCGATATGGCTTTGTTTTTTGGAATAATGGGTCTTTGGTTGTGGACGAAAAGCAGAATTTGGGCAGTTTTTGGGTTGGATTCATGGTAACATGTAGTAAAAATAGCGGGTGTCGTTTTTGAAACTCGGTTGTTGGTGAGGTTGGGGAGAGCTACGCGCGAGATCCAATCTGGGGGTGGGAGTTCCAGAGGGTATGGTGTTGGGGGGGTTTATGTATTGGGGAACCAAGAAACTGACTACCCACCAGCACAGCTATTTCGAGACACAACTACTGGTTAGTAATAAGGGCGTTGTCTCATATGCGTCAGGGTATATTGTGTGAAGGAAATTGCAATTAAGACATAACCCGTTATTAAAGCTATGGGTAGTGGGTGTCCTTTTTTCGGGTGATTTTTCGGGGGCCTCCCAATTGGGGGCGAATTTAGATGATAAGTATTTTGTACTTGATATGACATGGGGGTGAAAAATTTAGGCTTTCTGTTGTGGGGAATTGTTGGAGGGTGTTAGAATTGGCCCAAAGGGGTTTAAGTTATTTACGTGTGTGTAAATACCAAGAAATTCCGCAGGTTTTAGTATAAAAATGGGAAAGTATGTAGATTTGTGGAAAAAGGAGAGCGGAGGGGGTATAAACCTGTGGACACATTTGTTCCAGAATGGGTACTGTGGAGGGTAGATGACGAGAAGACTCCGCCGCAATAGTATCTCAACAATTCAGGGGTAAATAAAGGGTACTGTCCCTTCCAACCTTATGGATTGTGAAGCACATTTCAGGTGGTTAGAGGACAGTTGTAAACTGGGTGCTTAATTCAACTTGGGTATGAAGGACCAATGTGTATAGGGTTTCTAAGGAAGGGAACTGGTGGGTACGGCTGTGAATTGGTGGGAACAAGACGAATGTGTTTATCATCGTTTGGCCGGCCAGAGTCTACGATTTAATGGGTAGTCAGACGTGTAAATCTTGTGGAAGCCAATAAGAGAGGAATCTTGCGCATCTCTCTCATTAACAATTTATTGTATTATTTAAGGGAGAGGAAGAGTGGGAGGGCATGAGATAAATTCTTTTGAAGTATTCTCTTCACTGATCACATTAATCTGCGGTGGAGTTTGGCCGCAAATATGGTTGACCTTTAAAAAAACTTTTCGTGTGGAACGTGAACTAGGAGTGGTTGCATACGGGCAATTACAATATGTCCTGAGACAGGTTGCCTATAAAACCTGAGATTGGGGTTGGGTAGCGGGATTATTTTTGGGTGAAAAAATTAAAAAAGGATATTCGGATTTTTGGTGTTTTTTAGAGGGCGGAAACAAATACCTTTGTTGGATTGAGCTTTCCTTGGTGTGGGTTAAGGTGGCAGCGGCGGTTCTAGCAGTAAAAAAATTTTTAAAATTTTGGTGTTGCTGGAGGGGGGAAATTGTGTGGGGCGATACTTTTTGTCAGCTCATTCAACTCGTGTGTCGGGGCTGTGAAAGATACCGGGGGTACTTGGTCCTTGTTGATGGGTTGATTTTCCTCAAGTGAAGGGAAGAAAAGTGGGGGTGTTTGTAGGAGACCAGTGTTCAGAATTATATAAATGGATGGCCAAAACTGTTCAGACACCAAATTGTAAACAGCAGGTCGGTAGCCAAAAAGGTGTTTTGTGATTCGCAACTTTTCATACGAGATGACCGTTTTGCACGCTTGCTGTGACCTTTCATTACGACGTAAAGTAAATCGGTGTTGTTGTCGTAATTCAGTGGCTCACAATTGAGAGTTTTTGTTTGTGTAAGGGGTGGTGATCCAAAAAACCAGAGGGGTTAAAAAATAAATTCGTGGGGTCATGAGGGGTGTTTGAAAATGGATCAAAAAAATTTTGTAAGCGGTGGGTGTTACTTCCTTAAACGTAAGATTGACTCTGGAGAGAACGGTTTGGCGTTTCATCTTAGGTGGGGCCATGATTTAGAAAAAATGTCAGGTATCACCCAATGAGTCGAAAATTTGAAATTTGATGGTCCACGTCAAATATTGTTGGTTGATTCTTACAAAAACGGAGAACCGAAGTTGGTCTAATCTTTTGTGTGGACAAAAATCATGGATAAATTGGACTTAAAGCGCGTTATGCCACGGTAAAAAAGGTTTGTTAGGTCATAGTTGTGTGTATGTTTGAATAGGTTTTGTGAATTATGGTCTAAAAACACATGCGCCCCCCGAAAGATGAGGGAACAGTTTGAAATTTTTAAATGGTTATATGAAGGGAGATATCGCCGTATGATTTTTAGTCCTTTAGACAAAAGTAGAAGTGGTGTTGGCAGGGGATTCTTTGGGGGTTTTTTTTGGTCTGGTATGTGTCATTGGGTGAGGTTTAGGAAAAGACGCAGAAACCTTTGGAATGGCCGTATGACAAAAGGGAGGTCGAGGGTCTAAGTGATTTTGTCGGTATAGGGGTAAGGGGGTGTAAAAGGGGTTTGCAGACATTAAAAATGATGGATATACGTAGTATGGGGTGGATACGGGTAACAAGAAGGGGGGGTGACGAATCCGACTTCCAAAAGTTTTAGTTTGACCCGTATGAAACAATGCATGGGGTTGTTAGGTGGGGTTTCACTTTGTGTGGGTTGAGGGGTTGTGTGGTTTGTTAAGTTTTGGGATGGAAGTTGTATGTCGAAATGTAAAAAAAACGCGAAATCCTGAGATTTCGGAGGTTTTTGATGGTGTTCCTTCGGTTTTGCTGTTTTCTTGGGTGTGATGAAAAATTGGTAATGAAAAAAAACTTGGGGGGAGGCCCTGTTTCTGAGTCGATAAAGTTTGGAAAGTTACAAAGAAATGGGTTTTTGGGTTTATTTTACTAAACCAACATGGGACCGAATGTGGGTTGCGGAGGATGGTGCAGTAAGCTTTTTTAGAAAAAAGACACGCGGTGCTAAATTAGTATTAGTGGGGGACTAGCACATTTGGTAGGTTATTTTGTAAAGATGGTTTGAAAAAAGACCGGGCTTCTATTGGGGAGGGCGTATGGGGGTTATTTGTTTGTTGCGTATTAGAAACCACCCCATGTTTGGAAGTTTTTGTGGGGTTATATAAGCCTGATTGATCTTTTTGGGGAAGTTATACATTGCTTGCTGTTCGGGCGAATAAAGTATAAGGTGCTTTGTCGGTCGTTTTTGATTTTTTGTGCATGAAAAGCGTGGGAATGTAAAGTGTTTGGAAGTTTAAATTATCTTTGTCAAATATTTGATTTGTGGTGAACTTGAGTTTCAACTAATGTGGCGAGAAGGAAGGGCATTTACATTCATTTCAATTACTACCACGAGGGCCCCACAAAAATAAAAAAACAAATTTGAATTAGATTTGTGGCATGTGGACGGGAATATGGCTGTACGTGAACAAAAAAAAAGGTAATGGACTATTGTCGAAGAGAACGGATAAAAAATTTCCCCAACGCGTCATTAACTTATTCTCTCTTTTTTAAATGCGTTGAGTGGGGGGGGGTTGGGTAAGGGCTATAGCGGTTGGTTTAGGTTCCAGTTGGAGGGTGACCGCCTTTAGTCTATGAGTGGGTAGGTCAATGGGTTCGTTTACTGTTTTTTTCTGTGGGGGTTTTGTTCGCAAGAAACGAGAAACATTCACCATTCTTTTGGAATTGTGAAAGGCATTGGGTGATATTTATGTTTGTGAGGTTTTTGTGTTTTTTTTTGAACATGAAAAGCGGTAGGTTAAAGGGTTAAAAATGCTGTGTGTGGGGGAAAGTTTTGGGGTTCCCCCCCACCCCTCCCCAACCAACGGGGAATAATCTGAGTTAAGGCAATTGTTTCTTGTATACCAAAGGGCGGGGAGAAGGGTAATCTTTGGGTCGAATCTTAAAAAAAGAAAAACAAAGTTTCAAAACATGTGTCTTTCACATTGATAGATCGAAATTAAAACAGGGAAAGGGACACCAGCAGTTTCCGTGCTAGCCAGAGTTTGAGTGGAATATTGTAAAATCACAAAATTGGTCGGGCACATATAAGGTTGACTTCGTAGGTACAGACGCCAAGTTTTAAAATAGGAAAAAAGTGGGGGATGCATGTGGGAGAGGATCAGGTGTCGGGGTTTCCCCAAAAAAAAAAAAAAAAACAAAGCCTTTAGTATTGGGTTATGTGGGAATGCTAGGGATGGCCCACCGCCACCCCCCACACCGGACCTCAGAGTGCAAATGGATTTGTGGAGGGTTATTTTTGGTTGTTTTTGGTGATTGGTTCGACCTATCATAAAAAATTTTCACATCATTAGTTTTGTCTGTGTATGGCAAAAAGTTTTGTTTTTGATTTTCAGTATTTCATTTATAGGGTTAAGAATGGTTTTGGTATCGGAGCCTTGTGGGGGAGAGGGATAAAGTGACAAAACTCTTAACACACTCTGTTCTTTAATTGGACATTAATTGGTGAGTGTTTTGAGGGGTGGGGAAATTTATTTGTCTTTTTTTAGGGGTGTATTGTAGTCGCTTTACACCGCAAACCCCATTTGGAAAATAAACCTTTCATTGTTTCTGTTGTATGCTTTGTCGTTGTTGACTTTGGCATTTGTTTTAATTTGTTTTTTTGTACTCAAATTATTTGTGATGGTAATTTCGTGATAGGCATATGGGTCCTTGGGTAAGCACACGAAAACGGGCGCAACTTCGGTGCTAACCTCAAAAGTTTCCCAAAAATAAAGGGGGCAGTATGCGGGGATTGTAGGGTGGGACTATTTTTATGTGTGTTTGGTATGGTGTGTCGAATAAAAAGAGAATTGGGTAATATTAATTAGGTCTAACAATGGGTAGTTAGTTGGTTGGGTGGCGTTTTAATCTGGGGGGGGGGGAACAGGTTGATGATGAATTTAATCAAATGTCTTATTATAGGCAACTTGGTCGAACGTTGTTGGGCGGGAAAAATAGTTGAATAGAAAACAAGCATGGGGTTCTGGGGCAATTTTGGGATAAGGTGTGTGGCCTGGGTTTGTTGGGGTTGCCGAGTCTAATAGAGGTGCGGCAACAACGGATACGTCACTTATGAACATTTGTTGGAGTAAAAGAAAATAGCCCGACCTTTTTTGTTTGTTTGTGATGGGGTATTTGGGTTTAAGGTTGATAACTTGCAATGGGTCTTGCGTGAAAAATGTTTTTTTTTTTAACAGAGATTTGTGGTAATGTTATTTAAAAATTGTTTGGTATGCCGGCCGGAGTATAAAAATTTTTTTAGATATTTGTATAAACTAAAGCAAATTTTCACTTCCTGTTTCATTGCATTTGCTATGCCGTTTGGGGTTTGCTCACCGCACAGGTGGGGTTGTGGACACATTTATAAAAACATAAATCATATGAAAATTGTGAGGCAGCTTGTAAAAAAAAGTTATTGCATTTTGGTGCAGGTGGGAAAACCATGGGGGCATAAATGGAAAGTTCTTAAACGGAGACGTGTAATGGGGGAGCAGGGTTAAAACCCTTTTGATTGACAAATTGTTGTCATTTTCGTGGAGCGTACGAAAAGAAGAGGACACAAAGTTGGGTTTTCCATATCAGTTTTCTAAAATTTTTGTCATAAGGTTATGATTTGGTGTGTTTTTAAGAGATTGGCTGGTGTGTGTAACAAATCCTGCCAAAAAATTTATATAATTTTTTTTTGACCGGGGGTATAATCGGGGGTTGGGAGTTTCAATTGGGGAGGATGTTAAGTGGTCGCCTGGGAAATTTTTATTACGTTCAAACAGCGAGGAGATACTAAACAGCGGGTGAAATAATTTATCATAGTCCGAGCAAACAAGAGATTGGTGAAGTTGTTGTTCGTTTAATTGTACAGGTTTACAGGTGGAAATATTGGGGGTTTGTTTTTGTTGGACACCAGGTGGCCTATAGTTGTCTGGGGTAGGTGTGGATTTTTCCTATGGTGGTCAGTTTACATAGTTTTGTTAATAAAGAGATGTTGGGTTTGGTGGGTGTTTGTTTTTTTGGGTTGGTGGGAGGGGGTTTTTTTCTTAAAGGTACTGAAGTTTTTTTGGTGTGTGGATGAAAATTTTTTTAAAACTTGGGCGATATAAATTTATAAGTAGGTACATTGCGTAACCTATGCCAAAAAGTCGCAAAAAAAAAAAACAATTTAAACCAGAAGTAGAGATTAATAGGTGCGTTTAACCAATTTGTTGTATTTAAGATATTGAGGGTACCCTTGTTGCACATTCATTCCTATTATCGCGGAACAGACCCCTGTGCCCCCCCAGATACTAAAATTTTTGATTGGCTAATGATATTGGCGGAAATTCATTTCTTTGAGTGCGGCAAGGGATACGTATCACTGGTTTTAATGAAACATGTATTGAATAATGCAAGAACATGTTGAAAAATGGGTTTAGTTTTTGACCTTTGGGGGGTGTTTTTTTTTTAAAAAATTTTAAAAAAAAAAGATGTTTTGGAGAGTTTTTTTTTATCTTAACTAAAAAGCAGCCGATGGAGAAACGAAACTCAAAGCGAGCATCGGTACTTTTTCCACAAGAGGCAAATTTTGTGAAGAGGGGTGGTTTGAGTGTGATGGTAGATGGTCAGATTTGTCCTGTGTTGTTTGAATTCGCCAAACACAGACAATTTTGACCGATAGAAGATTTAGTTTCTTCTTCTTCCCCCCCCAAAGCCCCCCCACCAGGCACAATTTCGTGATTAGTTTGTTGGTTGAATTGGATAGTGTTACTTAGTGTGGTTATATGATGATCTATGGGTGTTTAATTTTGACAGAACTGAATGTTGTGTGTTATGTTTTCATCTGTTGGTGATAGTAAAAAGGTTTGTGGTGGGTAGTGTGCCATTGTCGAGGGTTAGGTTGAAAGCTGATTCTGGCGACAGGTCATTGTATCAACGCTGCGTATTGTAAAGAAAATGGGTTGGTTGGGTGTGATATTGAGCTTTTTGTGCCATGGAAAACAAGGTAAGATATGCAACAAAGTACAATGTTGTGCGATGGGGGACTCCAGACAGGGCGGCAATTCTTTAGGCCATTAATGACTTAAGCGGCTTTTTACACACCATGGTGGTTACATGAAAAATTTGAGGTATGGAGGTTTTTACGTGTGTGGGCGCGTGCGGAATAGAAATCCATGATTCGCCCCTCCAGAATTCAGAAAGAAGGTATTTTTTTTTTTTGTACTCATAATAATATTTGTGCGTTTGTTGGGGGTTGAATATTGTGTGGTGTGTTTGTGAGGGTGGACGCGCGCTTTTGTTTTTTGTTCATGGTGACGGGGTTAATAGAAAAAACACATTAGTATTTAGTGGGAACTATAGTGAATGATAAATTGTTATTTGTGGGTGATAGGAATTTATTTCAACAGGGACATTTGGTTTCAGAAAATGTAATTAAAGGTTGGGGGGTTTATATAGAAGTCTTTCCAGTGTTGTTTTTGTCCAAAACAACTTTTAATGTAGCACCATAAATTGAGGTTAAGGGCGGGCCCGAAATAAAACATGTTAAGTAGCCTGATATATTGGACGGGGAACTCTTAAAAATCCGACAGGGGGTGGTATTATAAATTAGGAACTTGGTAAATCAGAGGAGTTTTGGGGCCACCAAATTATGTAGTTCCAATTCAGTATTATGGTGAAAGTATGGAGGTCGGGTTTTAGTCCTTGAAGAATTTGAATAGGTGGGGCCAAGACTTTCACTGTTTCAAGCCATGATGTGGGTGGCAGTAAATAACAAAAAGATGTCCACGTAGATTAATTAGGGGTGGGTAATTGGACCATTCTTCCCCCCCCCTCAAGGCCGGGTGCGGGCCGGCGAAAGGCATGAAATACTCTGGGCTTACAACATAACAAGGTGATAAATTTGAGAAGAAAGTATGAGAGTAAAGTTGATACCTTTGTGAGTGCAATATTCTTAAAGTAAGGATAAAGTTACAATCTACTTGTTGTTTGGTGCGGCACGCCGGTGTTTTCCGGTGTGAAGGAGGTTTCACTGTTTCGGCGTCGAAAGGTTGAACGGTTAGGAAGGTTATTGGTGGCCGGACTCATATAATTTGATTAGTAATGTGTGGTGGTTACTGACTTCACATTGGTGGCACATATTAATAATTGTGGTGTCTTTATCACTTGTCGCCCCCTAGCGCGCGCCGCGCGCACCACGGCCCAAAATTTGTGGTATAGTTTTCGATGGGGGGCCGTGAAGGGGGGGATCGCAGGACGGTTAAAATTTTGTCTAATTTGTGCTGTGGGGTAGACCTTGGGTTTTAAATAGTTTTTGTGAAAAAAATGGTGAAGAAAGGAGTGCATGGATGGTGGGACTATTGTGGCTAGATTGCGAAGAAATTTGCGTATCCTTATTCTAAATTTGAAAAGGTTGGTGGAAGGATAAGTGGAAGTAAGAGCTCCCCTTGTGTTTGGGTACCTTTGTTTTTGGCAATTCAAAATAAACTTGGATAAGGCAATTCATTTTAGATGAAACAATAGGTTTGTTACGTGCCTAAAGATTTTTGTTGGTGCCTGTCCCTTACAGAATTGGAGCTGTGTTAGGTTTTACTTTTGCGTGTTGTGATATTATCATTGTGTAACGTTTTGTAGTGTTTGGGTCTTGCTCAAATGGTCATTGGGCCAAATTGGGTCAAAGTTCTTGTAACAAATGTCAGATGGTGGGTGGAACGGGGAATGAAAACCAATGGGCAACCCTGTATCTTCCCTTTGAAAAAGAAGTGACCAACCACACAAAGGGGTTGAATATTTAATAATGAATACGCACATCGAAGTTCGATGCTATAGCAATTTTGTGTGTGATCATTTACTTTGGGGATTAATCTACGCAAAACCAGATTAATGAAAGTTAAGGAAAAAGGTTTTTTTTTCATTTTTTTGGAAAAATAAATAAAAGCCTGACAGTCGATTTTCTTGGATATACATTCACGGCTAATAAATGAGTACCACATTCAATTGTTTTTTTTCATCAAAGAGTTTATAAATTGGGTGGTTTGTGTGTGGTTAAAGCCGTTCTTACCATGGAAACGGTTTTACAGTGTTCAGGGGGGAGTATGTAAGAGTCTCGATCATATGGCGAGAGGCTTTATACGTGTGCCAGGTAAGGTTCCTTTGTTAAAGGGTATTGGTCATGGGTGGGTTTGTGGCTCTGGGTATGTTTTGGCTTTTTCTTTTTTGAGCAGACGGAATTTGGACCCAGACAATGGCATTTGTCAAGGTGGAATGCGAGGGGTAAAGGGGGTCAGAGCCGTAAAACCAAAGAATATTCGTTCATTGGGTTGTAACAATAATCTCTAAGTTTTGGTAGTCTATAAACATCTTTTAAGACATGAATGAAAAAAAGGGGTGGGTCTGGACCTCTTAATATAAACTAGATTGGGCTGGGGTGAATATGATGGGGGTGGGTTGTTATACCTGGGCAAACTTTAGATCCATAAAAAATTTTTAAACCTTTTTTTGTTCGGTTGGGGTTTTTGTGTGGGAGTGGTTACCTTCAATTGGGAGTGGTTATTGAGGCCTATACTTGCGTCTTTTTTGGGGGGTGCTCAAAGGTATGACATCCGGTTCTGAAAAAACCATGGACATTTGGCAAATTTTCGCCTAACGGTATGAAAAGGTGGCAGAAAAAAGTGATGTGATGCACGAAGTGGTGTCACTGGGGCGTATACTTCGGATCGCAAGTGTAAAAATGACTATAAAAGTCCCGAGGCATGGATGTCGTGGCTTTTTTCATGTTGAAGTGCTTGGTACGTAAAGTGATGCAAAGCGCGTAAATACATAATTTTCTTGGGTAAGGATACCCGTAAATAGAGAAATGACGTTTCAGATGAGCGGGGATAAGGGGGTTTTCTTGCATTGTAATTAAGAGTAAATTTGGAGACAAGTACAAAAAAAGGTTTGAAAAGGAAAAGCAAGGTTATTTCGATGACATTTTGATAGTTTTGGACGGAAAGTGGGGGGTTGTTTATGTAAAATTTTGGTTGGTTGGGTTTTTGTGAAATGGGATTTTTCAGGAACTAAAAAAGAGTTAATGTGTCTATAGTGGCTTGCAACGTGCGCTGCTGCAAGAATAGATTGGAGGTAGGGGGGGAGCATTGTGTTGGCCGGGATATAAATTGTGTTGTTGTGTATCCTCCCGTCCATTTAAAATGGGGGCCGAGCGTTTTCTTTATTTTTTGTTGTTGGTGACCGGTATGTATTGTTTGTTGGGGGTAAAATTAATGGGGGATGAACGGCAGGGCCGATCGTCAGAGGTATCTTTTGTCGGGCAACAAAAAAAGAATAAATCTCGATGTCATTTTCCACTTTGTTGAGGAAACGGAAAGGGGGTTCCAGCAATTAATAAGGCGTGGGGTTGAGGGCACATATCGCTGTTCGAGGTATTAGTTCTGGGAATCACAGCCAACAGATTATAATTTGCTGGGGCAACATTCTTAGGGGAGAAGTGGTGGCTTGTTCCAACAAGGGGGCAGTGGAAGAGCACGGTTTGCGTCTTTATAAGAACTGTTATGTCGGTCTAAAACAAAAAAACCCAAACGAGAAAACTCGGTGTGACGATTGGGTTATTTTAATTGAAACACATTAAAATTTTTTATTGTTGGTTAGGGTTATTGCCTTGTGTGTTAGAGGTTTTTTTAATGGTCGACCATTAAACAAAAAAACCAAAATAAAAACGATGGAAAGGAGTAAGAAATGGGAGAGTTGACAAAATTTTTTTAAATTGGGATTCGAAGATAGAAGTTTTTTGGGGGTGTGAAAAAATATGAAATGTCATAGGGAAATACGATCTTACTGGTTTGTTGGGGGTTGTGGATAAATGATGTAGTAGAAATAGCGTGTTTATTAATCACAGTTTTGTGGGATAGGGGGTAATTCTGTATACAAATTATGGGTGGCAAGCATTTAATGGGGGGGGAGAGTGGTCGACAAAAGGTCCTAAGACAGCCTGTCAGTGCTGAGGAAGAATATTAGGTAGCTGAAAAAGTTGAGGACCCATTTTTTAAGACAGGGGTTGAGGGACGGTTCAACAGTAGGTATCATTAATTAAAGGGGCGGGTTCAAAACTCTTTAAAAAGTAACAAAAGTACCGTACTGTTACGCGTCAAGGGTCAGTCGTAAGCGGATAAGGCCGCCATTTTATAATTTTTTGCGGTAGGGGGTTGCATTTTTCGAATTGCTACTGAAAATTTAGTTTATCGGGGGGGGTAGCGATTTACGGTGTTAGAATTTTCGGTTTCGGTATTTTGTTGCATTCTTCTGCGTTTAACAAAATTGCTTTTTTTTTCATTACTTCTAAAAAACAGAGATTTGGTTAGATAAATGGGGAATAATAAATGTTAACGAGAACAAAGAACCATTGCGGAAAAGTTTATGGATACAGCCAATTGCCTTTTTGTGGGCTCTCTCTAGCACTGGGGTGTGTGGCCATTTGGCACTAACGTGCTGGGGAAATAAAAATGTGCTAAATTTTTTGTTCGAGCAAAAAATTTTTTTTGCTATGCGAGGTGCCGGCGTGTGGGCTGGAACTTCGGATAGGAATTGGGGGTTTGTTTTGGATAACGGTGATGTTTTGTTGTTAAATTTTTTTCTGAATTTGTCCTTTGTAAGGGATTATATTCCGGTTTAACGGGAAGGTTGCTTTTACCAGGTTCATTTCGGGTGGTTTTTAGCTTGTCTGATTTGTAAAGACAACAAAGAAATGTAAATAATTGTTGGACCATGACTTTTCTTAGCTCATTATTATTGGTGGCTGAAACTAGAGGATGGGTTTTTTTGTACCAGTGTGGCTGTTGCAAACATTGTCTTATAAAGGGATATTTATTTAAAAATTTTTTGGAAAGAAACCGATTTCATGGGTGATTGTGTGATGCAGACATGCTGTGTTTTTGAGGGTGGGATCAAGTTTGGTTATCAGAATTGGACCGTATTTTATTTTTCATAATTGGGAAGGTTGGACCACAAAAAATTTATTGGGATGGTAGAGTTTGTGAATAACGTGAGTTTTTGTGTAAAAATGTTTCGGTGGCAAAAGCCAACATTTGCAATGCGAAAAAAATACAGTGGCAAAATAGATTAGGTTCGTGTTCGGTAAGTCAAGCGTTGGGCATGGGTGGGGTTTTCTTACAATATTTATGTGAATATGGGGCCTATCCACGTCTTTGCCACATTTGTTTTGTGGATATTAACGTGTTTTGACGTGAGCGTGTAAGGAAAACACGCCCCAAATGTTAACACATTAATTGTCTCGGTTACTGTTGTAGTGTCTACCCCCCTTTATTTAGCGAGGATGGCGACTTTTGTATTAAACAACAAGAGAAGTCTCGATTGAGCGGATGTCGCGAATTGGTTGCTTTGCAAAAATGTTGCATTATCCAACATTTTCTCTGCAGTAATCTTGGTTTTATGCGCTAATGTAGCCTCAGCGGTCTTTTGTTTGAGTTAGCGGCTTCCAAACTATTTATGCCTTAGTTTGGGTAATATACTATGTGTGTAATTTTGATTTTCATGGCAATCAGAGTAAGAAACAAGTATGAGAGCGCTGAGCAGGGAAGCGATTCGGCTAAACCCCCCAAACGGGTGGGGGTAGATAGTGCCGCATGTTTGCAACGTGGTGTTGCCGGAGGGTTCTTGTTTGGAAGGCTTTGGTCCGTACTTTTTTGTCAAAAGGTAGTTTTTTTTGTTGGGGGGAGTTTGCGTAAAAGGTATTCACTTGGTAACTTGTAATTAGGGGTTCAATTGACTTCCCTTGATGGAAAAGAAAAATCTCATTTGGTCTACTTAGTTAGTGAGCAAAAATGGTGTTTTAGGACGAAGCCAATTGTGGTTTTCGCGAAATCGTTTTTTGATTTTGGTTGTTCAAGCCGGGTGTGGGACAAAGGTAAAAAATTTTCATAACCAGGTCATTATGGACCAGACTCTGAGATTTTTGGCTCAAGAGGGCAGCAAATTTTGTTGGTCCCCCCAAAGACACAATCAAACAGAAAACACCGAAAAAAGGGTTTTTATTGGTGGTTGAGGTAAATAATTTAAAGTTGAGTTATGGTATCGTGTTAAATTAGAAGTACAATTCGTTCGGAGAAAAAAACTTGTCGCTCTTGGGGGTTGTGAGGTGGGGAAAAAGTGCATCCGGTTAAAACCGTGGGGAAGTTTCCGTGCAAATGCACAGGAAGGGGGTCACGAAAAATGTACACAAGAAAGGCAAGGGCAGGAATCCAACAGTCCATCGGATTCACACCCGGGGGGATACTCGGAGCAAGGGGGGAAAGAATACTCACATCCTGGTTGATCACGCGAGGGACGGGGTTAACCAACTGTGTCACTGAGGTCCCCCCGAATGGGTTATAGGTTCATAGAAAAAATGGTTACTACAAGGACATGGGAAGGTCCCAGACTCAACTACGCAAGGGGGAGTCAGCCAATGATATTAGTTAATTATCCTGAAGACTGGGACTTGGTAGAGGGCATCAACAAAAAGGGAGGAGGGGAGGTAAAAGAGAGGAAGGGGATGCATCAGAAAAAAGGTAGAACCGCGTCTCAACACCTTACAATCTAGTGACTGTTCAGGTACAACAAGAGTACACGTAGTAGGAAAGGACCAGGTGTGGAAGGAAGTAAGCACAAAGGAGAGATAATATCAAAACCTTAGGGGGGAAACCATTTGTTGGGCCCACGTAAAAAATAGATTTTGGAGTGGATCTTCCGTGGTGGGAGGCTACCGGTAGCGCGGTGTTGGGGCTTAGGTTTGGGGGGGAAGCAGCTCCACCTATTTGTCGGGGGATGACTTGCCACACGGGGAGTATGAAGAGGTTCCTAATCTTTGGGAAGAAAAAAAAGAAATCGAAAGTGGTTTTTTAAAAAACGAGGCTGACCGGGCATGGCCAAACAAAGTTCAACCACCAGGGTGGGATGGAAAACTCTACTGCAAAAGGGAGTACAGCTATACTCCCAGTGACGGGAGCTGGCAGTTCTTTCTAAAAAGGAATGTCCCAAAGAAGAGTCGGGGTTACGGGGTTTAACGGGGACTGATACCCAGGCCTTTCAATTAACAAAGTAATTCAGATAGGGGGAAGGGGAGCACGCAGGGGTCTAGAACATCATGTCCAAATTTAAGAATCCAAAAAGTAAAAAATCCCAGAAAAAACCAACCTGAGTGAGTCGGAAAATGGGCGAAAGGGAACAGTGGGGGGAAAGGGGAACACTGAGCCATCGCAGGGGGTGACCCATGCGGGGACATGTTGAACGCTGTGCGGGATCGGGGGTGATATCCAGAGAGCCTTTAAACTTTGGGCAAAACCGGTTTGACGGGGGGCGGGATGGCGGACACTGTGGAGTCTTTGCATAGCAAGAAAGCATAGATGCGGAGGTTTAGTGGGAAGCTGGGGGGGGGAATATTACGGGGCCAACCGGAGGTTCAAACAGAGGTATGATTCATTAGTGGAATCCTTGCTGGG